>Ga0209988_10001076_pt1 | contig 17615 bp, 15 predicted proteins | sample N075metaG_FD_183115 | JGI IMG/M metagenome (GOLD analysis project Ga0209988, IMG submission 183115) | Deep subsurface microbial communities from Kermadec Trench to uncover new lineages of life (NeLLi) - N075 metaG (SPAdes) (version 2) | ecosystem: Environmental > Aquatic > Marine > Ocean trench... | reverse complement strand
CAGTTTCTCGATGGTCGGCGGAAAGTGGGCCATGTGGTACTTGACCTGGTTCAGACCGTCTTCGATACGTTTCGCAATTTCAATTTCGCCCTGCCGGGTCAACAACTCGACCGTGCCCATTTCCCGCATGTACATGCGAACAGGGTCCGTCGTGCGGCCGAATTCGGCATCGACGCTCGCAAGCGCCGCCTCGGCCTCTTCAGCGGCATCTTCGTCATCGTTAGAGACTGCCGTCTCGGATAAGATTAACGACTCGGGATCCGGTGCTTTTTCATGCACGGCGATACCCATGTCGTTAATCATGTTGACGATATCTTCGATCTGCTCAGGGTCGACAATGTCGTTAGGCAGATGATCATTCACTTCCGCGTAAGTCAGGTAGCCTTGCTCCTTGCCTCGGGCAATGAGGGCTTTGAGCTGTTGAGCTGGTTTGCTACTGCTTATTACTGCGCGTTTCTGTATCAAGACACACTATCCTCTACTCAAAAAAATGCAAACGAGCGATTATACTTATCAGACCGTTTTCATTCACTATTTATCCGCCGGTCGCGGACCCCTGCCCGAGCTTCCGCAACTCATTGCGCTCGGCGTCCGAGAGCACTCTAAGTCTTTCTTTTTCAATAAGAAAATCGACGCGCTCCCGTTTTCCTGCCAACTTGAGCTGGGCGATGCACTGTTCGAGTTCGGCGGCGGCATCGAAGTCTTCGGATACCGGCAGCTCTACCGCGGCCAGTTTGCCCAGGTGGCGGCCTTCCTCATGCGTTCGCCAGCGCTCAAGGAGCCTGGCTGTAGTCATGTTGGGTTCGGATTGCACAGTTTCAATAAGGTCGCGCAATAATTCAGTACCGGGCTTGCTGACGCCGGCCAGTTGCTCAATGTCGAGCTTGCCCGCGGCGTCGGGATTGTTCAGCAACAGCGAAATGGCGCGCCTTACTATAGAGGGTTTGCCAGCAGAGGGCTTCGACTTTTGTCTCAGTCCGCCGAGACCCCCACGGCCGGCGCCCAGCGTCGGTTTTGAGGGGTTTTCTGCCAGAATCGCCTCCAGTTTGGGGGCTGCCAGGCCTACCGATTCGGCCAGTCGCTCAATCAGCAGTGCTTTGTACACGCCCGGGGGAATCCTGTTGACCAGTGGTCTGGCCAGTTCCGCGAGGCGGGCCCTGCCATCGAGCGATTTCATGTCGACCTGGCTGGCGAGTTCCTCCACGAGGTAATCAGACAGCGCCAGCGACTGGTCCAAGGCCTTTTCGAATCCATCAGCGCCATCGTTTTGCACATAGGAATCGGGATCCTGGCCATCCGGCAGGAACACAAACCGGACCTGGCGACCCTCGCGAATCTGCGGCAATGCTGTTTCCAGCGCGCGCCAGGCTGCTGCACGGCCAGCGCGATCGCCGTCGAAACAGAAATGCACTTCGTCCGAGAGTCGGAACAAGCGATTGAGATGCTCATCAGTGGTTGCGGTACCCAGTGTCGCGGCCGCGAAGTCGATGCCGTGCCGTGCCAGTCCGATGACATCCATGTATCCCTCGACAACGACCAGCCGCTCAATGTTTCTGATTGCCTGGCGTGCCTCGTACAGTCCGTAAAGCTCACGGCCTTTATGAAACAGCACGGTTTCAGGAGAGTTCAGGTACTTGGGCTCTTCCTGACCCATGACCCGCCCACCGAAACCGATGCAACGGCCGCGGGAATCCCGGATAGGAAACATGATGCGCCCGCGAAAGCGATCGTAGTGCTTGCCGTTGTCTTTGCGAATAATCAGTCCAACTGCCAGCAGCCGATCGCTCGCCTCCCTGGACGTGCCGAATTTATCGAGCAGATGGCTCCAGCCGGATGGGGCGTAACCGATGCCGAAGCGCTTCGCCGTGGCGACATCGATGCCTCTCGCCTTCAGATAGTCGGTAGCAGGCTGATGCTGGCGTAACTCCTGCTGGTAATGCTTCTCCACTTTCTGCATCAACTCGAACAGTTCGTCGTAGCGACGTGCCGGCCGCTGACTGTCCTCGCGCGGCACCTCGATGCCCATCATCCCGGCCAGGCTCTCGACCGCCTCGACGAAATCCATGTGGTCGTATTTCATCAGAAAGCCGAGTGCGGTGCCGTGCTCGCCACAGCCGAAACAGTGGTAGAAGCCCTTCGCCGGGCTAACGGTGAATGACGGGGTTTTCTCGTCGTGAAACGGGCAACAGGCTTTGAATTCACGACCAGCTTTCTTGAGCGGTATGCGGCGGCCGAGCACCTCGACGATATCGGCTCTGGTGATCAGATCGTCAATGAAGTGTTGTGGAATTAGTCCGCTCATGCCACTACTCGGATTCAAGCGACCCGCGAGTACAAGGTAGGTTGCTCATAATATGTTTAACGGATATCCGGGCTTTCGGGGGTCAGCCCGAGGATCATGTTTTGCTGTCGTCCTGACCAGCGGGACTCCGAACCCCCTAAGCATAGCCAAACGGCCGGCCGATGCCAGTTGCCAGCGGCAACTAATCCTGGCCAAGGATCGACTTTACCTTCGCTCCGACCGCAGCCATGTCGGCGCGGCCCCCGGCTTTTGCTTTTACTGCGCCCATAACCTTGCCCATGTCGCGGATGCTTTCTGCGCCGGTTTCGGAAATTGCCTTGCCGATCATCGTGTCCAGTTCATCATCGGACATCTGCTCGGGCAGGTAATTTTCGATAATGCCGATCTCGCCGAGTTCGATGTCTGCGAGGTCATCCCGGCCGCCGTTCCGAAACTGGCTGATAGAGTCGCGGCGTTGCTTGACCATCTTGTTAAGTACGCCGAGGACGGCAGTATCATTAAGCTCTGTCCGTTGGTCGACTTCGATCTGTTGGATTGCGGCAAGCATGAGGCGCACTACCTTGAGCCGGTCTTTGTCGCCGGCCTTCATGGCGGTTTTCATGTCGTCGTGGATCTGGCCCTTGAGTGTCATGGACGGGCGGGTCGGTGCCCGGGCTCAGTAAAGGCGTTTGCGCCGGGTTACTTCCCGGGAAATGCGCTTCAGATGGCGCTTGACCGCTGCGGCTTTCTTGCGCTTGCGTTCCTGGGTTGGCTTCTCGTAGAACTCGCGACGGCGAAGTTCAGTCAGGACACCCGCCTTTTCACAGGCGCGCTTGAACCGGCGCAGGGCAGCGTCAAAATACTCATTTTCCTTAATGCGGACACTCGGCATACGAATTATTGTCTTTGGTTCAGATACAAAGAAACCCGGCACAAGGCCGGGACTGAACTGCACATGATATCGGCAGAAAGCGGATTTTGCAAAGCAAAAACCGCTATTTTTGACGGTAAAGCATAGCCCCTGCGGTATGATGCGCCGCCTATGCTGGTACTGGGACTGGAAACGAGTTGCGATGAGACCGGGGTGGCGCTTTTCGATACCGAACGGGGCCTTATCGGGCAGGCCCTGCATAGCCAGGTTGATCTGCATGCGGTATACGGCGGGGTGGTGCCGGAGATCGCATCCCGGGACCATATCCGGGCGTTGCTGCCGCTCATTCAGGGGGTTCTTGACCAGGCTGGCGTCGAACGAGCGGACGCAATTGCCTACACGGCCGGCCCCGGACTGGTTGGCGCGCTGATGGTCGGTGGCGGCCTGGCCTGCGGACTCGGGCTTGCCTGGAATTGTCCGGTTATTCCGATACATCACATGGAGGGGCACCTGCTGTCACCGATGCTCGAGGACGATGCGCCGGCATTTCCCTTCCTTGCGTTGCTTGTGTCGGGCGGGCATACCCTGCTTGTCTGGGTGAACGCGCTTGGCGATTACCGGGTGCTTGGCAGTACGCTCGACGATGCTGTGGGCGAGGCATTCGACAAGACCGCGAAGCTGCTCGGCCTTGCCTATCCCGGCGGACCCGCATTGGCGGCGCTGGCGGCGAAAGGCAACGATGAGGCCTGCAAGCTGCCGCGGCCAATGCTGCACCGGGACGGTTTCGATTTCAGTTTCAGTGGCCTTAAGACTGCGGTGATGTTGCAGGTTCGCGAAGCCGAAGCGCAGGGGAATCTTGATGCCATGCGGGCGGATATTGCCGCATCCTTTCAACGCGCGGCGGTGGACACGCTTGTCGGACGCACGCTCAAGGCTGCTAAATACGAGCGGGCGGAGCGCATTGTCGTGGCTGGCGGAGTTGGCGCAAATACGCTGCTGCGGCAAGAACTGGCCGCGCAGTTCGAGGGCAGTGTCTTCTACCCGCGCGTTGAGTATTGCACCGATAATGGCGCGATGATCGCCGTTGCCGGAGCGATGCGGATCGCTGACGCGCAAAAACCCGCTACCATTCAGGCGAGGGCTCGCTGGTCACTCGACTCACTCACGCCGCCGCAAAGCGAATAAGTTTGAACATGGACACGCAACAGGCAGGCGACACTACTTTTCTTCGCGAACTCAAAGTCGAGACGATCATCGGCATCGGGGACTGGGAACGAAAAATCCGTCAGACGGTCAGCATCGATCTCGATATGGGCGCCGACATACGACGTGCAGCGGCAGCAGACAGCATAGATGACGCGTTGAACTACAAAGTGGTTGCAAAACGAGTGCAGCAGTTTGTGGCTGATTCGGAGTTCCGGCTCGTCGAGACAATGGCCGAAAAAATCGCCGGGCTTGTTCTGCAAGAGTTCGGGATTCCCTGGATCCGGGTCCGCGTTAGCAAGCCCGGTGCAATTCGCGGTGCGAAGGATGTCGGTGTTCTGATTTACCGGGCAAAAGCGTAATGCCCATAGCCTATCTCGGTCTCGGCAGCAATCTCGATGCCGGGAAAAATCTGCACCTGGCGTCCCGGGAATTCCGCAACCGTTTTTCCCTGCAAAAAATATCAGTGGTCTATCGCAGCGAGGCCTTAGGCTTCAACGGTGCCGATTTCCTGAATGCGGTTGCCTGTATAGAAACAGCGTTGGCGCCACATGATTTGTGCACGCAACTCGAACTTATCCACGAGCTGGCGGGGCGTCGGCGCCGGTCCGAAAATTTAATATCGCGAACTCTGGACATCGATCTGTTGTTGTACGATCAGCTGGTCCTGAACGAGCCGCCAGTTCTGCTGCCCCGGGAAGATGTATTGCGCTACAGCTTTGTGCTTAGGCCACTGGCCGAAATTGCGCCGCACTATCGTCACCCGGTGACGGGCAAATTGATCAGCGCTCACTGGCGGGCATTCGATATTGCCAGTCATCCGTTAACGGCCGTCGACCTTGTTTTGTAAAGGGTAATTAGGGGGACAGTGACCTTAATTCGAGACAGACGCTGATTACCAAGTAATCGCATGGCGAATTAAGGTCACTGTCCCCCTATTACCCCCAGCCCAGTGAGCGGCCACCATCGATGGTGATGATCTGGCCTGTCGAATAGGTTGCATCGCGCACCAGGAATAGCACGCAGCCTGCAATGTCTGCAGGATTTCCGCTACGTCCGAGTGGAATCTGCCCGAGGATATGTTCTTTAATTGCGTCGGTCATGTCATTTTCCGGCCATGCGATGGCGCCTGGCGCCACCCCATTGACACGGATTTCAGGCGCCAGGTCCCTGGCCAGGGACCTGGTAAGCATCGCCAGCCCCGCTTTCGCCACGCAATAAACCGTGTGATCCCGAAGCGGCCTGTTCGCATGTATATCGGTGATATTGACGATGACGCCGCGGCTGGCCTTGAGATGGGGTATTGCTGCCTGTGAAAGAAAGAGCGGTGCTTTGAGGTTGCTGCCAACAAGTTCTGTCCACTGATCTTCCGTTATTGTGCCGAGTGGTGTTGCATAAAAAGACGATGCATTGTTGATCAGGATGTCGAGCTGGCCTGACCAGTCAAGGACGGCGTCGATCAGCGACGCCGGTTCACCATCGGCGGCAAGGTCGCTTTTGAAAATGCGGGCAGAGCCAGTGCGATGCTGGTTGAGCCTGGCAGACAATTTAGCGGCATGCGCCTCTGAACCGCGATAGTGAATTGCCACGTTTGCCCCGTGGTGGTGCAGCAATTCCGCGATCGCTGCACCGATACGCCTCGAGGCGCCGGTGATGAGCGCGCATTTGCCATGCAACGATTCAGGGTTTGCCTGCGGCATATTATTAAATGGTATTTAGTGGTCAGCCGACATACATTGTCTCCATTGTTAGAGACATATGAAATCAATGCAACCAGAGCGCCACACAGGATTCGATCTGCCTGCACCTGACGAGCAAAGCGCCGCTCACAGCCGCCGCGTTGCTGAATATATCTGTCAGCGCATTAAAGAGCAGGGCGGCAGTATCAGTTTCGCCGAGTTTATGCAGCATGCGCTTTACGCGCCGGGCCTGGGCTACTACGTGTCGGGCACGACCAAATTTGGTCGCGACGGGGATTTCATCACGGCACCGGAAATCTCGCCGCTGTTCGGCAAGGTGCTGGCAAGACAAGCCGCAGCCATATTGGAACAGGTTGACGACGGGCAGATATTTGAACTGGGCGCCGGCAGCGGTGTGCTTGCGGCGACCATACTCAGGAAGCTTTCGACGCTGAATGCACTTCCGGATCGCTATTACATTCTCGAGGTTTCAGCGGACCTCAGGCAGCGGCAGTCCGAATATTTGAGTACCGAGGTACCGGACCTGGCAGCACGGGTCGAGTGGTTGCCGGACTTCCCAGTCGATTTCTCAGGTGTCATCGTTGCGAACGAAGTTGCAGACGCGCTTCCGGTGGAGCGATTTACAAAGGACGGCAGCCTGCTGAAACAAATCAGGGTTGCCGTGGAAAATGGCGAGTTTCAGTGGCATCAGGATGACGCCCCCGATTTACTGGGCAAAGCCGTCGATGGCATAGAAAAAAAAATCGGCAGGCAGTTTCCCGGCAACTATCAATCGGAGATCTGCCTGGCGCTTACGCCATGGATTAGCCAGCTGGTCAATTGCCTGCGCGAGGGCCTCATATTCCTATTCGACTTCGGCGTGACATGCCGGGAATACTACGCACCGGATCGGAGTGAAGGCTGGATAAGATGTCACTTTCGGCACCACGCGCACAGCAATCCGTTAATACTCCCTGGCATTCAGGACCTGACCGCCTGGGTGGATTTTTCGGCGCTTGCCGATGCTGCCGTTGACAGTGGTGCGGAAATCGCCGGATACGTTTCGCAAGCCCATTTCCTGATGAACGGCGGACTGCAGGAGGAACTGGCTGATTTCACATCCCTAGCAGTCGCAGAACAACTCGAATTGTCCCGACAGACCAAATTACTTACTCTGCCCGGCGAAATGGGCGAAAACTTCAAGTGCATCGGATTAAGCCGTGGCGATATTGCACCGCCTCTGGCATTTCGCGATTCTGACAGGACGCACAAGCTGTGACCGCAATAAAAAGCAACTAAGAATGACGTGGTTGCAAATCATCGTACTGGCCGTCGTGCAGGGGTTGACGGAATTCCTGCCTGTATCGAGTTCCGGGCACCTCATCCTGGTACCGGCATTATTCGGCTGGGCGGATCAGGGGCTGGCCTTTGATATCGCCGTTCATACTGGTTCGCTTGGTGCAGTTTGCGTTTTTTTCCGCAACGATATTACAGGCTTGTTTCACGGTGCCGGCGACATCATCGGGGGACGCCCGGGGACGCTACAAGCCAGGATGGCGTGGTCTGTCGGTATTGGGACAATCCCGGCGGCCGTCACCGGTTTGCTGCTCGCGAGCTGGATTGCCGCGAACCTGCGCAGTCCGCTGATTGTCGTTGCGACGCTCGCTGCGTATGGTCTGCTGATGGCGCTCGCCGACCGCTTTGCGCCACGGGATCGCGATTTGTCATCAATCGGCGTCCGGGACGCTGTTGTCATTGGCATGGCGCAGGCACTGGCACTGGTGCCCGGTACCTCACGCTCCGGGATTACGATTACCGCCGGCCGCCTGCTTGGATTCCGCAGGCAGGATGCGGCCCGGTTCTCATTCGTGCTTTCGGCGCCGGTGATCCTGCTCGCAACAATTTACGAAGTAGTGATGCTGATCACGGGCGATGTGCAGGTCGCGTGGGATAATCTGGCGGCGGCGGCATTGATTTCAGGTATCGTCGCGTACCTGAGCATTGACTTGTTCATGCGTTTCGTCAGTGCCCTGGGACTGCTGCCGTTTGCGATATACCGGCTGGTCCTTACGGGCGTGATTCTATATGTTCTTTATTAGGCGATTATGTTGTTCGGTTCTGTTGTGCCTTGCCTGCAATGGCAGCGTAATTGCTGGTGGCTACATTCTCGGCATCGGCGCCGCGGCTGACTCCGAAAACGGGCGTGCCTTCACTGCCTTTGGTGACTTCAGCATACGCGAGAACACCTGGCTGTCTGCAACGATTGGCTCAACCGAGACCGATGCCCAGGTCGGCCGATTCTCAACGACGTTTGCCGATGTCGGCATCGATCACTACTTTAATCCCGTAGGCATACGCTTGAGCGGCGCATACTGGGGCGACTCCAGCATTCTCGATTCCGAAGATGTGCGTGCTTCGCTCTACTACCGGGATGATACCGCGTCATTTTCCGCAGACTACGAACGACGAAATTTCGACTTTATCTTCGGGTCCATTCTCCTGCGGGACAGGCGCAAGGTGGAATTTCACGCAGATGGCTGGGGAATGACGAACCGGATCCAGCTCACTGATCGAATCACTTTCCGATTGAGCGGCATGCATTACGGCTACTCCCGAAATATTCGCATCCAGCCTGAAATTGACAGCCTTCGATTCCTGTCTGCATCGCGGCTCAGCCTCATCAACAGCCTGATCGACTACCGCATCAACGCCGGACTGGAATTCAGATTCGGCTTGCGCAGCCTAGATGTGTCAGTCGGCAGCTGGCAGACAGCAGTCGATCAGAGCAAGGTCGATTCCTATACCATCGGTTTCCTGACACCGATGACCGATCGCACTGATATCGAGTTTCGTCTTTCCCTCGACGATTCAGAAAACTTTGGCAATACGACGGCGCTAACGATCTACCTGTACTACTTCGGTGGTTCCTGATCTTTCCTGACAGCTGCAATCGCACGCTGCCGACGCCTTTCAATTTCCTTGCCAATTTCTTTGCCATTTAACTGATTGCTCGTCAAATCGCTGATGTCGACTTCGCTGGCAGCTTTCCATGCTGCCCGCAAATACTCTGCCTGGGGGTACGGCCGGTCTTCGAAACCGGTTCTGCCGCGAGCGTCAGCCTCGCAGGCCAGCAGGAATTTCTCGAATCGCGGTGGCCGCCTGAAGGCATCGATGCGATTCAGGACCTTGAGCACGGTGGACGAGCGCAGCTCGAACGCGCGATGGACGTGCGTGTGGAATTCGGCGACCAGGCAAGCCAACTCGCGGAAAGCGGTGGGAACCCGCAGGCGCTTCGATAAGGATTTTACAAGCTTGACGCTGCGACGCTCATGTCCGGTATGTTTGGGCAAAATCGTTTTTGCCGTAGTCGCTTTTCCCAGGTCATGAACGAGTGCGGCAAATCGAACCTCGGCGTCTTTCGATAACGCGGCAGCCTGCTCAAGGGCCATAAGCGAGTGGATTCCGCAATCGATCTCGGGGTGCCATTTTTCAGGCTGCGGAATGCCGAACAAAGCATCGATTTCCGGAAAAACTACCGCCAGCGCAGCGCACTCGCGCAGGATTTTCACAAAAACCTGCGGATCGGCTCCGGCCAGGGCCGCCTCCGTTTCTTTCCAGACGCGTTCTGGCACCAGCGCATCGGCTTCTCCACTGACGACCATCCGCTTCATCAATTGCATGGTTTCGCCGGCAACGCGGAACCCCAGACCGCACAAGCGCGCGGCGAACCTGGCGGCGCGCAGGATGCGCACCGGATCTTCCGCAAACGCTGCAGAGACGTGTCGCAATGTTTTTGATTCGATATCGGCCATGCCGTTGCACGGGTCAATCAGATTCCCGCCAGGATCCATTGCCATTGCATTGATTGTCAGGTCCCTGCGAGCCAGATCCTCTTCAATGGTGACATCGGGTGAGGTGTGAAAGGTGAAGCCGTGATAACCGGTGCCGGTTTTTCTTTCCGTGCGCGCCAGCGCATATTCTTCGCCGCTCTCGGGATGCAGAAACACCGGGAAGTCGTTGCCAACCGGTCGGTAACCGAGACTCTTAAGATCGTCCGGTGTCGCGCCCACAACGCACCAGTCCCGCTCTTTGACAGGCAATCCAAGCTGTTCGTCCCGAACCGCACCACCGACCAGGTAAACTTCCATGCTGGCAGCTCTTTTAGGAAATATTATCTACGTAATTAATTGAATTACATAGAAAAATTAGAAAAATCAATTACTTGCCCTCGTTTTGGGTAGCACCATGGGTAGCAGACCGTCAGAAAACGGCCAAAAGCAGGGCAATAATCTACCCGGTGTGAGTTTCGATATCTACAGACCACTCACTGACAAAACCTGGATGACCGCTTTAGGGTGCGGTTTCAACCGGTCGATCCAACACCTACTGTTCAACCTCAAAGGGTCGGCCCGGTCGCTTTCTGGTCGAAACGCAAGGCCTTCCATCGCCCGATAACCCGAAAACGTCCATGCTGACGGCCTACAACATCTACCGGTCAATCCAGAATCTGGATGCTTCGATCGTGATCTGACGTTGACCATGGGTTGTCAGGGCCTTGAAACAGAGTTTTGGGCTCTGAGTGCCGTTATTTGCCCACCTCCGGAGCGACGACGTGAGTGTAAACGGCTCAGTTCACTTCCATTCTAAGTCGTGTCCAGTCCGTGGTCTCGACGAGGTCGTCGAGTTCCACGACTACCTCTTGAATCCGCACCTTCAGCTCGTCGAAGAGCTCGTAGTCCTGAGCTGCCGGAGGCGAATCGGACATCTCCACCAACGTGAATAGCGTCGAGAGCTTGTCGTTTAAGCGCACCGGGTAGTTGATGAGGTCCTGCGTCGCCTTAGCTCGAAACTGGATCAGCTTCTCTTCGATGATGAGAAACTCGCGCGCGACGAGTTCTGCGTCGCGCCTAGTGTCCTCGCCAAGAAGATCGCTGCTGATCTGGACCTCGAGCTGATCCCGTAGGCCGCGGATGCGAAAAACGGTTTCGTGGGTGCTCGTGATCTCGTCGCGTATGGCAAGGAGGAAACGGTTCAGTTCGTCGAACTCCTCCTGAGTCGTGTCCAACCTCGGGTCTGGGAGAAGCTCGAATGATTGACTCGACCTGAATCCCTCGGTCCGCAGCTCGACTTCATATCGGCCGGGCGCCGCGATCGGCCCGGTGGGGTCGTAGCGCCGGTAGATCGCACCGGGGATCTGGAGTGGGCCCGGGTATCGAAGGTCCCACACGAAGCGATTCAGCCCGGCGTCGGCCGCGATCGGGTCCGGTGGCGGGTTCCGGGGCGTGCCCACTCGGTCGGGGTCTGCTCGACTGCTGAACGTCGCGACCTCGGTCCCGCTCTCGTCCCGGAAGGTCAGGGTCACCGTTTTACCGGGGTCTCTGAGGTAATACCAGATGGCAGCGCCGGCCGGCGGATTCTCCCCCGACGCGCCCGCTGGGCTCTGCCCGCGAAGGGGACTGCCAACTATTCCTTCTCGGAATCGGACGGCATCTTCGGGCTGGAATAGATGAACTGAGGCCGCGAGAACCCCCGAATCGGCTTGGCGGAGCACAGCCAGGTCGTCGAAGATCCAGAAGGAGCGACCGTGCGTGGCAATGACAAGATCATCGTCTTTTACCACCATGTCGCGGACCGGCACCACTGGAAAATTCGCCTGCCACCTACGCCACGACCCACCGTCGTTGAACGAAACGTACAGCCCGGTTTCCGTTCCCGCATAAAGCAGCCCCGGCCGCGTCGGATCCTCACGGATGACCCGGGTAAAGTCGTCCGCGTCTATTCCATCGACGATCAGCGTCCAGTTGGCCCCGTAGTCCGTAGTCTTGAAGAGGTATGGGGCAAGGTCGTCGAGCTTGTAACGATTCGCGGCGAGGTAAGCCGTTCCGGGATCGTGGCTCGACGGTTCGATGATGCTGACCAGGGTGAAGTCGGGGAATCCCTCGGGCGTCACATCCTGCCACGTTGCCGCACCATCACGGGATATATGCACCATTCCGTCGTCGGAGCCCGCCCAAAAAAGACCGTCCTGAATGGGCGATTCCGCAAAGGCGAAGATTGTGGCGTACCACTCGATGCCGGTGTTGTCCCTTTTGATGGGACCCCAGTACGGGCCGGTGTCGGGGTCATCGTCGATCCCGGGGGTAGGCTCCAACGTCGAGGGGTCGGCCCGCGTCAGGTCCGGGCTGATGACCTCCCACGAATCGCCACGGTCCCGGGAGCGGTGCACGACCTGCGAAGTGGCGTAGAGCACCTCCGGGTCGTGGGGAGAGATCACGACCGGGAACACCCATTGGAACCGGTATTTGTGATCCCTCGCTCCCCAACCCCACCAGATCTCATTCCACGGCGAGATGTACTTCACCTGCTTCGTACGGTGATCGTAGCGGGTGAGCCAGTGGTGATCGCCAGAGTAGATGATGTCAGGGTCTTCAGGATGGACAGCAGTGTACCCATCCTCGCCTCCCCCGATCGTATAGAGCTCGGTTTCATCGATCAGACCATAGTCTGAGCGGCTCGGGATCGAGAGCGTGGTGTTGTCCTGCTGATTTCCGTAGACCCGGTATGGAAAGCGGGTGTCCACGGTCACGTGGTAGAACTGGGCCGTCGGCTGGTTGTAGATGGACGACCAGGACCGGCCCCCGTTGAAGGTGGTCGTTCCGCCCCCGTCGTTGCCTTCGATCATCCGCTCCGGATCGTCCGAATCGATCCAAAGATCGTGGCTGTCCCCATGGGGTGTCGGGATTTCCGTGTAGGTGCGCCCCCCGTCGGAGGAGTGCCATAGCCGGGTGTTCTGAACGTACACTCGGTCCGGGTCACTGGGATGTGCATGGATCCTGTGGTAATACCAGGGTCTCAGCGAAAGCTCGGCCCGTTGGCTCATCAGCTCCCAGGTGGCCCCGGCATCATCGGACCTAAAGACACCCGTCTGATCATCCTCGGCTTCGATGATCAACCATACACGGTTCGGGTTGGCCCCCGACACCGTCACGCCGATTCGGCCTCGATTCTCCCCTGTAGGCAACCCTGGGTTGTTCGTCAGCTCTTCCCAGGTGTCTCCTCCGTCGGTCGACTTATGAAGCCCGGTGCCGGTGCCAGCCCCACGGAGTCCCCAGGCGAACCGGCGCGCCTGCCACATCCCGGCGTAGAGCACCCTTGGATCGGACGGGTCCATCGCGAGATCGCCAGCGCCGATGTCCTCGTTCACGTAGAGCACCTTGTCCCAGGTTGTGCCGCCGTCACGCGACCGGTAGATGCCCCGTTCCTCGTTAGGTCCCCAGGCGTGTCCGAGCGCTGCGACGTAAACCACGTCTGGATCGGTCGGATGGACGATCACCTTGGAGATCTGGCGAGTGGCCTCTAGCCCCAGGTGACGCCACGTCGCCCCTCCGTCGTCTGAGCGGTAGACTCCGTCGCCATGTGAAGTATTTCCCCGGATCGCGTGTTCGCCCATGCCGGCGTACACGGTCTCGGGCCTGGACGGCGCGACCGCGAGTGCACCAACGGATCCGGTCGAGAAGAATCCGTCGGACACGTTGGTCCAGCTGTGCCCCGCGTCCTCCGTCTTCCAAACGCCCCCGCCCGTCGATCCGAAGTAAAACGTCAGACGGTCGGTGGGGTGACCGGCCACGGCGACCGATCGTCCACCGCGGAATGGTCCGATGAGCCGAAACTGCATGTCGTCGAGCGGAAGGGACGCCAGGCTGGATGCCTCTTGCCCCACAACCGGTCCCGGTGAAGCCAACGCCGCTAGAAGGAAGACGATGAAAGTGATGCGAAATCCGGTTCCGCACAGCCTCCGTCGCAAGTGGTCGCGGGACGGGCGATCGCTATTTCGGAAAGCAACCAAAGATTTTCCAATATAGTTGAAACCTTTAATTTTCTTTTGCGTAATTTCATGTGAGACCAAAGGCGCGTACCATCCGTATGCGAAGTTACGTAGCTCAATCATCGTGTCGCGCAGTGCAGTGCTCATAGTTACCTCGCAATGACTTAAAAATTAATTTTTAAGCTTAACGCCTGGATATAAGGTGCGTACGTCCGCTTTGGGTTGCGGCGTCAATTGATCGATGCAACACATTGGCTAAAACGTTCAGCCGGTGTTCGATATTCTAACGTCTTTCTCGGTCGTTCGTTTAGCCGTCTTGCGACAGCATTTAATCGGTTTTGATTGATGTTCGAGAGATCCATGCCTTTCGGGAAGTACTGTCTTAAGAGGCCGTTGGTGTTTTCGTTGGAACCCCGTTACCAGGGACTCTGCGGATCACAGAAGTAAACCTTGACGTTGGTGTCCAGACTGAAGCGCTGGTGATCGGCCATCTCCTTGCCACGATCCCAGGTGAGCGACTTGTACAGTTCCCGCGGTAATTTGTGGGCGTGTTTGATCAACGCGCCGATGACCGTCTTGGTGTCTTTGCTCTTAACTCTGACCAGCATCACGTAGCGCGTGTGACGTTTGAACTCGGGACTATATCGTCGGTATTTCTTCTTCGTCATAAGACACCTCCCAGCGCATTATCGCGCACATTTAGAAGTGTCCACCAAACCCGGGCAGGACCTGAAAGCGGACCTCTGGCGGGACCCAGTCGTAAGGAATGCGGTAGGCCCGGTATATGGCACGGCCGCAGGCAGATGAGCCAAGGACTCTTGTAACTACTGCCAGCCGCTATATGCTTCTCCGATGATCTTGAGTCTGGTTTGAAATCAAAGGTGTGACGTTGACACCAACAGCAAGATAAAAAGTGAGGTCGAACATGTTTAAAAAAGTTGTAAGGGGATTACTGATTCTTACTGTCGTTTTTTCACCCGTGCTTGCGATTACGGCCACTCCTGAGGAGGCGAAAGCGCTTTTGAATGAAGCCGTCGCGTTCTACGAGACAAACGGCAAGAACAAGACCTTTGCGGAAATCAACAATCCCAACGGCAAGTTTGTTCGAGGAGAACTATATATCTTTGTTTACGATAGTGACGGCATAATTGCTGCGCACGGCGCTGATTCCAGTCGAATCGGCACCGAAACAATGAACGAGCCAGATGAAAATGGAAAATTTTATTCCAGGGAGATAATGCAGGTCGGCAAGTCAGGTGGTTCGGTTGACTATGTTTGGCTGAATCCGGTAACCGGCAATATTCAGCCGAAAACTTCATACATTATGCTGGTCGATGGATTTCGGTTTGGCTGCGGCGTATACAAGTAGTTGAATAGCGCCGTCGTCAGCCTGCGAGACTAGCCGAAGCGGCGGGCTTCGAATGCATCCTTATTCCCGGGGTAACATGCGAGCCTTGATGCTAACGAAACGGTGAACGGTGGAAGCCGCCGTGGCAAGCAGACGTCAGATTGTGTCTAATTTCCGCCTGACAGATCTTATGCCTTTGCTCAGTCAGCTTGCTCGACACCCGTGATCAATCGGGCGCCGCGGCCATAAGTGATGTACTCCCACAGCCAGCGAATGGAAACCACGAGAGGACTGGGAACACCAACAAGAAAATAGATGTGGGCGATGCCCCATATCCACCAGGCGAGCCAGCCTTTCATTTTGTAGCGTGGGAACTCAATGACTGCCGATTTGCGTCCAATGGTCGCGAGGTGACCGGCATGTCGGTATTGAAATGGCTGTGGGGCTGGTTTGCCAGAAATTCTATTGGCAATAAGGTCCGCTACGTACCGGCCCTGCTGTTTGGCCGCGGGCGCAATGCCGGGGACGAGTGTGCCCTGTACGTCCTTTACAAGTGCTGCGTCGCCGATGACAAATACGTTGGGATCGCGTTTTATCGACAGGTCGGGCCGCGTAACTACTCTGCCGACGTTGTCGGTTTTTTCATCCAACCATCGACCGACCGGTGAGGCGATTACGCCTGCCGCCCAGATTACGGTTGCTGCGGCAATTCTGTCGCCATCAATCGTCACGCCATCGCCGTCGCAATGTGACACTGGTGCGCCCAGTCGAATTTCGATACCAAGCCTTTCTAATGACTGATGGGCGTACTCAGATAAAGATTTATGCAGATAAGAAAGCAGGCGTGGACCGGCTTCGACCAATGTTATCGTGGCACTGCGCGGATCAATTCGCCGGAAGTCTGCTGCAAGCGTGTGATGCGCGAGTTCCGCGATCGTGCCGGCGAGTTCGACACCGGTTGGCCCGCCGCCGACAATGACAAAGCGTAGCAAGCGCTCTCTTTCCGCGTCATTATCAGTCATCTCTGCCTGTTCAAAAGCAGTGAGAATGCGTCGGCGAATATGTATCGCGTCGTCTACGCTTTTTAGGCCGGGCGCTATCGTTTTCCAGTCTTCGTGCCCGAAATACGAGTGGGTGGAGCCTGTCGCTACGATAAGATAGTCGAAGGTTATGGATTGCTTCCGCAGGAAAACCTCACGCCGCCCGACATCGATGTCCATTACCTCGTCCAGGAGCACTGACGTGTTCTTCTGACGGCTCAAGATGGAGCGAATGGGCCAGGCAATGTCTGATGGTGGCAGGCCGGCTGTGGCAACCTGATATAACAGAGGCTGAAACAGATGATAGTTATGCCGGTCGACGACCATAACGTTAGCCGCAACACCTGCCAGTCTTTTGGCAGCGAAAAGACCACCAAAACCTGCACCCAAGATGACGATCTGTGGCATAAGTCTAGTTTATCGATATGGACCGAAAAAAGCAGGTGTCGGAGACTCAGTCTAAATCAGGGCTGGTCCGATCGTGTTTTCAACCAGCGGAGGAAACTTTTGACGTCGAAGTACAGGGCTGCCGCCCAGCATCCCTATATCCAGACAAATGCACCTAGCCAGCCAAGTATCTAATTAACATCAAAAAGATTCAGAATGGCCAGGATTCCGCCGAACGTCCACATAACACCGATAGTTCCGAGCAGACTGTTGATCAGTATGGACTTGAGGTCAGCGGCAGATTTCGAGCCGAGGTTCTGATTGAGGTCGTCGTTCATCGGGTCAATGCCCGCCTAAAGGCGATCGAAGAATGGAGCTTGCCGCATTACGGGTGGGGCTAGGATACTGCCGCGGCTGCAGAATAAACAGGCGATCGACTGTCGTTGGATGGCGACTCGCTTGCAGTTGGGGCAGTATCCTCGCGCTATCGGGGTGCGGTGCATCCCCCGCGATGGTCGACACAGTGAATGAAACCTCGCCCAACGTTGTGCAGGCCCCGCTCATAGGTGACGCTGAGGCATCCGAAGTGCAATCTGCTACCAACGATTCTGGTCCGGGCAACATCGTCTATGACCAACGCACTCGCGCAAAATGCAAAAGACGGCGAGTGACGGGTGCAAATTTCCGCAGGTCAGATTGCAGCACCAACAGCGGATTGCAAACTGGCAGATTCGGCCCATCCAATGGATCGGGCGCGGCCGCGAGAGATCTCTTCTCGTTCCGACAATGTAAGCGCCAGTCTTGATCGACTTCGTTGCCGTGGACGTATTCCCCCAGTCTCCGACAGAATGCGCTGAACCGATGAATGTCCTCGATCAGAAAGACCAGCGATGACACGCATCGAATCACCTTTCTGCCAGCGATCCCACATCAAGTTTCTTTGTTCTGAGCTGTAGTAAATCCTAGGTCGCTGCTACATTT
>Ga0209988_10001075_pt1 | contig 17622 bp, 15 predicted proteins | sample N075metaG_FD_183115 | JGI IMG/M metagenome (GOLD analysis project Ga0209988, IMG submission 183115) | Deep subsurface microbial communities from Kermadec Trench to uncover new lineages of life (NeLLi) - N075 metaG (SPAdes) (version 2) | ecosystem: Environmental > Aquatic > Marine > Ocean trench... | reverse complement strand
CCCATCGCATGAGGTCTGGACGTGTAAGGACAAACGCGCAATCGGGGGTGGCACGGTTGACGTCGCGAAGCGACGTCGGCCGTGTCTTCGTACGTCGCTCCACGGCCGAGCTCGCTGTCGCGAGCTCAACCGTGCCACCCAGAGGCTAGCCGACGACGGATTCTTCTCGCAGTATTGCCGCGATCTGCTGCGCGGTGTCCGCTTCGGGGTCGATCAGGTAGGCGCGCCAGCCGACGGCGTCGGCCGCGACGACGTTCTCCTGCGTGTCGTCAAAGAAGATGATCTCCCGGGCGCGGTAGCCCAACTGCTGCTCCAGCCTGCGGAAGATCATCGGGTCCGGCTTGTGCAGTCCCAGCAGGTGTGACGCCAGCAGGTGGTGAAGACGCGTCACTGCCGTGTAGGCGACGATCCGGACCCAGTGATCGTGGCTCGTGTTGGAGAGCGCCGCCGTGTCGAGCCCCGCATCGTGAAGCCGGACGATGAGTTCCGCGACGCCCGCGTACTCATCGAGCAACCACGCGTGGTGGACGCCGAGGATCTCGGCCGGACTGTACAGCCCCGCAACCTGTTCGCTGAGACGGGCCGCGAAGGCCGGCGCGTCGATGCGTCCGGTTTGAAATTCCGCGAGAACCCGCAGGCGATCCGTGTGGGTCCGTTGCCACAGTTCCGTGTCGCGTTCGGGGATGCCCGCGGCGGCGCACGCCTCGCCCCACGACTGGCAGATGCGGATCACGACACCGCCGAGGTCGAAGCACACCAGACGTACGGGCGACGACGTCACGCTCACGACCGCCGCCGCTGTCCGAAGAACGCCTGGAGAACCTCCGCGCATTGATCGGCCAGTACACCGCCGATGACCGTGACCCGGTGGTTGAGACGCACGTCGGTCGGGATGCTGTAGAGCGTCCGGCAGGCACCGGCCTTGGGGTCGTCGGCGCCGTACACCAGCCTGCCCAGACGCGCGTTGACCATGGCACCGGCGCACATCGGACACGGTTCCAGTGTGACTGCCATGGCGCAATCGTGCAGCCGCCACGAGCCAAGGCCGCGCCCGGCGGCGCTGAGGGCGAGCATCTCCGCGTGGCCGATCGGGTCGCCGGACGCTTCGCGGTTGTTGGCGGCCTCGGCCAGCACCTCGTCGCCGCGGTAGACGACGGCCGCGATCGGCACCTCGCCGGTCTCTGCGGCGGCCGCCGCGAGCACCAGGGCCCGCTGCATCATGGCCACGTCACGCGCGGTGACCTGTGTGTCGTCGGTCACTGGTCAATGCCTCTTGCGCCGCCGTTGCAGAAGCGTCCCCTCGGCGACTCTCGACGCCGGAACGATGATGAGCAACAGGATGCTCAACTCGTACAACGCGACCAGCGGGATCATCATGACGATCATCGACATTGCGTCGGCCGGCGTAATCACCGCGGCCGTCGCCGCGCATGCGAAGAAGGCGTACTTGCGCTTGGCGCGCAGCTCCTTCTCCGACACGAGCCCCATCCACCCCATCAGCAGGATCACCAACGGCATCTGGAACGCCACGGCGATGCCGAGCATCAGCAGCAGGACGAAGTTGATGTACGTCGTCAGCCGGAACTCCTGGGAGATGATCGAACCGCTCGGTGTCGGCACCCGCAGGATCTCGACGGCCGCTGCCGCGTCGGGATCGTCCCCAACGACCGCGACGTACATCTCCATCTGCGGCCACCGCAGCCAGATGTCGCCGGGCGAGGGAGCCTCCGGGTCCGCGAGCCGTATCCGGATATCGGGCGATCCCTCGATGGCGGCGGCGATACGCGGGTCCATGGCGGCCGCACCGCCCAAGTGCAGCGACGTGCCGAAAAGCACGAGTATCCGCAGCATCAGGGGCAGCATGACGAAGTACATCAGCGACAGGCCCGTAAACGTCAACACGGTGCTGCCCGGGACCAGGAAGTACACGAACCGCTGCTCGTGCTTGTAGAGGCCGGGTCGCACGAACAGCCACGCCTGCCAGAGGATCCACGGCGCGGCGATCACCGCTGCCGCGATCAGGCTGAGCTTGAGCTTGATGACCAGCACCTCTGCCGGCCCGAGTGCCTGGAGCCGCCGGGGAAGCTGGAACGACTCCAAGATAGGGTCCAGCGGCTGGTAGAGCATCTCGATGATCGGATCGCTGAAGAGAAAGATCACGATCGCCAGCGGCAACGGGACGGCGGCCGCCCAGAAGAGGCGTCGGCGCAGGTCCTCCAGGTGGTCGCCGAAGCTCATCGAGTGGTCGTCGGGGTGTTCCAGAGTGGTCATGGCGGGCAAGCGGGTTGAAGGGGTAGCGGGTTTTGAGGCCCCGATGTTCCGTGATCGGGCGCCCTGGGCGGTTTGGTGGCAAAAATAGGATAGTTTCTCGACGGAGCGGCGTCTTGACCCCATCCCGTGAATCAATGGGCCAACGGCACAGCGTAGACGAGCCGCTCATCGAGCGGGCTCGCGACGGTCATCGTGTCGCGCAGCAGGAGCTGTGGCGTGTCCATCGGCGATGGGTTGCCGCGATCATTCTGGCCCACCGTCCACGCTCGGTCGAGGTTGAGGACCTTCTGCAGGATGTTGCCGTGAAGTTCATCGACAAGCTTCATACGCTGCGCGAGGCCCCGGCCTTCCGCCCCTGGTTGCGGCAGATCGCCTTGAACGTGTGCAGGGGGGCGGCCCGGTCGTCGCGGCCGACACTGCGGCTCGGGCAGCATCGCGAGGACGGCGACGGCCGCGACGTCGGGACCGTTGCCGAGCCGGCCAGCGACGACCCCGACGTCCAGTCGTGCGCGGAGCAACGTGACGCGGCCAGCAGGCTCATGCAACATGCCCTCGGTCTTCCGCTGGCCTACCGCGAGCCGTTGCTGCTGCGATGCGTCCGTTCCATGAGTTACCAGCAGATCAGCGATGTGCTGGAGTTGCCTGTGACCACCGTCGAGACGCGGCTCGCCCGGGCCCGCAGGATGTTGCGGGAGGAACTCCGCCAGCTCGACGATTCGTTCGATGACCGAACCGATTTGAATGGGGGTTCGACCGATGTCCCAAGTACTACCGAATGAAGAGACCGCCATGGGGCCCGAAGAATCCGAGACGCTGATCGGACGCATCGTGGATCACGAGGCCACGGGCGCCGACCGAAGGCGTTTCGAGCAACTGGCCGGCGGCGACCCGGATCTCTGGCGCCGACTTGCACTCGACCAGATCGACATGGGCCTGCTCGCCGGCCGTGTCCGTGAGGCGACCGCTCCGGCCGAGCATGTTGACGTCCCGTCAGCCGGCGGCAGGCGGAACCTGGCCCTGGCCTTCTCGGGCTGGGCAGCCGTGCTGGTGCTGGCGGGCTGGTGGGCACTTGTCGCGGGGATGGATGACACGACGCGTCGGCTGACGACGCCCCGGTTCGATCCTGCCGCAGCCCCGGCGCCGCAGCAGGTCTTCAGCGCCCGGGACCATCTCAGGCAATACCTCGCCTCGGCGTCCGTGGTTGGTGAACTCGACCCGATCCTCCTGGAGACCCAGCCGCTGGAGACCGGCGGCCACCGGGTCTGGTTCGTGCGCCGCATCGAGGAGTTCGTCGATATCGAGACGCCGCTGGAAGCGATCATCGACGACCGCAAGTTCAAGATCAGCCCTGACGACCACCGTCAGTAACGGACCCCGAAGACCTATACTCACCACCCACGATGGCTGGTGAAAAGGATTACTACCAAGTGCTCGGTGTTGAGCGCGGCGCGTCGGCTGACGCGATACGCAAGGCGTACCGCGGTCTTGCCCGCGAGTACCACCCGGACGTCAACAAGTCCGCCGATGCCTCGACGCGCTTCGCCGAGGTGCAGGAGGCGTACGACGTCCTCTCCGACGCCGAGAAACGAAAGGCATATGACAGGTTCGGTCACGCGGGCGTGGGGGTCGGGCAGGGGCCGGGCGGCTTCGGCGGCGGCGGCTGGTCGACCCAGTACAGCGGGGACCCGTTCGGCGGGGCCGACTTCACGGGCGCCTTCGAGGACCTGTTCGGCGCTCGCGGTGGCCCCGGTCCCTTCGACGGGCGCGCGCCGGGCGTCATGCCTCCGCGCCGCGGCAGCGACCTGCGGCACACGCTCAACGTGACCTTCATGACCGCGGCGATGGGCGGGACCGAAACCATCCCGATCGGCAAGGGCTCGAAGCCGCAGACGATCAGCGTGAAGATCCCCCCGGGCATAGAACCGGGCGCGCAGTTGCGCATCCGCGGGAAGGGAGCCGCGGGGGTGGACGGGGGGCCCAGCGGTGATCTGCGGCTGACCGTCGAGGTCGGACGGCACCCGTGGTTCCGGCGCGAGGGGCTGGACGTTCTCATCAATGTCCCGGTGACGATCGCCGAGGCGACCTTCGGTACGACCGTGACCCTGCCGTTGCTGAAGGGGTCGGTCGATCTGAAGATCCCCCCCGGCGCTGCCAGCGGGCAGAAGCTCCGCGTCAAGGGCAAGGGCGTGGCCGACGGGAAGGGGGGCCAGGGGGACTTCTACGCCGTCGTCCAGGTCGTCGCGCCGACCGAACTCTCGGACCGTGGGACGCAACTGCTGCACGAGCTGGAGCCGGAGTTGCAGAATCCCCGGGATTCAGGGCCATGGTCGGGCAACGCCCAGCCGTGACGAGGCTACCCTCGGTGCCCGCCCGGTCGTCGAGACCAGTCGCAGTCGTGCTCCTGTCGGGCGGTATCGACTCGGCGACGGCCCTGGCGGTCGCACAACGTGACGGCTTCGACTGCTACGCACTGAGCTTCGACTACGGCCAACGGCATCGCGTCGAGCTGGAGGCGGCCGCGGCGGTTGCGCGGTCGCTGACAGCGACCGAACACCGGATCGCCCACATCGATCTGCGGGCCCTCGGCGGCTCTGCGCTGACCGACGACATCGAGGTCCCCAAGGACCGCACGGTCGGCGAGATGAACGCCGACATACCGGTCACCTACGTTCCCGCCCGCAACACGATTTTCCTGAGCTTCGCGCTGGGCTGGGCCGAGGTGCTCGGCGCCGCGGACATCTTCATCGGCGTCAACGCGGTCGACTACTCCGGCTATCCGGACTGCCGGCCCGAGTACGTCCAGGCGTTCGAGACGATGGCCAACCTCGCGACAAAGCTCGGTGTCGAGGGTACGCGAACCCGCATACACGCGCCGCTCATCGAGCTCACGAAGACGCAGATCATCGAGCTGGGAACCGAGTTGGGGGTCGACTATGGCCTGACGTTCAGTTGCTACGACCCGTTGCCCGACACCGGCCGGCCCTGCGGCCACTGCGATTCCTGCATGATCCGCGCGGCCGGATTCCAGGCCGCAGGCGTGCCGGACCCGACAGCCGGTCGGTGTTGAGGCGCCGCGCTGGGGTGGCACAACGCGCTCTGGGTGGCACGGTTGACGGAGTCCGCCGCCGGCGGACTCCGTCGGCCGTGGTTCGACGTCGCACCACGGCCGACGTCGCTGCGCGACGTCAACCGTGCCACCCTGCGATGCGCGTTTGTTCTTGCCCGTCCGGACCTCGCGCTCTGGGTGGCACGGTTGAGCTCGTCCGAGCTCGGCCGTGGTTCGACGTCGCTCCACGGCTGGCGTCGCTGCGCGACGTCAACCGTGCCACTCGAAAGAACTAGATATCCAGATTCTTCGCCTCGAGCGCGTGGGCCTCGATGTACGCCCGGCGGCTCTCGACGTTCTCGCCCATGAGCGTGGCGAACAGTTGCTCTGCGTCCGAAGCGCTGTCCCAGGAGATACGAAGCAACGTGCGCTTGGCCGGGTCCATGGTCGTGTCCCACAGTTCCTCCGGGTTCATCTCGCCGAGGCCCTTGAACCGCTTGATCTCGATTCCGCGCCGGCCGATGTCGTGCAGGCCGGAGAGGATGCCGGGGATGTTGGGAACATCGACCACGTCGTCCTTCTCCGAGTCGGGGTCGACCAACCACGCATACCGGGTCGGGAGTTTCTCGCCCGTCACCGACTCTTCCTGCACCAGCCCGTAGTCTTCGATGTCGATGTCGAACTCGGCGAGACGCTCGAAGAGCTTCTCCAGTTCGCGGTTCTCGTGGAGTTCCCGGAGCGTCGCGAGCTTGGTGCGGTCGCCGCCCTTGGGGACGCCGGTTTCCAGGTCGTCGAGAATGAGTTCCTGTGTCTTGAGAAGCTCCTGTGCCTGCTCCTCGCTCCAGCACAGTTCCTGGCCTGCGGGCCAGCGAATCTGGTGGGTCGGCAGGCGGCGATCGCCGCTGGGATCCCGGCCTCGCGACTCCAGCAGGGCCGCGAACGGCATGCCTCGCCGCTCGGCGATGCGAACGAGTTCCTCGATCCTGGTCAACAGGTTGACCAGCGCGGTCAGCTCGTTGCCGACGATGCGACGCTTCTCGTCGAACTCCTCGTCACGGATCACGAGTACCGCCGTGGCGCGGGCCAGCTCGACGAGGCCCTCGATCAGCTGCTTCTCGTTGAGCATGTAGCGGCTCTTCTTGTTGCGCGTGACCAGGTACAGCGGCGGTTGCGCGACGTAGATGTTCCCGTGTTTGATCAGCTCCGGCATCTGCCGGAAGAAGAACGTCAGCAGCAGCGTGCGGATGTGCGAGCCGTCGACGTCGGCGTCCGTGAGGATGATGACCCGACCGTACCGGAGCTTGGCGATATCGAAGTCCTCGCCGATGCCGCACTGCAGCGCCTGGATGAGAATGCGGATCTCCTCAAAGGCCAGGACCTTGTCGATCCTGGCCTTCTCGACATTGAGGATCTTGCCGCGAAGCGGCAGGATCGCCTGGGTCTCGTGGTCGCGGCCGCCCTTGGCGGAGCCGCCGGCCGAATCACCTTCGACGATGAACAGCTCGGCGCGGTCCACGTCCTTCGTGACGCAGTCCGCGAGCTTCTGGGGCATCCCGCCGGAGTCCAGGGCGCTCTTGCGTTTGATCAGTTCGCGGGCCTTGCGGGCAGCCTCGCGAGCCTGGGCGGCCAGGACTGCCTTGAGGCACAACCGTCTTGCGTCGGCGGGGTTCTCCTCCAGCCACGACTTGAGCTGGTCGGCGATCGCGGCGCTGACCACTTTCTCGGCTTCGGGGTTGAGCAGCTTCTCCTTGGTCTGGTTGTTGAACTGCGGCTCGGGAAGCCGGACGGACAGCACCGCCGTCAGGCCCTCGCGCAGGTCGTCGCCGGACGGTGTGATGTCCTTGAGCAGCTTGGCCCGCTTGGCATACCGGTTGATCGTTCGCGTCAGCGACGTCTTGAACCCGGCGACGTGCGTGCCGCCGTCGGGGTTCTGGATGTTGTTGCCGAATGCCAGAAGCAGTTCGTTGGGCGAGTCGGTGTACTGCATCGCGATCTCGACCGTGATGCCCTCCTTCTCATCCGTCTGGCAGATGCGGATGATCGGGCCGACCACCGTCTTGGAGCGGTTGAGGTGCTTGACGTAGCCGAGCAGCCCGTCTTCGAAGTGGAACCGCTCCTCCCGCGGTTCTCCCGACTTGTCCACACGTTCGTCGATCAGGCGAATGATGACGCCGGGGTTGAGATACGCCAGCTCACGCAATCGGTGCTGGAGCATTTCGAAACGCAGGCCGGTGTCCGGAAAGATCTGCGAGTCCGGGAGAAAGCTGATCTTCGTGCCCGTCGTGCGCGGTTGATCGTCGGTGGCGTCGTCACGGGTGGCGATGACGTGCAGCGGCTTGACAATTTCGCCGCGTGCGAAGGTGATCAGGTACACCTTGCCGCCCTTGACGACCTCGACCTCGGTCCATTCCGACAGGGCGTTGACGCACTTGACGCCGACGCCGTGCAAACCGCCGGACACCTTGTAGACGTTGTCGTCGAACTTCCCGCCCGCGTGAAGTTCGGTCATGATGACCTCGACCGCGGCGCGGCCGTTGATGGCCGGGTTCTCGTGAACCATCAGATCGACCGGCATCCCGCGTCCGTCATCGACGACCGAGCACGAGCCGTCGACCCCCAGGCGGACGGTGATGGTCGTGGCGAAGCCGGCCATCACCTCGTCGATGGAGTTGTCGACGCACTCGTAGACGAGGTGGTGCATCGCCGAGACGGTTACGCCGCCGACGTACATGCCCGGGCGCTTGCGGATCGCCTCGAGGCCCTCCAGTACCTGGATCGATTCGGACGTGTAGGCGTCGTCGGAAGTCGTTGCAGTAGGTTGCTGGGCGTCGTGCATGAAGACTCGGCGCCCTCAGTAGCGCTGGAACCGCCGTCGGCAGAGTGTTGAATGAAGCACTGAATTATAGCCGATTCTGGTGTCTCGCACGGTCCACCGGTCGCGGTGAACCGCCTGCGGAGACCCGCCGTAAGTCGTTGCGGGCAGACAGGTTATTTCTGCCGGCCGGACGGCACTGCCGGTGGCGTCCCGTCCGGGCGAGATCCTCGACCGGAACCGTTGATTGTGGGCGCGCACGAGCACCACCGCCGATACCTCTCCGGGCCCATGTGCGAATCGCGTCTTGAGAATGAAGAAACCCGCGCGACAGGACCGAGCGGTTCGCGCCGGCTTCTGCTGCTGCTTGGTCTCAGCGCCCTGGTCGGCTGCACCCAGCAGATCGCCTACAGCCCGAGGCCGATCCCACCCCGGCCCGTCGTGCCGCCGAGCCGACCGGACGTGATCCAGCAGGCGACGGCAATCCCCAAGCCGCTGCCCCCTGCCGTCCCGCAATGGCGGCAGAACGTGATTGCAAGGTCGGCGTGGGCGCGGGGTGAACCCGATCCGCGGCGGATGAACCGCATGTTGCCGATCCGCCACATCACCGTGCACCACGACGGTATGGATCCGTTCTTCGCCACCGATCCGGCGTCGGTCTCCGCCCACCTGGAGGGCATCCGCCGACTGCACCGGCGCAAGGGCTGGGGTGACATCGGGTATCACTTCGCCGTGGACGCGGCGGGTCGCGTCTGGGAAGGCCGGTCGCTGGGTTGGCAAGGTGCCCACGTGAAGGACCACAACCCCGGCAACATCGGGATCGTCGTGCTCGGTAACTTCGAGCGCCAGTCGCCCAGCGAGGCGCAGCTCGCCGCCGTCCGCCGACACGTCACAATGCTGATGCGTGTCTACAACGTGCCGAAGAGCCGCGTGCACACGCACCAGGAGTGGCAGGGGGCGAATACGGCGTGTCCCGGCGCGAACCTGCAGCGGTCGCTGGAGCGTATGCGGGTCACCGGCGGGTTCGGGTAGCAGATCCGTGCCATGCCTCACACGCCGAAGGCGTGCGAGGCATGTCTTCAAGCCCCTCCCGCGTTCCGGCATGCTTCTCACGACCGAAGACGGCCGTGCGAAGGATGGCACGTTTTCTTACGTCTCCTGAACGATCGGAAGACATACCTCTCCCGGTCCTTCGGACCGGGAGAGGCATGGCACGATCTAATTCCAGGCCATGCCCTTCGGCCACGTCTTGTAGGGTTGGCGTTGGGCGCGGCGGACAAGGCGGTCGATGCTCGCCAGTTCGTCCTTGATGATCCCGGCCCGGCGGAGGGGGTTCGCTTCGGCGAGAAGCCGGTACTTCAACTCCCGGTCCTTGAGCAGGGCGAATCCGATGAACTCGAGCAGCGAGTGCGTTGAAACGTCGTCGCGGTCGAACCACTCCATGACGGTATCGACCGCGCGGAGCCGACTCAACCGCGGGCTCGTCAGCATCTCTCGCAACTGATTGCGGATGTCGTTCATCGGCGGCGGGTGCGAGTTGACGGCTTCCAACGGAGCGAGGTCCGCCATGCGGTACGCCCGCCCGTCCTGGGGTTCGATCATGCGCACGATCCTTGCCCTGCAGATTCCCTGCAACAGGATGTCGTGCCGCCCGTCTTCCAGCGCCTCGTGCTGCACGATCTGGCCGACGCATACGGCCGGACGAAGCGACGGGCGGCCCTCGTAATCGTCGCGCCGACCGGTGCCCTCGAACGACGCGATCGCGATCTGACCCGAACCGTCCAGGCACTCGTTGATCATCTGCCGGTAGCGGGATTCAAAGATGTGAAGGGGCTGAATGGCGTGCGGTAGCAGGACCGCATCAGGCAACGGGAAGACCGGCAGCGGCCGGCCGAAGTTCACTCGAATCGCATCCGACATGGAGTCAATGATAGGCGCGGGCCATTGGTGGCAGGGGCGGCTCGCCCGCCCCTGCGATCGTGTGTTGACGTACGAAGCACGGGGCAGACAAGCTGCCCCTGCCACGACCGCGTGAGCTAGCCGAAGGTGGCTTCGATCTCGTCGAACGACTGCGGGAGCCGTTCCTTGATGGACTCGAGCTGCTGCGCCGAGAGGTTCAGGCACTCGATGACCTCGGGATCGATGTCGAGTGTCGGCAGGTCGGTCCGGAACCCGTAGCCGCCTACGGCCGAAACCCGGTCGGCGACGTAGACGATGGCCGTCAGGGTGCGGCTGTCCGGCGGCAGTTCCATCGGTGCGTGGTGGTGACGCGTCACGAAGGTGAATGACTCCGGGAACTTCCAGGCCTCACACAGGCCGGAACCGAAGGCTTCGTGGTTCGCGCCGAGCACCCGCTCCTCGACCTCACGCATGTCCGAGGTGGGAGCGCCGTCGCGGTCAAAGGTCATCTCCTCAAAGACCTGCAACAGTTCGTGACGCATCGACTGCACCTCGACCATGATACCGATGTCGTGGATCAGGCCGGCGAGGAACGCCTCGTCGGACAGATTCAGCTTCAGCTCGTCACAGACGAGCTTCGCGGTGGCCGCCGTCGCGATGGAGTGGATCCAGAGGTCCTTGGCGGAGAACCGGGCGCACAGCTCACCACCGCGAAAAAGCTTCGTCAGGCTGGCGGCGATGGCGATATTCTTCACCGCGTTGAGCCCCAGCAGGACGATCGCGCGGTTGATCGAGCCGATCTGTCGCGGCAGTCCGTAGAACGCGGAGTTGACCACCTTCAGGATGCGGCTGCACAGCGCCGGGTCGTTCGAGATGATGTGGTGAAGATCCTTGGCCGTGCTGGTGGGATCCTCCACCAGCTCGATGATCTTGAGGGTGATCTCGGGGAGGGTCGCGATGTGGCTGATCTCGGCAATCGCCGATGACACCACGTTCTGCTGATCTGTTGCGCCCATCGAAGGTTCCCCCGCGGTTCTTGAGGTCTCGCATCATTCATCGACGCCGGGGAAAGCGGACTTGACGGAACCCTTGGAAACGGTCGGCGCGAGCATTCGCGGCCCATCGCGCGGTCGGCATGTCTGCCCGATGAGTCTCGAATAGCCATGGCAGTTCTCTGCGCTGGCCTACTTGGCCAGCGGGTGGGTCTTGGGGTCGAAACCCGCCAGTACCGCCGCCGTGCGAAGACCTGCATCACCGTTGCCGAACGGGTGGAGGGCAGGCAGGGGTGGGCCGGCCAGCGCGGATGCGATCGCCGCTTCGACCGCATCGCAGTCGTCCTGTCTTGGGTCCGGAACGTCGAGAACATTATCCGGTCGTTCTCGCCCTTCCTGCCGCGGCCCGACATTCACGCTCGGAACGCCCAGCGCCGCGCACTCGATGAGCCCGGCGCTGCTGTTGCCGACAAGCAGCCGGACCCGGCGGAGCAGGCCGACGAATTCGTGCCGGGGCAGGTGACGGCACTCGCCGAGACCGGCCCGGCGGATCGCCGCGAGGATGCCCTCTCTGCCGGGATCGTGGTTGGGGTGCATGGCGAGGGCGCGACCGGACCGCCGGCACGCCTCGAACACGCCCCTCGCCACGGCCTGCTCGTGATCCACGGTCCGGCCCAGCGGATGTTGCAGCACGACGATCTCGGGCGCGCCCAGCGCGTCGAAGGCCTCGTCGTCCAGGGCCGGGATAGCATCGAGCCCGTCGATCGCCGGCGACCCCACGACGTGCACCCGCGCCGGAAGTTCGCCCATGGCGATGATTCGCTCGGCGGACCGCTGCGTCGCCGGCAGGTGGATGTGGCTGAGCTTCGTGATCGCGTGACGCATCGCTTCGTCGGCGATACCTGCCGCGCGGTCGCCGCCGTGCATGTGCGCGACGCGAACACCGGCGACCGACGCGGCTGCCGCGGCCGCGAACGATTCGATCCTGTCGCCCAGGACCAGCATGCAGTCGATCGGGTGCGCGCCGAGCCACGCCGCGAAACCGCTCACGCCGCGGCCCAGCGCCTCGGCGTCACGTGCCCGCGAGGTCTCGCCCGGCTGCTGCATCGGGATCCGGGCCGCGACGTCGAACGATGCCCCGACCTCCGCCACGGTCGCCCGGGGCCCCAGCAGGTGCGATCCGGCGACGAGCACCGCGAGGTCGAGCCGGGCGTCGTCGGCGATCGCGCGCATCACCGGGTGCAGGAGGCCGAACTCGGCCCGGGAACCGGTCGCAACCGCGACTCGACGCGGCGCGTTCACGCGAGATCCTCGTCGCGAAGCGGCGTGTTCGCGGCGACCGACCTTGCGAGCCGGCGCCCGACGGTCTCGGCCAGCCGCGACGGCTCGATCCCGCCGCCGGGCCGTTTCAGTGTCAGCTCGCCGGGGGCGATCACGTGGCCGGCGGGAAGCTCGCATCGCGTGGTGACGCTTTGCCGCGAGACCTCGCGGACGTCGAGTTCGATGGCCAGCGGGGCCTTCTCCGGGGCTCCGAGCATGCGATGGGCCCGGTGCGCGAGCCGGACGTACCGCTCGAAGCCATGCGGATCGAGCGACATCGCGTGGTCCGGGCCGGGCGCGGACCGGTCGAGCGTCAGGTGCTTCTCCAGGACGCATGCACCGGCGGCCACCGCGAGCGCCCCGGTGTCCTGGGCCGTCGTGTGGTCGCTGTAGCCCAGTGCGTTGGGGTTGATCCGGTACATCGCCGCAAGGCCCGCCAGCGAGGCCATGTCGTCCGGCGTCGGGTACGCGCTGACACAGTGCATCAAGACGTGGTCGTGGGCGCCGAGCCACTCGGATACGGCTTGGACCTCGGCGAGTGTGGCGGCGCCCGTACTGACGAGCATGGGACGGCCGGTTGCCGCCAATGCGTTGACCAGGGGCCGGTTGACGACGTCCGGCGACGCCGTCTTGAACGCATCGAAGCCGCAACGGACGGCGGCGGCGACGTGATCCACGGAGAAGAGCGTGGCGATCGTCGCGAGCCCCGCGGCGCCCGCATGCTCGACGATCTCGGCGATCACGCCGGGATCGAGCTCGAGGCCGCGCAGCATCTCGAACGGATCGCTCGCCCCGGCGCTCGCCTGGTAGCGGGCGAGCCGTGCGGCCCGGCTGAGAAGGCGATCCGCCTCGAACCACTGCACCTTGATCGCGTCGGCGCCGGCGGCACGTGCGGCGTCCACCAGTTGCAACGCCCGGTCGCGCGCGCCGTCGTGGTTGACGCCCAGCTCCGCGATCACGTACGGCCGGTGGCCGGGTCCGATCGGTCGTCCACCGATTCTCACCCCACACCTCCGGCGACCGCTCGATCCAGGTACGCCTCGGCGACCACCAGGTCGTGCGGCGTGTCCACGTCCACGACCTCGCCCGGTGCCGTCTCGACGCCGCGGCGGTCGGCGCCCAGGAAGGCATGCGGGTGCTCGGTACCGGAGGCCGCCGCCAAGAGGCCGGCGCGCGTGACGGCGATGACCCCGCCGTCGGGAATCAGCAGGCTCGGCAGGTCTTGGCGGCGATCGACGGGATTGTCGTGCAAGGGCGTCACGCACCCGTCGCCGTCCATCGCCACCATCCAGTACGGGTGGTGCTTGCCGACGCCGCAGTACGACTGCACGCTGTCGGCGCCGGTCTCCAGGAGTACGCCGACGACCCGGTCGATGAGGCCCGCGGGACGCACCGGCACGTTGGCGTACAGGATCACGATCACGCGCGCGACGCCGGCGGCGTCGTGCTCGGTCACGGCGTGCCGCACCGCGGCCGCGACGGTCGCGGTGCCGGTCGCCAGGTCGCGCGGGCGCCGCACGACCGGCACGGTCATGGACTCGGCGGCGGCGGCGATCGCGTCACCGTCGGTGGACACGACGATCCGATCGACGGTGGAGGCCGCCCGGGCGTCGTCGATCGTGTGGCAGATCAGGGGCCGGCCGGCCAGCGGCAACGCGTTCTTGCCCGGCAGGCCACGGCTGCCCGCGCGCCCGATCACGACGGCAAGTACGGGTGCCGTGTCGGTCATCGCTTGACGGTCTCCCGGACCGATCCATCGCTGAGCACCCTCAGCGTGTGGCGGTCCTCGTCGAGCCGGACGGCGGGCGGCACGACCACGGGAAGAAGTTCGGCCTCGTCGAGATCCGGGAGCGGGTCGATCACCGCCGCGCCGAGCGTGCCCTGCCACCGGTCGTAGAAACCGTCGATGTCCTGGACCGTATCGGGCCGCCGTGTGATCCGTGGAACGATCCACGGCAGCGCGAGCGCGGCGGTGGGGGCGTGGTCGGTGAGCCGTCGGCGGTTGTTGACCAGGTACTCCATGGCGTCCAGCACGTCCTGGTAACGGTCCACGCCCGTGACGCGGCGGTAGCTCTCAGGACTGTCACCGTGCAGATCGACGCTGATGACGTCGGGCTCGCAGGCGAGCAGACGATCCAGGACGGCATTGTCGGCGAGCAGTTGGGTGCGCACGTGCACGCCGCGGATGCCTGCGGCGCGAGCGAGGCCGACGAGTTCGTCGAAGCGGTCGTGCAGCAGCGGGTCGCCAGCGCCCTGGAACGTCACCACGACATCGCCGGGTGCGGCGACCCGTTCGAACAGCGCTGCCGCGACGTCGAGATCCAGGTCACACCGGGGCCCGTTGCGGCCGGGTGCCCGCGAGCAGGTTTCGACCACGACGTGTCGCGGCCCCTCGTCGCCGCCGTCCGGGGCGTGTTCGCGCAGCAGTGCGATCACCTCGACGGCGCCGAGATCGGCGACGTCCCGGCCGTCGGGCCCGTGTACCGACGCGATGATTCGTTCCAACGGCCGCCTGTACCGCGGCGCGTCGAACGTACACCGGTAGCGGCACCCCCGCACGGTGTGGTCGATCTGGACGTTGACGCTGCGCGCGATCGGGTCGTGCTGGGGCGCCTGCGGCTGGTAGACCAGCAACCCGCCGACGGTGGACAGCCGGTTGCGCAACGCTAGTTCACGCATGAGCCCGGCGCTGACGAGGCACCCGGCGAGACCGGGCGGTGCCTGGCTGAAGACGAGCTTGTGCTGTTCCGGCAACTCCAGGTGGCGGGCGACGATCGCACCGCAGCCGGTCTGGGGGTCCGGGTCGATCAGCGGCCAGTCGGGCCCCGCCACGAGGGCCGCGGTAATTCCGCGTTCGCGCATGACGCGATCCATCGCCGCCGGACAGAGCACTTCGTCATACACGCTCATGCCCGCGATGCCGCCCCGCCAGCACGTCGGCGACCACAGTCGCGCGGCGGCGATCGCCGCCTGGCCGGGTCCGTACGGCGACCCGTCGCAGCGATCGACGTGCACGGGCAGGCCGATGCGGCGGCGGTCGATCAGCGCGTCGACGTCAAAGCCGGCCGGAGCGATAAGAACGATCGAGTCGAGATGCCGCGCACGACCGAGACGCTCGAGCGTCGCCTGGATCACGGGGCGTCCCGCGAACGGCTCGGCGAGCGAACGCCGGATGCCAAGGCCGTTGCGATCCGGATCGACGGGGACCAGGGCTGCGACACGGCAGGGTCCGTCCCCGATGCTGACCTTGAGGTCGTCCAGCAGCGCGGTATTCAACCGTGCCGCCGCCCCGATCCGCTCACCCCGGAGCACGCGGCTGGACAGGTCGAGCTGGTGTGCGAGTTCGCGGGCCGCGTCTGCGGACCAGCTGACGTTGTCAAGGTCGCGTTGTAGCTGCGCCCGTTGATGATCGTGTGTATCCAGACCGCCTTGCATGTGCAGCCGGCGGTCGGCGCGGTGCCGCTTGTACACGCCGAGCTGGTTGAGATGGTTGAGGATCCCGTACGCGTCGGAGTGCCGGTCGATCGTGGCCCGATACCGATCGAGCTCGCGGAAGTGCCCGGGCATCTTCGTCCGGTCGGCATGGTCGCGGATCATCCGCTGCAGCACCGAGGCCGCCTGGTCGGAGGTCCGTTGGATGATCTCGATGTCGCGGCGGACAGACGCAACCCGGTCCCGCGCGGCCGCGAGGCGCTTCGCGTCGGGGCCGGACGGCGGCAGGGGCAGGCAAATCGGCTTCGCCGCACTCGTGGCGTAACGGTCGAGCACTTCCGCCAGCGGCATCGAGGTCGTGTGCTGTTTGGGCACGCCGCCGCCGGTGGCGTCGATGATCTCGAGGCCCGCCTCGCGATAGGCCGCGAAGTCGCGCTCGAACTGGTGCAGGTAGGTCTGCATCTGCCGGTCGGTGTACACGGGCCGGCCGTTGACGTCGGGTACGCGGCTGAGGTGCGCGCGGTGGCGGGCAATCCGCTGCCACTGCATCATCTCCATCGTGTTGAACGGGTTGAGCTCGGGCGCCCACGTCTCGTCGATCGCCGTGCCCGGCAGGTAGTACAGGCCGTCGGTGAACGCGAGGTCCTGCCCGACCATCGCGATGGGGTTGCACCCCAGGAACCGGGCCAGGTAGACGGCGAGGTGGGCGACGGTCGCGCCGGCGGGCAGCTCGCCCATCGGTCGTCGATGCTCGCCGAGTACTTGATCAAGGAAGACATTCGCGCAACAACGCACCGGTCCCGGAAAGACGTCGAGGATGACCGGGTGCGCCTTGGGCTCGGCGACAAGCGTGACGTCGCGCACGTCGTCGGCGGAGATGCCGTCGTAGAACCGCCTCGAGATCTCGTGAAAGTCCAGCGCGGTCACGAAGTGCGGCCGGATGCCGGCGGCGAGCAGCGGCCGCAGCGTGGTCTGGGTGGCGATGATCACGGCCCGCTCGCGGACAGCGGGTCTTGCAAGCAGGTCGAGGCTGCGGTGCAGGCTCGGACCGGCCGACACCGTGATCGCCAGGCGGCCGGCGGCCGCCTGTTCGAGGTCGACGATGCCGGCCCCGCCGGCGTAGTGGTCGATGTTCAGCAGCAGGTTCCGCACCGTGTCCACCGATCGCATGAGCGTGGTGGAGAAGGTGATCTTGCACGCGGTCACCAGTTCGGCGAAGTTCGACGTGAACTGCGCGGCCCGGTCGCCGATGCGGCGACGGCTCGGCGGGTGCTCGAGGAACGCAACCCCCTGGGCGATGATCGACTCGGCGCCCTCGAGTTTGCGTGCCAGCGTGCCGCGGTCCTGGGCGTCGGTGACGATCAGGAGTTGTGCCCGGCGCATCCACGCCGAGTGGTCGATCTGCTCCAGCACGGACCGCAGCAGGCCCAGGTCCGGCTCGAAGACGACGATAATGCCCGAGTCGCCCAGCCGCTCGGCGATCGCTTGGACGTGGTAGCCGGCGCCGAAGCCCAGCACGACGATCACCGCGTGCTCGACGAGATCGAGTTGCCCGGCAAGCCGGGCTGCCTCGTCAAGTGGCCGGTGGCGGCTGCACAGGGCCGTGCCGCCCACCGACAGCGAGGCCACGCCCTGGGGCGTCTCGGAGAAGACCGCGTCGTGACACGGCGCGACGGCATCGAGCGCGGCGGCGAGTTCCGCGTTGCGGCGACCGAGGCAGCCGAGGTTGGCCGCAAGGACCGAGGGTGGGGTAATCGTCTGTGGCATGGCCGCTTGTGTTATCGGCCTGATCGGGTGGCACGGTTGACCGAGCGAAGCTCGGTCGGCCAACGGTTGGACGTCGCTCCACG
>Ga0209988_10001074_pt1 | contig 17635 bp, 12 predicted proteins | sample N075metaG_FD_183115 | JGI IMG/M metagenome (GOLD analysis project Ga0209988, IMG submission 183115) | Deep subsurface microbial communities from Kermadec Trench to uncover new lineages of life (NeLLi) - N075 metaG (SPAdes) (version 2) | ecosystem: Environmental > Aquatic > Marine > Ocean trench... | reverse complement strand
TGACGAGGCGCTGCTGGCCGAGACCCGCGATAATCTTGTCGCAGCAGTATTTGCAGATGCCGAGAGCGCTGGTATCGCCTGGCTCGACCTGGCAGGCGGCCGGTTTGTACTCACCGAAGTACCCGATGTCGAGGCCGTACTGGGTGAAATCGAGCGCCTTCGCCCGGCCGAAGTTATCGTCGACGAGGATCAGCAACTCGCCGATTTGTTCGGCGACCACATTCGCACAACGCGGCGACCACCCTGGCACTTTGAACTCGATAGCGCGACACGATTGCTGTGCGCGCAGTTCGGCACCCGTGACCTGACAGGCTTCGGCTGTGATGGTTTTCCACGCGGCGTCGCTGCAGCAGGCGCATTGCTTGCTTACGTGACTGACACGCAGAAAACGGGTTTACCGCACCTGCAGTCGATTAGGGTCGAGCGTCGTGAAGACGCCGTCATCATGGACGGACCGACACGGCGCAACCTTGAGCTCGAAGAATCGCTGAGTGGTCGTCACGAACACACGCTCGCCAGCGTAATGGACCACTGCCAAAGCCCAATGGGTTCGCGGCTGCTGCGACGCTGGCTACAACGACCGTTGCGTGATGCGGCTGTGTTACGTGGCCGCTTCCAGGCAATCGAAACGCTGCAAAATAACGGCGCCATTTCCGGTTTGCAGACTTCGATCGACGGAATCGGGGATGTCGAACGCATCCTGTCGAGAGTGGCCCTTCGTTCGGCTCGACCCCGCGATCTGCGGCAATTGGGTGAGGCGCTGTCCCGCCTGCCCGCATTGCGCCAGCAAGTCGAGTCGCTGGATTCACCGTCTCTCGCCGCGCTGCACCAACAAATCGGCGAGCATCGGCGCCAATACGAGCTTTTGGCAAAGGCGATCATCGATAACCCGCCAATGCTGATTCGCGATGGCGGCGTCATTGCTGACGGATTCGATGACGAACTCGATGACCTGCGTGCGATCGCGTCAAACGCCGACCAGTACCTGCTCGATCTCGAAGCGCGCGAGAAGCAGCGCAGCGGCATTACGACGCTTAAGGTCGGCTACAACCGCGTGCACGGCTACTACATCGAGATCAGCAAAGGCCAGGCCCATAAAGCACCGCTGGAGTACGTCCGCCGGCAAACGCTCAAAAACGCCGAACGCTATATCACGCCGGCGCTCAAGGACTTCGAGGACAAGATCCTCGGCGCACGTGAACGCGCGCTGACTCGCGAAAAAACCTTGTACGAGGACATTCTTGACCAACTCAATGAGGAGCTCGCAGCGTTGCAGCAAACTGCATTCGCGATCGCTGAACTTGACGTTCTGGTCTGTTTCGGCGAGCGGGCCGACACGCTCGGCTTATGCAAACCCGAGATTGTGGCGACGCCGTGCATAGAAATTCAGGGTGGTCGCCATCTCGTGGTGGAACAGGTCATCGATACGCCATTCGTTGCGAATGATCTGGCGCTCGACGCGTCGCAGCGATTGCTTGTAATCACCGGTCCGAACATGGGCGGCAAGTCGACCTATATGCGGCAAACGGCGCTGATCGCAATTCTCGCGTACATCGGCAGCTTCGTGCCCGCGGAAAAACTTCGCATCGGACCGATCGACCGGATTTTCACGCGTATCGGTGCGTCGGACGACTTGGCGGGCGGGCGCTCGACATTCATGGTCGAGATGACCGAAACGGCGACAATTCTGCACAACGCGACCGAACAGAGCCTCGTGTTGATGGACGAGATCGGCCGCGGCACCAGCACGTTTGACGGATTGTCGCTCGCCTGGGCTGCCGCACATTACATGAGCGAGACAACCAGCGCTTTTACGCTGTTCGCAACGCACTATTTCGAACTGGTCGCGCTTGCCGATGAGTTGTCCGCCTGCAGCAACGTTCATCTGGACGCTACCAATCACAATGGCCAGCTGGTATTCCTGCATTCCGTCAAGCCGGGCCCCGCAAATCAGAGCTACGGCTTGCAGGTTGCCGCGCTAGCGGGGGTGCCACGAGCCGTGATACAGCGTGCGAAGAGCTACCTTGAATCGTTGGAATCAATGCAGCTTGCTCACGCGGACAGTCCACAGGGATCTTTACCCCTGACCGTGTCATCGGCCGTGACTGAGCCAGACCTGTTACGCGAGTTACTGGACGATATCGACCCGGATACGCTGTCACCGCGCGAAGCGCTGGAGCTGCTCTACGAACTTAAATCCGAAGCAGACAGCAACCGCTAGGGGTCAGCAACCGCTAGGGGTCAGAGCCCTTTTTTCAAAAGGGCTCTGACCCCGAATGGGTTTCGCGCAGGAACTCACCACGCTTCAAGAACGCGGCAGCCTGGTCAACCACGTCCGGAGACACGAGCATGCCCTTGTGACTGACAGGCATGGTCAAATGGTCGCGCGCGCCCTCCAGTTGCGTTTCTGAGACGGCGATCGTGCCGTCGTTTTCTTCATCGAACTCCGCAACAAATTGACCGAGCCCTATTGGCAATGTGCCTGCAATAATGCCGACCTCGCGCTGTGCGCAAACGTGCCGCGCCCAATCGCTGGCAGGTGTGTCGATTACGCCAGTGGCAAGCGAACGACCAAGAATGGGTTCGGCCCAATCCTGCTGGCTCAGAAAATCAGCAGCCCGCGATCCGGCAAGCGGCGACCCCAGGCAAACGAGGCGACCGGGAGGCGCATCCGCATCATTCGCAAACATCCGAAGCGCAACGACACCACCGAGACTGTGCCCGACGATGTGCGTCCGAGTGATGCCTTCTTTCTGAATGAAATTTGCGAGCGCCGCTGCGTTTTCATCAAGCGTGCCGCGCACTGACGGGTAGCTGAAAAGCATGGCGCGAAATCCGTATTCTTTTTCCAGCCGGCGCTTGATCAGGAACATGCCCATACCGTGAGACCAGAAGCCGTGCAGGCAGATAACGGTATCGATGTCCATGGCGGCTAAAGCCGCTCCTACGACGTGCGCGGGGTGCGCAGGCGAATACCGGTTTCTTTGAGTTGCTCCGCGGAAATCTCTCCAGGTGCATTCGTCAACGGACAGCTTGCCGTTTGCGTTTTCGGGAATGCGATAACGTCGCGAATACTGTCGGCGCCGGCCATGAGCATCACGATACGATCGAGACCGAACGCAATGCCACCGTGTGGCGGACAACCGTATTCGAGCGCTCGCAACAGGAACCCGAATTTCTCATCCGCTTCTGCCTTGCTGATTTCCAGGAGATCGAACACGGCCGACTGGACAGCCCGGTCGTGAATACGAATCGAACCCCCGCCGATCTCGGAACCATTCAGTACGATGTCATAGGCACGTGACAGCGCTTTGCCGGGATCACCCTTTAACGTTTCGACGTCATTAATCGATGGCGCGGTAAACGGATGGTGCAACGCATTCCAGCGCTTCGTTTGCGGATCTCTGTCAAACATCGGGAAATCGACCACCCAAAGTGGCGACCAGCCTTCGGCAACCAGCCCGCGATCTTCTCCAAGTTTTACACGCAGTGCGCCCAGCGCATCGTTGACGACGCGCGCTTTATCGGCACCGAAGAAAATCAGGTCGCCCGATTTGGCACCCGTACGTTCGAGAATACCGCTAACGGCATCATCGGGAAGAAACTTGAGAATGGGAGACTGCAGTCCATCGCGTCCCGCCTCGACGTCATTCACTTTAATATACGCCAGCCCTTTCGCACCGTATCGGCCGACGTACGCCGTGTAGTCGTCTATCTCCTTACGCGAAAGCTTGCTGCCTCCTGGAAGACACAGCGCCGCAACTCGACCTTCCGGGTCGCTGGCCGGCCCTGCGAAAACTTTGAAATCGACCGATTCCATAAGATCGGCAACCTCGATAAGCTCGAGATCGATGCGCAGGTCGGGCTTGTCTGAACCAAAGCGCTGCATCGCCTCCGCATAAGTCATGCGCGGAAACGGCGCGGGCAGATCGACGTCGAGCACCTGCTTAAAGATGTGCCGCAGAAGCGCCTCCATCTTATCCATGACGTCATCTTCGTCGACAAAACTCATCTCGATATCAAGCTGTGTAAATTCAGGCTGACGATCCGCACGCAGGTCTTCGTCTCGAAAACATCGAACGATTTGATAATAGCGATCAAGGCCTGACATCATCAGCAACTGTTTGAATATTTGTGGCGACTGTGGCAACGCGAAGAACTTGCCCGGATGTGTACGGCTGGGAACCACGTAGTCCCTAGCCCCTTCGGGCGTTGCACGTGTCAGCATGGGTGTTTCAACGTCGATGAATTCGTTGCGATCGAGAAACTCACGCATCGCCATCGTAACTCTGTGACGTAGACGCAGATTACCGAGCATGTCCTCGCGTCGCAGATCGAGATAACGATACGTCAAGCGCAGTTCTTCGTTTGCGTTCTCGTCGTGATGAAACGGCGGTGTCTCGGAGCGGTTGAGAACGGTCAGTTCGTGCGCGAGCACTTCCACCTGGCCTGTCCTCATATTCGGATTGATTGTGCCCTCAGGACGCTGCCGAACGACGCCCTTGACGGCGAGCACGTACTCGCCACGGATACGCTCGGCTTCAGCAAAGATTTCTGCCCGATCCGGATCGAAAACGACCTGCAGTAAACCCTCGCGATCGCGCAGATCGATGAAAATGACGCCACCGTGGTCCCTGCGGCGATGCACCCAGCCACAGACAGCGATCTCCTCTCCGATCAGAGCTTCGTCAACTTGTCCGCAATAGTGGCTGCGCATTGTCATGTTTGTACTGTGCGTGGAAAAAAGAGGCGGAATGGTACGGCGTGACTATCGAATATACAACTGAAAAGCAGCTGTAAACGGGGTATTTCTCTCCCTCATGGCTCGCTGCGCTGCGCTTTACTTCGGTCGATTAACACCCCGTTTACAGCTGCTCATCTGGCAATTTGAGAGGCAGCTCTGCCGTCTGTTGTTTCGACCAGGTTGGTACGACGACACCGAGCGACATGACGAGTTTTGCTGCCTCATCGACAGTCATGTCGAGTTCGATCACGTCGGACTTCGGTACTACAATAATAAACCCCGAGGTCGGATTTGGCGTCGTTGGCACGAAGCAGCAGACTACGTCTTTGCCAGTCCGGCCTGCTACCTCACCCATATTACTGGCTGTCTGAAACGTCAGCGTATAAATTCCCTTGCGCGGATATTCGACCAGCAAAACTTTCTTGAACGCGGTTCCGGAGTCGGAAAATACGATCTCCGTAAAATTTTTCGCGGCCGAATAGATCGATCGAACGATTGGAATTTTTCTCAGCAACGATTCCCAACCGCCCACGACACTGCGGCCGACAATGTTTGCGGCCAGCAGTCCTGTAATAAGCAATACGACGATCGTCAGGATCACACCCAGACCTGGAATGGCGACGGGCAGCCACTCCTCGGGTCGGTACGCTGCCGGCAGGAGGTTCAGAGTCTTGTCCATCAGCGTGATCAGGAATCGCAGCAGGCCGTAGGTCACTGCCAGCGGCAACCACACCAGCAAACCCGCAACCAGGTATCGACGCAATCGCTTTAACATCTCGCCGTCACCCCGCATTGGTCTTGCTATCGGATGACGATTTGGCTTTCGGCTTGTCGTTGCTCTTGTCCTTCTTTGCCGTGTCACCTGACGACTTGCTGTCCGAAGATTTGCTGTCCGACTTTGAGGGTTCCTTGTCGCCCGCCAGGTTGCGCTGATTGTCTTTCTTGAAGTCGGTTTCGTACCAGCCCTGTCCTTTCAAGCGAAAACGCGGCGCCGATAGCAGTCGCTTCAGCGCTGCTTCGCCACACGACGGGCAGTCGAGCAGCGGCGCGTCCGCTATTTTCTGCAACGCGTCCAGCGTGTGGTCGCATTTTTTGCAGAGGTATTCGTAGATTGGCACTAAATGAACTCCTGTTGAGATCGGGCATTATAGTAGGAGCGCCTCTCGAGGCGCGACCCTAATTATTCGCGCTCCAAGGAGCGCTCCAACATAGGCTTAGGCTGCATTCTGAAATTCGAGTCGGTCATCGGCCACACCAACCTCGATGACGTCTCCGGGTTTGAACTTACCCTCAAGAATCGCTTGCGCCAACGGGTTTTCGACCTGCTGCTGGATAGCTCGCTTCAAAGGCCGTGCCCCATACACCGGATCAAATCCGGCATCCGCAAGTCTGTCCCGCGCTGCATCGGAAAGGTGAATACTCATGTCGCGTTCCGCCAGCCGATCCTGCAGATACCCAAGCTGGATGTCGACGATACGCCGAATATGCTCGCGACTCAGCGGATGGAAAACGACCACATCGTCGATCCGGTTGATAAATTCCGGTCGAAAGTGCGTGCCGACGACATCCATTACAGCGGATTTCATTGTTTCGTAATTCTCTTCGCCGCTCATTTCCTGGATCATTTGCGAGCCCAGGTTTGAGGTCATCACCAGAACTGTGTTGCGAAAGTCGACTGTGCGACCCTGGCCATCGGTCAATCGGCCATCATCGAGCACCTGCAGCAGGACGTTGAATACATCGGGATGCGCCTTCTCCACCTCGTCGAGCAAGATGACGGAATAGGGGCGGCGGCGAACAGCTTCGGTCAGGTAACCACCTTCTTCATAACCGACGTAACCCGGCGGCGCACCAATCAGGCGGGCAACCGAGTGTTTCTCCATGAATTCCGACATGTCGAGCCGCACCATCGCGTCGTCGGTGTCGAACAGGAAATTCGCGAGCGCCTTGGTGAGCTCGGTTTTGCCGACACCGGTCGGCCCAAGGAACAGGAACGAGCCAATCGGCCGCTTCGGGTCGGACAATCCGGCCCGCGAGCGACGAATGGCGTTGGCGACAACCGTCACCGCCTCGTGCTGGCCGACGACGCGCTCTGATACGACGGATTCCATTTGCAGCAGTTTCTCTTTTTCGCCTTCGAGCATTTTCGATACGGGAATGCCCGTCCACTGGGAGACGATTTCGGCCACCTCTTCATCGGTTACATTGTTACGCAGCAGCGTGGTTTCCGGGTGCTCCGCCTGCAAGGCATCCTCAAGCTGTTTTTCGAGTTCAGGAATGCGACCGTATTGCAGCTCCGACATACGTGCCAGATCATTGGCGCGATGTGCGGTCTCGAATTCGAGGCGTGCCCGCTCAAGTTCCTCTTTGAGATGCGTCGTACCCTGCATCGCTGCTTTTTCTGATTTCCAGATTTCCTCCAGGTCGGCGAATTCCTTCTCGAGCTCGGTCAACTGCGCCTCCAGATCTTTCAGCCGCTTGCGCGATGCGTCATCCGACTCCTTGTTGAGCGCTTCGCGTTCGATTTTCAGCTGGATGATGCGACGTTCGAGCCGATCCATTTCCTCGGGCTTCGAGTCGATCTCGATGCGAATTTTCGATGCCGCTTCATCAATCAGATCAATGGCTTTGTCGGGCAACTGGCGATCGCTGATATAGCGATTCGACAACGTGGCAGCAGCGACAATAGCCGGATCGGTGATCTCCACCCCATGGTGCACTTCATAACGCTCCTTGAGCCCACGCAAGATCGCGATCGTGTCCTCGACCGTCGGCTCGCCAACGAACACTTTCTGGAAGCGGCGCTCAAGCGCCGCATCTTTCTCGAGATGCTTGCGGTACTCGTCCAGCGTCGTGGCACCGACACAATGCAGTTCGCCGCGCGCCAGTGCGGGTTTGAGCATGTTGCCGGCATCCATTGATCCTTCTGCCCTGCCGGCGCCGACCACCGTATGCAGTTCGTCGATGAACAGGATGATCTGACCTTCTTGCTTGGCGAGGTCGCTCAGAACGGCTTTTAGCCGCTCTTCAAATTCACCACGAAATTTGGCACCCGCGATCAGCGAGCCCATGTCGAGCGACAGGATCCGTTTACCACGCAGCCCTTCCGGAACCTCGTTATTGACGATTCGCTGTGCGAGTCCTTCGATGATCGCAGTCTTGCCGACGCCGGGTTCGCCTATGAGCACCGGGTTGTTCTTCGTTCGCCGTTGCAATATTTGAATCGTGCGACGAATCTCGTCGTCGCGGCCGATAATCGGATCGAGTTTGCCTTGTTCGGCACGTTCAGTCAGATCAATCGTATATTTCTCGAGCGCTTGTCGCGCGTCCTCGGCGTTCGGATCGTTAACCTGCTGGCCACCACGCAACTCTTCAATCGCTTTTTCGAGCGCGCCGCGTACCGCGCCAGTCTGTTGCATGATTGCGAGCAGCGGCGACTTGTCGTCCATCGCCGCCAGCGCATAAAGCTCGCTCGAAATGTATTGATCGTTGCGCTGCTGAGCGAGCTTGTCCGTGAGGTTGAAGAGTTTGCTCAGATCATTGCTGATGTGCACGTCGCCGCCGGCGCCCTCGACTTTCGCCAGTCGGTCAACGGCATCTCCCAATTGCGAACGCAGCAAGTTGACATTGACACCGGCTTTGGTCAGTAAGCCACGAACCGTGCCGCCTTGCTGATCGAGCAGCGCCATCATAAGGTGCGTAGGCTCGATAAATTGATGATCCTGGCCGACGGCAAACGACTGCGCCTCGCCGAGCGCCATCTGAAATTTGCTGGTCAGTTTATCCAAACGCATGAGACTCTCTCATTGCCGATCTTGCCGGCTCCAAAACTCACCTTGAAATAGCGGCTAAATGGCTGATTTCAAGGCCCCAATCGGGGTCAGAGCCCTTTTTCCAAAAGGGCTCTGACCCCTATAAGCGGTGGATGAAGCTCAGCAAGCGACCGGTCTTGCCATCGCGACGATAGGAAAAAAACCGACCCGAGTCGTCGTAGGTGCACAGCCTGTCGCCGTAGATTTCGCCAAGGCCCATTTTCTCCAGGCGGGCAGCCGCGAGGCCGAACAAATCTGCTTGCCACCGGCCGCGATCGTTCGCGACAAACAAGCCATTGTCATTGTCTGACCACGGGTGAAATTGCTGCCGGACCTCGTCACCCACTTCGAATGCACTTTGAGATATTACCGGCCCGAACCAGGCGATCAGGTCGCCAGCGGTGCTCGTCATGCGTGCCACGGTTGCCTCAATGACACCGCCGGCCAAACCTCGCCAGCCGGCATGCACGGCGGCAATTTCCTTTCCATCAGTCGAGCACAGCAACACAGGCAGGCAGTCTGCCGTTTGCACCACGCAGATATCACCGGCTTGAGCGCCAATAACAGCGTCCGCGTCCGGAGTACCACCATCAAAGTCCGTCGACCCCAGCAAGACCGCCCGAGCCCCATGCACCTGCTTGATGGCTTGTGGTTGCGCAGGCAGGTTCGTTTCACCACCGTTTCGCAAAGTCGTGCCGGCGACAATATTGGCCGGCGCCGGCCAACTGGCCAGCAGAACAGCGTCGCTCACCTGGCATCCTCCCGCAACGCCGCAAGCAGATCCTCGAAATCCGCGGGTGGCGATACCTCGAGTTTGAGTACCTCGCCGTTGTCCGGATGCATGAACTCAAGTTCGGCTGCGTGCAATGCTTGCCGACGGAAGCTGCGCAGCATCGCGATCAGCGCGTCGCCAGCACCGGCTGGCAACGCAAGTCTGCCACCGTATGCAGGATCCCCAACCAGCGCATGCCTGCGGTGAGCGAAATGCACCCTGATCTGATGCGTCCGACCGGTTTCCAGCGCGACACTTATATAGGTGTGTGCGGCGAAACGATGCAGCACCGTGTAATGCGTTACGGCCGGCTTGCCTTCGGGCCGAATACTCATACGTTTGCGGTCAACCGGATGGCGCCCTATCGGCTCATTGATTGTGCCTCCACCGGTCAACACTCCGTTACACACGGCGACGTAGTGGCGCGAAATTTCGCGATCCGCGAGCAACCGAACCAGGGCCGTGTGGGCCTCGAGCGTCTTGCCGATCAGCAAGAGTCCACTCGTTTCCTTGTCAAGCCGATGAATAATGCCGGCCCGCGGTAACCGACCGAGTTCGGCCGAGTGGTTCAACAGACCATTCATCAATGTTCCGCCTGGGTTGCCGGCGCCCGGGTGCACGACCAGCCCCACTGGCTTATTGATCACCATAAGCGCGTCGTCCTCATAGACAACATCCAGGTCGATCGGCTCTGGCGCTGCTGCCACGATGACTTCGGGCTCAGCCTTTAATTCGATCGATTCGCCACCCATTACCGGGTCTCGCGGCCGAGGTGAACCGCCATCCACCTTTATCGTGCCCGCCAGCAACCAGGCCTTGAGCCGGCTTCGGGAATACTCCGGAAACATTTGCGCCAGCGCCCGGTCCAATCGTTGACCGGCGAACTCTTCGGGAACCGTCTTGACTTTGAGATCTGCGTTCATTGTGCTGCCAAGTCTACGGTATACTCGCCGACCGTAACGGCCCAGAGGCATGAAATCGTTGAATCTGAACAGCATTTTGATTCGGTACATTGAGCGGCGCGCACGCCTGATCGTACTCGCCACGGCCTTTGCCGTGCTCGCGGCCTGTGCCGGCAACGATGAAGTACAGACGGAAATCCAGAGCCTGACCGAAGCGTACGAGAAGGCACAGGCGTCGATTGCGAGTGGTAATTATCGCCGCGGCGTGCAGATTTTCGAAGCTCTCCAGGCGCGCTACCCGTTCAGCGATCTGAGTCGCCAGATTCAACTCGAACTCATGTACGCCTACTACAAGTCCGGGCAAAAAGAACAGGCCATTCAGACGGCGGACAATTTCATGCGCGAGAACCCGATTCATGCGCGTGTCGACTACGCTTTGTACATCAAAGGGCTGTCCTATTTTGAGGGGGAAGCCGGGTTCATCGAGCGTCGTTTCAAGAAAGACATCACGGAGCGTCCGCCCGTAGACGTCGACCTGGCCTATTCGACCCTGCGCAGACTGGTCGAGCGCTACCCAAGCAGCCTCTATGCGCCGGACGCCCGGCAGCGACTGCTGTTTCTCAAGAACCGGATGTCAGCCTACGAAAACCACGTTGCTGACTATTACCTGCGTCGCGGCGCATTCGTTGCTGCTCTGAATCGCGCCAAGAGCGCGCTGGAAGAATATAACGGCGCCGAGGGCAATGCGCGGTCCCTGCAGATCATGGCCGATGCTTACGAACAACTCGGCATGCACGATCTGGCCGCCGATACTCGACGCGTTCTGGCCGCGAACTTCCCGAACGAAAGTTAGCGTACAGCCTTCGAAGCATTGCTGGCCGGCGGAGCATGGCGGTGAGCGCGGGGATGTCTCACCGAGCGAGTTTGCGTAGCATGTTTGAGCGAATGAGACGCCCCGCGATCGCCGCCGTGCTCCCATGAGCCTGTGGTCGTGTATCTCTACGAGTCTGGGAATCTGTAGCCTGAGGTGATCGGATAGCGCCAGTCGCGCCCGAAAGCGCGACTGCTGATACGTACGCCCGGCGGCGCCTGTCGACGCTTGTATTCGTTGCGCTTGACCATTTCCAGAATGCGAATGACTGTCTCGCGATCGAAGCCTCGTTCAGCGATTGCCTCAACAGACAAATCTTCTTCAATAAATGCCTCGAGGATTGGATCGAGAACATCGTAATCCGGTAGCGAATCACTGTCCTTCTGGCCAGCGCGCAATTCGGCAGATGGCGGTCGCGTGATCACTCGCTCGGGAATGACGTCACTAATCGAATTTCGATAATGTGCCAGCCGGTAGACGAGTGTCTTGCTGCAATCTTTGATTGGCGCAAAACCGCCCGCCATATCCCCATACAAAGTTGCGTAGCCGACTGCCATCTCGCTCTTGTTGCCGGTTGTCAGCAACATGTGGCCGGTTTTATTGGAGATGGCCATCAGGAGCAGCCCGCGGCAGCGCGCCTGAATATTTTCCTCAGTCACGTCCTCTTCGCGCCCTTCAAAAAGAGGGGCGAGTTGCGCGAGCGTGGATTCGTATATCGGCGCAATTGGAACGACATCGTATTGCACGCCGAGATCAGCGGCTTCTTTCGACGCGTCCTCCTGGCTCATCGTGGAGGTGTATCGAAACGGCATCATGACGGCGCGCACACGATCCGCACCCAAAGCATCGCAAGCGATCGCAAGCACCAGTGCCGAATCAATGCCACCCGACAAGCCGATGACAACGCCGGGAAAGCCATGCTTTTCGACGTAGTCGTGCGTACCCGAGACCAACGCGCGATACACGCTTTCCTCGGTCGGTAATGTCGCGACGACTTCGGCCGGATCGATATCGATGCCGCCGGCACCACCAGACAGCCCGATGCGATGCAGTCCTTCTTCAAACGGTGCAGCACGAAACACGATCTCACCGTTCGCCTGCATGACAAATGATCCGCCATCGAACACGAGTTCGTCCTGGCCGCCCACCATGTTCAGGTAAATCAAAGGCACGCCGGCTTCGGCAATGCGCGTACGCACGGTTTCCTCCCGGCGGTGCTGGCTGTTCGATTCGTACGGCGAGCCGTTGATTGAAATGATGCATTCTGCACCGGCGGCGCGCGCTGCATTGATCGGGCCGGACTGCCAGATGTCCTCGCAAATAGTCATGCCGATTGCGACGCCGTTAATCCTGAACACAGCCGCATCGCGTCCTTTGGAAAAATAGCGCTCCTCATCAAATACGCTGTAATTTGGCAATAGCTGTTTACGATAGGCGCACAGCAGATCGCCATTTCGAAATACGGCGCAGCTGTTATAAATCTGCTCGTCGACATATTCGGGAAAACCAATAAGAATTGCAGTGTCGCGAGTGGAATCTCGTATTTCGGCGACTGCCGCTTCCGTTTGCTTGCGCAGACCCGCATGAAACAGCAGGTCCTCGGGTGGATAACCGCAAACGCTAAGTTCAGGAAAAATGACGAGGTCGGCCTGCATGTCGTCACGCGCGCGCGCGGCATATTCGAGAATTTTCGCCGTATTCCCGACCACATCACCAACGTTCAGATCGATTTGGGCCAGGGCAATGGTCACTGTACTGGTCATGATGCTGTAGCCGCCTTGCGCTTCGGGTTAGCCGCCAATTATCTCCCGCATTCGGGTACCGAGTTCGGCCGGCGATCTAACGGTGGCTACGCCGGCAGCCTCGAGCGCCTTGAATTTGTCGGCCGCCGTGCCTTTGCCGCCTGCAACGATAGCACCGGCGTGCCCCATGCGTTTTCCGGGTGGAGCCGTCACGCCTGCTATATACGCGACGACTGGCTTTGTAACGTTCGACTGAATGAATTCGGCCGCCGCTTCCTCGTCAGTACCACCAATTTCGCCGACCATGATAATGCCGTCCGTGTCCGGATCGGCTTCGAACAATTCGAGGCAATCGATGAAATTCATGCCGCGGATCGGATCGCCGCCGATGCCGATACAGGTCGTTTGGCCGAGGTCGTTAACCGTCGTTTGATAGACAGCCTCGTAGGTCAAGGTACCCGATCGGGACACGATGCCGACGCGTCCGGGCTTGTGAATAAACCCCGGCATGATGCCTATTTTGCATTGTTCGGGCGTAATGATGCCGGGACAGTTCGGCCCGATCAGCCTGCAGTCATGATCGCGCAACGCCGACTTAACTCGCACCATGTCCAACACCGGAATACCCTCGGTGATGCAAACGACCAATTTCACGCCGGAATCAGCTGCTTCGAGAATAGCGTCTGCAGCGAAGGGTGGTGGCACCAGGATCATGCTCACGTCAGCACCGGTCACTTCCACCGCTTCGCGCATCGTGTTGAAAACCGGAACTCCGACATGATCTTGCCCGCCGCGTCCCGGCGTAACACCGCCGACGACCTGCGTGCCGTAGGCAATGCATTGTTCGGTATGAAACGTACCCTGGCTTCCCGTGATGCCCTGGCAAATGATTTTGCTGTCTTTGCTGACCAGAATACTCATGCTTTCGACTTTCCGGCGACGGCAGCGACAATTTTCTTCGCTGCGTCAGTGAGATCATCGGCCGCAATGATATCGAGCTCGCTGCTGGCCAGTATTTCACGTCCCTGGTCCACATTCGTTCCCTCAAGCCGAACGACAACCGGCACGCGGACACCGACTTCCTTGACGGCGCTGATAATGCCTTCAGCAATATCGTTGCAGCGCACGATTCCACCAAAGATGTTGACGAGAATCGCCTTCACATTCTTGTTCGACAAGACCAACTTGAATGCCTCGGCCACCCGTTCTTTCGTCGCCCCCCCTCCGACATCCAGAAAGTTGGCCGGCTCACCGCCGTGCAGTTTGATCAGGTCCATCGTCGCCATGGCCAGCCCAGCGCCATTGACCATGCACGCAATATCGCCCTCGAGCGAGACGTAGTTGAGATCGTGTGCCGCCGCCTCGCGTTCTTTCTCGTCCTCTTGCGTAATGTCCCGCAGTTCGACAAGCTTCGGCTGCCGGTACAACGCGTTGCTATCGATATTGATCTTGGCATCAAGCGCGATGACGTCGCCGTCTTTAGTGACGATCAATGGATTGACCTCAACCTGGCTCGCATCACACTCACCGAAAAGGCGATACATGCGCTTGACGATGTCGTCAAATTGGCGCATCTGGCTCTTATCCAGACCCAGCCCAAACGCGAGTTGCCGCACCTGGTAGTCCTGCAGGCCCGCATCCGGTGCAATTGCGACCGTAAAGATTTGCTCCGGCGTTTCCTTGGCGACCTGCTCGATGTCCATGCCGCCGGCGGCTGACGCAATAAACGCAACTCGACTGGCCTCGCGATCAACCAGCATCGACAAATACAGCTCGCGGTCGATTTCCGAGCCTTCCTCGACGTAAACCACGTTGACGGGCAGGCCCTCCGGCCCGGATTGATGCGTGACCAGTTGCGTGCCGAGCATGGCATTGGCATAGTCGCGAACTTCGTCGTCCGTGCGCGCCAGCTTGACGCCGCCCGCCTTGCCCCGCCCGCCGGCGTGCACCTGCGCCTTGACCACCCACAGATCCCCGCCCAGTTCTCTGGCCGCGGCCGCCGCTGCGTCCGGACTCTTGACGGCTATGCCACGCGGCACCGCAATGCCATATTTGGCAAATAGTTCTTTCGCTTGGTATTCGTGAAGATTCATCGCTCGCTTTTCTTTATTGTCAGGTCTGTGCGGCTGCGCACGGCCGCCAGATGGCCAAAGGCGCAAAATCCGGCATATTTTGTAGCAAAGCCATCGTTGACGCAAAAGCGATTGCACACAGGCATTTCATCGGGCAACAATTCACCCATGAGTCAGGCAACGACTGAACCTCACGGCAAGCGGACATTTCGCGGCAGCCGGGACTCGCTTCTGCAGCGCGCTGCCGACGAACCCGATCTGACATGGCGGGTGCTAATCACACTCAACGCCTTTCGAGTGCTGCTTGCCTTCGGCATGCTCGCTCTGTTCCTTGCCGGGGACGATCCGCATGTATTCGGTGACCAGTTCCCGACCTTGTTCTCGGTGACGGCAGCTGGCTACCTGGTATTCGCTGTTTTCTCGGCACTGACTCTTTACCAGCGCTGGCTCCCGCCGGGCGTGCAATCGGTCGCACAATCGGTGGTCGATATTGCTGCCATCGTCATCCTCATGCACGCGAGCGGCGGCATTGAAAGCGGCCTGGCCGGCCTGCTGATTGTCTTCATTGGCGCGAGCAGCCTGGTCTCGCCCAAGCAATTCCCGGCCATTCTGGCCGCACTGGCCACGTTCGCAATCCTCGGTGAACAACTGTATTCACAGCTCAGCGGCACGATGACGGGTGCCAATTACCCGGCAGCTGGCATCGTCAGCGCGATCATATTTGCGCTGGCCCTGGCAACGCGACCGCTCGGCCGTCGTATTCAGGCGAGTGAAGCTTTAGCGCTGCAGCGTGGCGTTGACCTAAGAAACCTGTCGCAGCTCAACGAATACATCGTGCAGCACTTGCGCGAAAGCATCATCGTCATCGATGCGAACAACGAAATTCGGCTGAGCAATACCTCGGCGACGCAATTGCTCGGCACGACCAAAAAAGTGAGTGGTTTGCCACTCCGAAACGTATTTGAACCGCTGGACGACTACATTCAGAATTGGCGGCTGAACCAGGATCTTGACTCGCATCCCGAATTCACAGTCACATCAACCGATAGCAACCTGCCCGTTGCGGCGCACCTGGCACCGCTCGGAAAGGACGGTGAACGCGGTGGAGCCGTACTGATTTTTCTCGAGGATCCCAGCCTCATGAATGAGAGAGTCCAGCAATCAAAACTGGCGTCGTTGGGACGATTGAGCGCCAGTATCGCGCATGAAATCCGCAATCCTGTCGGCGCAATGAGCCACGCCGCCCAATTGCTCGCCGAGGCAGAAAACATCACTGACGATGACTTGCGGCTAACGAAGATCATACAAACCCATTCGGGTCGGGTCAGCCACATCATTGACAACATGCTGCAGCTATCGCGACGGGAGTCGAGCAGGCCAGAACGCGTTGCGCTCAGAGAATGGGTGACTGATTTTGTGGACGAGTTTTCACGAACGCTGGAGTTACAGGAGGGGGAGTTTACAGTCGAAGACATCTCGGATGACCTGGAAGTCCGAATGGATCGCAGCCACCTGCGTCAAGTACTCTGGAATCTTTGCGACAACGCCATTAAATATGCCAGTGAAGCCGGCGGCATCCTCGTCGAGATTCGAGGCGCCCGCCTGCAAGGCCAGGGCCGGCCTTACCTCGAAGTTCTCGATCATGGCCTTGGCATCGATGTCACCACGGCCGAAAAGATGTTCGAACCCTTTTATACTGAGCGGCCCGGTGGCACTGGCCTCGGCCTGTATATCTCGCGAGAATTGTGCGAGCTGAATCGGTCGACGCTGTTGTACTTTGACCGGCCCGGCGGTGGCAGTATCTTCCGTATCGTTTTTAGTGATCCAGACCGATGGGACAAAGGTAACTGATAGTGAGCCGACCTCAAGCACTGATTATTGATGACGAACCCGACATCTGTGAACTTCTGGCGGTAACGTTGGGGCGTATGGATATTCAGACGGAGTCCGCCGGCGACGTCGCTAGCGCGAAGCACTTGCTAAAGTCCAGGACATTCGATATCTGTCTCACCGACATGCGCTTGCCGGACGGCGACGGGCTCGAACTCGTCGAATGGATCCAGTCGCACGCGGCCGGCGTGCCGGTCGCCGTTATTACAGCGCACGGCAATATCGAGACAGCCGTGCAGGCCCTGAAACTGGGTGCGTTTGACTTCATATCCAAACCGCTCGACCTGAATCACCTGCGCAACGTTGTCGAAAACGCACTCAAGATAGAAGGCGATGCGCCGGACCAGCCATCACGCCTGCTTGGCGACTCGCTGCCCATGCAGGACTTACGGGAAATGGTCGATAAAGTGGCACGCTCACAGGCGCCCATACACATATCCGGAGAGTCGGGTACCGGCAAGGAGTTGGTTGCACGCCTCATTCACGACAGCGGACCCCGTTCTGACGGACCATTCGTACCGGTCAACTGTGGTGCAATTCCGGCCGAACTCATGGAGAGTGAATTTTTCGGCCATCGCAAGGGCAGTTTCACTGGCGCAATCAGCGACAAAATCGGCCTTGTGCAAAGCGCTGGTGACGGTACTCTTTTTCTCGACGAGATCGCCGACCTGCCGCTGGCAATGCAAGTGAAACTGTTGCGCGTGATCCAGGAAAAGACTGTTCGTCCGGTTGGCTCATCACGAGAAGAGGTGGCCAACGCACGTATCCTCTCGGCGACTCACAGGAACCTTGGGCAAATGGTGGCGGACGGGCAGTTTCGTGAAGATCTC
>Ga0209988_10001071_pt1 | contig 17665 bp, 15 predicted proteins | sample N075metaG_FD_183115 | JGI IMG/M metagenome (GOLD analysis project Ga0209988, IMG submission 183115) | Deep subsurface microbial communities from Kermadec Trench to uncover new lineages of life (NeLLi) - N075 metaG (SPAdes) (version 2) | ecosystem: Environmental > Aquatic > Marine > Ocean trench... | reverse complement strand
GCCCCCGGCATCGTCGATATGCGGGTCTTCGTCGGCGAACCCGGCGCGCGCCATCGCGAGAGCTTCCGCTCGGCCGGCGAGGCGGCGGCGGCGGGCGGGGTCACCACCTTCATCGCCCAGCCCGAGACCGAGCCGCCGCTCGACGACCCGGCGCTGGTGCAGTTCGCGCTGGCCCGCGCCCGCGAGGTCTCGCCGGTGCGGGTCCACGCCATGGGCGCGTTGACCAAGGGTCTCAAGGGCGCCGAGATGACCGAGCAGCAGTTTCTGCTCGACGCCGGGGCGGTGGCGCTGACCGATGGCGACCATGCCATCGCCGACGCCAGGGTCATGCGCGCCTGCATGGCCTATGCCGCAGCACTCGACGCCTTGGTCGTGCACCACCCGCAGGAGCCGGCGCTGAGCCGGGGCGCCTGCGCCACCTCGGGCGAGTTCGCCTCGCGCCTCGGCCTGCCCTCGGTCCCCGCCATCGCCGAGCGGATGATGCTGGAGCGCGATCTGGCCCTGGCCGAGAGCACCGGCGTCCGCTACCACGCCGACATGCTGTCGACCGCGGCAGCACTGGCGCCGCTGGCCCGCGCCCGCGAGGCCGGGCTGAAAGTGACCGCCGGGGTCTCGATCCACCACCTGACGCTGAACGAGTTCGACATCGCCGACTACCGCAGCTTCTTCAAGCTGGTGCCGCCGTTGCGCGCCGAGACCGACCGCGAGGCGGTGGTGACGGCGCTCGCCGAGGGCCTGATCGACGTCATCGTCTCGTCGCACCTGCCTTGGGACGAGGAAGCCAAGCGCCTGCCGTTCGAGGAGGCGGCGACCGGTGCGGTCGGGCTGGAGACCTTCCTGCCCGCCTGCCTGCGGCTGGTCCACGACGGCCGGCTGTCGCTGGTGCGCCTGTTCGAATGTGCAGCAATGAACCCGGCCCGCATCCTCGGCCTGCCCGGCGGGCGGCTGGCCCCCGGCGCGCCGGCCGATCTGGTGCTGTTCGACGCCGACGCACCCTTCGTGCTGGACCGCGCCACGCTGCGCTCGCGCTCCAAGAACACCCCCTTCGACCGCCAGCGCATGCAGGGCCGCGTCAAGGGCGCCTGGGTCGCCGGGGAACGCATCTTTGCGGAGTGACGCGCCATGTTCCACGACATCATGGGATTGGAGCGCGCCCTGCCCTGGCTGATGCTGGCGCTCGGCTGCGGCTATCTGGCCGGCTCGATCCCCTTCGGCATGATCGTCGCGCGGCTGTTCCGGCTGGGCGATCTGCGCCAGATCGGCTCGGGCAATATCGGCGCCACCAATGTGCTGCGCACCGGCAACAAGCCGGCGGCGCTGGCGACCCTGCTGCTCGACGCCTCGAAGGGCGCGGTGCCGGTCTGGTACTTTCTCAGCACTTCGGGCGATCTGGCCGCGCAGGCGGCCGGGCTGGGGGCGTTTCTCGGCCATTGCTTCCCGGTCTGGCTGCGGTTCCGGGGCGGCAAGGGGGTGGCGACCTGGTTCGGCATCATGCTGGCGATCCATCCGCTGACCTGGGCGGCGCTGAGCCTGACCTGGCTGGCGGCGGCGGCGCTGAGCCGCATCTCCTCGGTCGGCGCACTGGCGGCGGCGGCCTCCGGCCCGCTGTGGCTGATCCTGTTCGACCGCTGGGAGGCGGTGCTGCTGGCGATCATCCTCGGGGTGCTGGTCTGGCTCCGCCATCACGCCAATATCCGGCGGATCCTGCGCGGCGAGGAGCCGAGGATCGGCAAGCGAGACCGCTAGGGCGTTTCCCGCCCTGATGAAATCAGGCCGGACGCTCTATCCTTTTCTGTTCACGCAATTTCCGAGTCGCCAAATGAACCCATTTGGCTCGAAATTGCTCTGAAACGAACCCCTTAACCTGCAATTAACCACAACCGTTCTTTTCTGTCCGGAAACTCCGGAGGGAACCGAGATGTCTGTTGCCGAGTCGATTGCCCCGCCCGTGAACCAACCCGCGCCACTGCCGGAAAGCGAACGCCTGGCCCGGCTGCGGCTGGCGCGCAGCGTCAATGTCGGGCCGCGAACCTATGCCTACCTGCTGCGCCGCTTCGGTAATGCGGGGCAAGCGCTGGATGCCTTGCCGTCGCTGGCGGCCGCCGGCGGCAAGCGCGACTATGTGCCCTGCCCGCTGGCCGAGGCGGAGGCGGAGATCGAGGCCGGGCAGGCCGCCGGAGCGGCGATGATCCTGTTCGGCGAGGCCGGCTATCCGCCATTGCTGGCCGAGATCGACCTTCCGCCCCCGGTGCTCTGGGCGGTTGGCCGGGCCGAAATTCTCGGACGCCCCGCTGTTGCCATCGTCGGGGCGCGCAATGCCTCGGCGCTGGGGCTGCGCACGGCGCGCAACCTGTCGCGCGCCCTCGGCGAGGCCGGGCAGGTGATCGTCTCCGGTCTGGCGCGCGGCATCGACGCGGCGGCACACGAAGCGGCATTGGGAACCGGCACCGTCGCCGTCATGGCCGGTGGCGTCGACCGCATCTATCCGCCCGAGCATGACCGGCTGGCGGCGCGCATTGGCGAGACCGGCGCGCTGGTCTCGGAATGCCCGATGGGCATGGAGCCGACCAGCCGCCACTTCCCGCGCCGCAACCGGCTGATCTCCGGGCTGGCGCGCGGCGTCGTGCTGATCGAGGCGGCGGTGCGCTCCGGCAGCCTGATCACCGCGCGCTACGCGCTGGAGCAGGGCCGCGAGGCGATGGCCTGCCCCGGCGCGCCGGAGGATCCGCGCGCCGGCGGTTGCAACCAGCTCATCCGCGACGGCGCCGCCTTGATCCGCAACGCCGAGGACGTGTTCGAGGCGCTTTCCGGCCCGCGCACCCTCGCCCTGGCCGAGCCCGGGCACGAATTCCTGTTCGACGACGACAGCTTCGGCGCGGACTACGGCGTGGCCGATTACGATGCTATCGACGATTTTGACGGCGCTGACCGCACCGGGGCGGCGCTGGCGGACCAGATCCTCCGCCTGCTCGGCCCGCAGCCGGTGGAACTCGACGAGATCGCCCGACAATGCGGGGCATCCCCGGCGGAATTCTCGCTCGCGGTGCTCGAACTTGATCTTGCCGGCCGCATCGGCCTGCTTGCCGGAGGGATGATCGTCAACATCGACCCCGCGGTCTGACCGCCCGTTTTGCCCGTGACGAAATCCGCCTTCGCGGATTTCCGGCGCCGCCACCCACCCCGCCTCCCCACCCAACCACCGATGGTACCCGGGCATGATCGGTGGTTGGGTGGGGAGGCGGGGTGGGTGGCGGCGCGCCCAAAAGATGCGAACGCAGCTTTTGGAACAGGCGCAAAAAAACGGCGCGGGCCTGACTTTCGAAATTGACCTTCAGACCCCATGTTGACAGGCGGGGCCGCCTGAACCATGTTCTCGCTCCGCGCCCATCCCGGCGCCGTCGAGGAGAATCCCATGGCCGTCGTCGTCGTCGAATCCCCGGCAAAAGCCAAGACCATCAACGGTTATCTGGGGGCCGGCTACACGGTTCTGGCCTCCTACGGCCATGTCCGCGACCTGCCCGCCAAGGACGGCTCGGTCGATCCGGCGAACGGATTCGAAATGACCTGGGAGATCGACCCGAAGGCCCAGCGCCACGTCCGCGCCATCGCCGAGGCGCTGAAGGACGACAACCAACTGATCCTCGCCACCGACCCGGACCGCGAGGGCGAGGCGATCTCGTGGCACCTGCTGGAGGCGCTGCGCAAGCGGCGCGCGGTGAAGAAGACCACCGAGGTCCGGCGTGTCGTTTTCAACGCCATCACGCGCCGCGCCGTCACCGAGGCGATGGCGCACCCGCGCGACATCGACATGGAACTGGTCGACGCCTATCTGGCGCGCCGGGCGCTGGACTACCTGGTCGGGTTCACCCTGTCGCCGGTGCTGTGGCGCAAATTGCCGGGCGCCCGCTCGGCCGGGCGGGTGCAATCGGTGACGCTGCGCCTGATCGTCGAGCGCGAGATGGAGATCGAAGCCTTCCGCACCCGCGAATACTGGTCGGTCAAGGCAATCCTGACCACCCCGGCGGGTGACAGCTTCGAGGCTCGGCTGACCGAGCTTGGCGGCAACAAGCTGGACCGGTTCGACCTCGCCGATCAGGCCGGCGCCGAGGCTGCCGTCGCCGCCATCGAGGCGGTCGTGCTGAACGTCCTCTCGGTCGAGGCGAAGCCGGCCACCCGCAACCCCTACCCGCCGTTCATGACCTCGACCCTGCAACAGGAAGCCTCGCGCAAGCTCGGCTTCGGGGCGGTGCAGACCATGCGCACCGCCCAGCGGCTCTACGAGGCCGGGCACATCACCTACATGCGTACCGACGGGGTCGACATGGTGCCCGAGGCGGTGCATGCGGCGCGCGACGCGATCCGCGCCCGCTACGGCGAGCGCTACCTGCCGTCCAGCCCGCGGATGTACAAGACCAAGGCCAAGAACGCCCAGGAAGCCCATGAATGCATCCGCCCGACCCGGATGCCGGTGGCGCCGGGCGATCTGTCGCTGGAATCGGACCAGGCCCGGCTCTACGAACTGATCTGGAAACGCGCTCTGGCCAGCCAGATGGCGGCGGCCCGGTTCCAGCGCACCGCGGTCGAGATCGGCGACCCCGGCGGCACGGTGGGCCTGCGCGCGACCGGCCAGGTGGTTACCTTCGACGGCTTCCTCCGGGTCTATGAGGAAGGCCGCGATGACATCGCCCCAGATGGTGGATCCGACGAGGACCGCCGCCTGCCGGAAATCGCCGAGGGGGCGCCGCTCGGCCGGAACGAGGTGACACCGGAGCAGCATTTCACCCAGCCGCCGCCGCGCTACACCGAGGCGACGCTGGTGAAACGGCTGGAGGAACTCGGCATCGGCCGGCCCTCGACCTATGCCTCGATCATCACCACGATCCAGGACCGGGAATATGTCCGCAAGGAGAAGAACCGCCTCCACCCGGAGGACAAGGGCCGACTGGTGACGGCCTTCCTGGAGACCTACTTCAACCGCTACGTCTCCTACGACTTCACCGCCAAGTTGGAGGAGGAGCTGGACGACATCTCCGGTGGCCGGGTCGAGTGGAAGGATGTGCTCGGCCGGTTCTGGACGGATTTCTCCGCCGCCATCGCGGGCACCGCCGATCTGCGTATCGGCGAGGTGCTGGAGAAGATCAACGAGGTGCTGGCGCCGCATCTGTTTCCGGACCCCGGCGACGGCAGCGACCCGCGCCTCTGCCCCACCTGCGGCACCGGACGGCTGGCGCTGAAGACGGCGCGCTCGGGCGGCGCCTTCATCGGCTGCTCGGGCTATCCGGAGTGCCGCTACACCCGCCCCCTCAGTGGCGAGGCGGAGGGCGGCAGTGGCGAAAGCCGGGTGCTGGGCCAACACCACGACCAGCCGGTGACCCTGCGCACCGGCCGCTTCGGGCCCTATGTCCAGCTTGGCGAGCAGGTCGAGGGTTCGACGGAAAAACCGAAACGCTCGTCGATTCCGAAGGGAATGGAGGTCGATCTGGAGCGCGCGGTGGCCTTGCTCTCGCTGCCGCGCGAGATCGGCCCGCACCCGGAGGACGATCAGCCGATCCTGGCCGGCATCGGCCGCTATGGCCCCTACGTGAAGCATGGCAAGACCTTCGCCAGCCTGACCGAGGGCGACGATGTGCTGAACGTCGGCATGAACCGGGCGGTCGAACTGATCGCCCAGAAGGCGCGGCGCGGCGCCGGGCGCGGCGCGGCGCAAAAGCCGCTGCGCGCGTTGGGCGAGCACCCGGAGGGTGGTGCGGTCAACCTGATGGACGGGCGCTACGGCGCTTACGTCAAATGGGAAAAGATCAACGCCACCCTGCCCAAGGGCACCGACCAGGAGGCGCTGACCCTGGAGGCGGCGCTGGACCTGGTGGAAGCGAAGCGCAAGTCGAAGAAGAAGAGAAAATAGAGCAATTTCGAGCCAAATGGTTTCATTTGGCGACTCGGAAATTGCGTAAAACAAAGAGATAGAGCCTTCGGCCTGATTCCATCAGGCCGGATAAGGCTCTAGCCGGAACCGGCGCTCGATATCGTATCGAAAGGGCAGACAAGGGAGATTCGAATGCGCCTCCTCCTCGCGGCCCTGTTGCTGGTGGCCCTCGCCCTGCCCGCTGCCGCGGCGGGGAGGCTCGAGATCGTGCACGACGGCAGGACCCGGCGCTTCTACGTCGAATACCCCGCCGGGCCGCGCCCCGCCCCGGCCATCGTCGTGCTGCATGGCGGTGCCTCAAACCCGAACCGGATGCGCCGGATCACCGAATTCCGCCTGCACGAGCGCGGCTGGGTCGAGATCTATCCCGAGGGGATCGGCCAGCAATGGAATGACGGCCGGACCGGCGCCGACGGCAAACCACTGCGCCAGACCGACGATCTGGGCTTTCTGCGCGCGATGCTCGACCGGCTGGCCACCGAGGGCCTGATCGACCCCGCCCGGGTGTTCTTCACCGGCGCCTCGAATGGCGGCGCGATGACGCTGCGGGTGATCTGCCAGGCGCCGGAACTGGTCGCGGGCGCGGCCGTCGTGATCATGAACCAGCCGGTGGGCATGGATTGTCCCGACGGCCCGCCGGTGCCGCTGATGTTCATCCACGCCGCCGGCGACCCGCTGGTGCCCTTTGTCGGTGGCCCTATTACGGTGCTGGGGAAAAAGAGCCGGGGCAGCGTGCTGTCGGCGGCCGAGACCGTGGCGCGGTATGCGTTGCGCAACCGCTGCGGCGCCTGGGAGGAGATCGCCATCACCGATCATTTCCCCGATGACGGCACTCGGGTCCGGCTGCACACCTATCGCGGCTGCGCCCAGCCGCTGTTCCAGTACATCATCGATGGCGGCGGCCATACCTGGCCCGGCAACCGCAACCGCAGCTGGGTGCAAAAACTGCTCGGCCGCACCAGCCGCGACATCTCGGCCACGTTCGAGATCGAGACGTTTTTCACCGATCTGGCGCGGCGCTAGCGCCCTGATTCCGAAATCGCGGCGATCACCAGATATCGCGGCCGCCCCCACCGCACTTTCCCGGCCTTGAGCCGGGATCTCGACCCAACTCGTACACAACGGCGCGAGGCCCCGGCTCAAGGCCGGGGAAGTGGGCACCGAGTACTCGCATCTCAAGTCATCTTGCTCTAAAGGCGAGCCCATGAGGCATTTCCCCACCAAGGACGCGATTCTCGACTGGATCCGCGACAACCCGAAGACCACGGGCAAGCGTGAAATCGCGCGTGCCTTCGGCATCAAGGGCGGCGGCCGGGTCGAGCTGAAGCGCATCCTGCGCGAGCTCGAGGACGAGGGCCATGTCAGCCGCCGTAAGCGTCGGCTCGGCCATGCCGGGCACCTGCCGCCGGTCGGCGTGCTGATCGCCGGCGAGCCGGATCGCGACGGCGACATCTTCGCCCGCCCGGCTGGCTGGGAGGAGACGCACGAACCGCCGCGCATCCTCTACATGCCGCGCAAGGGCGACCCGGCGCTCGGCGCGGGCGACCGCTTCCTGGCCAAGCTGCATCCGGTCGAGGGCGAGGCCGAGTCTGGGGGCAAGCTGACCTACGAGGCCCGGCTGATCAAGCGCCTCGGCGCCGGGCGCCAGCGGATGCTGGGCATTTTCCGGGCCAGCCCGCAGGGCGGCCGGGTGGTGCCGGTCGACAAGAAGGCCGGCAAGGATTGGCTGGTCGCCGCCAGCGCGACCGGCGAGGCCCGCGACGGCGAACTGGTCGAGGCCGAAGCGGTGGCCGGGCCCCGGATGACCCTGCGCCATGGCCGCATCGTCGCCCGCCTCGGCAACGCGAGCGAGCCGCGCCAGGTCTCGCTGATCGCGATGCACGAGCACGGCATCGCCTATGCGTTTCCCCAGGCGGTGCTGGACGAGGCCGGGGTGGCGAAACCAGCCCCGCCCGGCCATGGCGAGGATCTGCGCGATCTGGCGCTGGTCACCATCGACCCGGCGGATGCGCGCGACCACGACGACGCGGTCGCCGCCTTCCCGGATGACGACCCCAAGAATCCCGACGGCTGGGTGGTCTGGGTCGCCATCGCCGATGTCGCCTGGTATGTGCGGCCAGGCACGGAGTTGGACCGCGAGGCGCGCAAGCGCGGCAACTCGACCTATTTCCCCGACCGGGTAGCGCCGATGCTGCCCGAAGCGCTGTCCGCCGATCTCTGCTCGCTGCACCAGGGCGTCGACCGGCCGTGCCTGGCGCTGCGCATGGTGCTGAACGCCGCCGGCGACAAGATCGGCCACCGCTTCACCCGCGGGCTGATGCGCTCCGCCGCCTCGCTGTCCTACCAGCAGGTGCAGGCGGCCGAGGACGGCGCGCCCGACGAGACCACGGAGCCGCTTCTCGACCCGGTGATCCGGCCCCTGTTCGGCGCCTACCGGGCGGTGGCGGCGGCGCGCGAGCGGCGCCAGCCGCTGGACCTCGACCTGCCCGAGCGCAAGATCGAGCTGGACGCCGACGGCAATGTCTCCGCGATCCGCATCCGCGAGCGGCTCGACGCCCACCGGCTGATCGAGGAGTTCATGATCCTCGCCAATGTCGCCGCCGCCGAGACCCTGGAAGCCCGCCGCCGCCCCCTGCTCTACCGGGTCCACGAGGAACCGAACCCGGAAAAGCTCGACGCGCTGCGCGAGATCGTCGGGTCGGTCGGGCTGACGCTGGCCAAGGGCCAGGTCCTGACCACCCGCCACCTGAACGGTCTGCTGCACAAGGCGCGCGAGACCGAAAGCGCCGAGATGGTGAACATCTCGGTTCTGCGCGCGCAGACCCAGGCCTATTACGCCCCGGAGAATTTTGCCCATTTCGGGTTGCATCTGCGCCGCTACGCCCATTTCACCTCGCCGATCCGCCGCTACGCCGACCTCGTGCTCCACCGGGCGCTGATCGCCGCGCTGGGGCTGGGCGAGGGTGGCCAGACCCCCGAGGAGGCCGACCGCCTGGACGAGACCGCCGAGCATATCTCGATGACCGAGCGGCGCTCGATGGCGGCCGAACGCGACACCGTGGACCGCTATCTGGCGGCCTATCTGGCCGAGCGGGCGGGGGCCGAGTTCGGCGGGCGCATCTCCGGCGTCGCCCGTTTCGGACTGTTCGTGAAGCTCGATGAGACCGGCGCCGACGGGCTGATCCCGGTGTCGTCCCTCGGGCGCGAGTATTTTCGCCACGACGCCGCCAGCCAGACCCTGCGCGGCGAGGAGACCGGCCTCGTTCTCGGCCTCGGCCAGCGGGTCACCGTGCGGCTGGTCGAGGCGGTCCCGGTCACCGGCGGCCTGATCCTGGAACTGCTGTCGGTGGAGGGCGAACAGCGCCGCGCTCCCGACCGGCGCCAGGGGGGCAAGGGAACCCCGAAGCGCCAGCTCGGGCGCGCCCGCATCGCCCGCGCCAAGGCCGCCAGCAAGGAGCGCCGGAAGCGCTAGTCAACCACCAGCCGGATCAGCTTGCGCTCCAGCACCCGCAGCACCTCGCGCAGGTCGCGACCCCGTTTCAGGATGCGCCCGTCCATGGCGACGACCGAGTAGCCCGGCTGCTTGCCGTCACCGCGCGCCTTCTCGACCCGATAGAGCGGCTGTTCCGCCGAGCCGCGGAAAATCGAGAACACCGCGCGGTCGCGCCGGTGGTCGATGGCATAGTCGCGCCACTCGCCGGCGGCGACCATGCGGCCATAGACATTGAGGATCAGCGAGAGCTCGCGCCGGTTGAAAGTCAGTTCGGCAGGGCGGGCGACGCCAGGACGGGTGAAGATCCGCTCGAAGCTCATACCCCAAGATGCCACTTGATTCGCAATGATTGCAAGCCTGTAATGCGGGCTGGCCGCAGTCGGCAATTTTTCAACGCATCGCCATTTTCCGATCACTGTTCGTCTTGATACAGCTTCCGGTTGATTTCTCCTGCGGGCAGCCCGGTGCCGCCGGCAGCCCTGTCCGCCGCAACGGAGTCCACACCGCGGAAATTTCGCCGGCCGGCCGGCTTCGCGCTGGGGCATTAGAGCAATTTCGAGCCAAATGGGTTCATTTGGCGACTCGGAAATTACACAAAAAATAGAACCTCCGGCCTGATTCCATCAGGTCGGAGAAGGCTCTAAGGCAGGAATAACGGAGCCGAGGGGGCCTGGGTTCAGGGCATTTTCGGTGATCCCTGATTCACCGAAAACGCTCTAAACTATTGGTTTGCCGCGATTTCCGAGTCGCAAAGCGAATTCACTTTGCTTGAAATCGCTCAGTGGTGCTGGTCGGGCGGAACCGTATAATGGTCGCCCTCCAGCTCCGAGAAGTATTCGGGCACGTCCGGATGCTCCACCGGCTCGCCCGAGATATCGGCCAGCAGGTTCTGCTCCGAGACATAGGCGACGTAGTAGCTGGTCTCGTTCTCGGCGAACAGATGATAGAACGGCTGGTCCTTGCTCGGCCGCAGCTCCTCCGGGATCGACCGCCACCACTCCTCGGTGTTGGCGAAGACCGGATCAACGTCGAAAATCACCCCCCGGAAGGGGTGAATGCGATGCTTGACGATCTGACCGATCCTGAATTTCGCCTGCGCACGAAGCACGATCGCGATTCCCTTTTCCGGAGGCTGGACGCGGAGCCTAGTATCGTGATCTTAGCATACTGTCCATATCGGCGCGCATAGTGAATTTATCCGGCAAGGCAAGGCATGCTTCCCCTGATCCTTCAAATCACCGCCCCGGTCTTTCTTCTGGCGTTGGCCGGCTATGTCTGGGCGCGAATGGAGATGCCCTTCGATCTGGAGTTCATCGCTCGATTGTCGATCTCATTTTCGTTGCCCTGCCTGATCTTCGCGGTGCTGGTGAAAGTCGAGATCGACCCGGCCGCGTTCCGGGAAATCGCGCTGGCAAGTGTCGTTTCCTACGCCGCCATCGGCGTGGTGCTGTGGCTCGGGCTGCGGGCCGCCGGGCTGAGCATGCGCACCTATCTCGCGCCCGGCGTTTTCGCCAACACGGGCAATATCGGCCTGCCGGTGGCGCTGTTCGCCTATGGCCAGGAGGGGTTGGCCTTTGCCATTGTCATCTTTGCGGTCATGATAATTTTCTCCTTCACCATCGGCATTTACCTGGTCGCCGGCACTGGCAAGCTGTCCGAGGCGCTGAAGCAGCCGCTGGTCTATGCCTCGGTTCTCGGCGGCGTATTCGCCCTCCAGGGCTGGGGCATTCCGGTCTGGCTGTTGAATTCCATCGATCTCGCCGGACAGATCGCGATTCCGCTGATGCTGCTCACGCTGGGCGTCTCGATCGCGAAACTGTCGGTCGGCGAGGTTGGGCGCGCGATCGCTCTTTCCCTGGCCAAGTTATCGATCACCACGGCAATCGCCGTTCTCGTCGTGCAACTCTTCGGCCTGACCGGGGCGGCGCGCGGCGTACTGGTCCTGCAACTTGTCATGCCTGTCGCGGTGACCAGTTACCTGCTCGCCGAACGCTATCGCGCCGAGCCCGACAAGGTGGCGGGGACCGTTGTCGTCTCGACCCTGATCTCGGTCGCGGCGATTCCGGCCGCACTGGCGCTGCTGCTTTAGCAAAAAAACCTGCTGCCACACTGGAATTTTTTCTGCTATCCTGTTGGTAATGATAAAAATCGAGCAGTGGATCTCTGATCGCCGATCTCTCTCCGGCGCCATTTTGCTGGCGCTGATAGTGGCGGCGTGCTCATCGACGCCCTCCGGCCCACCGCGCGCCCAGAACAATATCTGCGCCATCTTCGACGAACGTCCGAACTGGCGCGAGGCGACTTTCGAATCGGCGATCCGCTGGGGCGCGCCGGTCGAGGTTCAGATGGCGATCATCTGGAAGGAATCGAGCTTCAGCGCCAGGGCCCGGCCGCCGAAGAAATACGCGCTGGGGATCATCCCCTGGGGCCGCGCCTCGTCGGCCTACGGCTATGCCCAGGCGATCGACGGCACTTGGGACTGGTACCGGCGCGAGACCGGGAACTCCGGCGCCGACCGCGACGATTTCGAGGACGCGGCCGATTTCGTCGGCTGGTACATGGCCAAGACATTGGTGTCGAACGGCGTTCAGATGACCGATGCCTTCAGCCAATACCTCGCTTATTATGAGGGCCATGCCGGCTACAGACGGGGCGACTGGCGGGGCAAGGGATGGCTGCGCCGGGTCGCGACCCAGGTAGCGGACCAGGCGCTGCGCTATCGCGGCCAGCTCCAACGCTGTTCGTGAGGTATCAGAGCCCGAACCGCCGCCTGAACCAGCGCCGCGCCCGGCGGTAGCGCCCGGCGATGGCGCCGGCGCGGTCGTCGAATTCGCGGTCGATCTCGTCGATCACCGGGTCCACATGGCGCCTGAACAGGATGATCAGCACCCGCCGGACGATCAGCACGCTCAGCACCAGAAGCGTGATGAAGATAATATTGAACCACGGCAGCGGGCTTTCGTCCGGCCCCGAGGCGGGCCGGATCGACAGCGCATTCGGGAACATCGAGAGGACCGGGATGCGCCAGCCGTAATGCCGCACCACAACCCAGTCCGGCGCCTCGGCGGTCGAGACCCGATCGGTCGCCTGGGCGGCCAGATCGGCGGTGTCGAACTTGAAATAGGGCGGCCAGCCCCAGCTGGTGTCCTCGTTGCGGTAGACCCGGTCGCCGCCATCGGGCCATTTGGCATAGATAAACCGGACATCGCGGGTAACGGTCACCCGATTGCCCTGGGCGTCGCGGCGCCCGACATCCTTGCGCACCACGTCGGTCCCGACGATGCGGACCACATCGCGCGACGGCAAGCCGTAGTGCAGGAAGGCGGCAGTCAGGAGCATGGCGGCAATGCCAGCCGCCGCTCTCAGGCGCGAAAAAAACATGTCCCTCAACCGTAATTCGCCACCAGGGCAAGCCCAAGTGCCGCCAGGATCGGCAGAATGAAGACACCGAGCAACAGCTTGCGCTCCCATGACCGGTCGTATTTCGCCATCCCCTTGGCGACATAGTCCTCACTGGTCAGCGCCGCGCCCTGGCCGCTGGCGTGTTCATCTTTCAGCTGCCGGGTCCGATCCCAGCGCATATACCAGCCGAGCCCGATATAGATCGCGCTCAGCACCGCCATCAGGATCGCAAACCGCATCACCACCGGAAACATCGCCGGCCCTCCTTCCGCTCCAATGTAAGAATTCGCGGAAGCTCGCGCAATTGCAATCGGCGGCTCATTCTAACGAAATTTCGAGCCAAATGGCTTCATTTGGCGGCTCGGAAATTGCGCCAAAACAAAGGGATGGAGCCTCCGGCCTGATTCCATCCGGTCGGATAAGGCTCTGGCGCAATTTCGAACCAAATGAATTCATTCGGCGACCGGAAATTGCGTGAACACGAAGGGGTAGAGGTTCCGGGCTGAGTCCATCAAGGTGGAAAAGGCTCTAAGGTCAGCACCAGCAAATTCGACAGTTTCCCGGTGTCGCCGCGGTCCAGCCGCCCGCAACTGGCCTCGGTGCCCGCTTTCGCGCGCTGGCAGTAGTCGTAGGAGCCCATGTCCAGGTTCAGCGCCATTCGGGGCGCCAACGCCTCGGCAAGCTGCCTGGCCGCGTCGTGCAGGCTCTCCGGCCAACGGGTCTGGTAGAGCCCGAACCCCTCGTCATCGACAAACAGCATCCGCCGGATGAACACCGGAGCATCCTCCTGCGGGCGGACATCGACCTCTCCATCAACGATCAGCAGATGGCTCTGCAATACCGAGAGGCCACGCGCCGACGCCTCGGCGAGGAAGGCGCGGCGCTGGTCCAGCGCGGTCAGGTCATAGTCGCGCCCGCCGAGCGCCAACCGCGCCCGGTGTTGCAGCTCGGGCTGACCGTTCGCGGGATCGACCAGCAGTATCCCGTCCATGTGGCCAAGATTGGGGTTGATCACCGCGCCGCCCTGGACAAACAGCCCCACCGGCTTCGGCAGCCCATCGCCCCGGCGGTCGCGGGCCGTATAGCTGCCGGTCACCACCAGACGGCGCCCTTCCGCGGTGGCTTCGGGCAAGGGAAGATCCTCGGGCAGCAGAACCACCGCGAGGCGCCCCTGCCCCCAGCAACTGTGAAACAGCAGCTTGTCCGAAGGCGGTGGGCAGGCGGCAGCGGGCCCCGATATCAGTGCTGCGATCAGGAACGCCGCGAGGCGCAGCATCATTGCGGCGTCACCCCGCGCAGGCGTTCCGAGCGGCGGCGCAGCAACTCGAGCGTGGTCAGAAGCAGGATCGAAATCGCCACCATGAGCGACGCCACCGCCAGAATGGTCGGCGAGATCTGCTCGCGCAGGCCGATGAACATCTGCCAGGGCAGCGTCTTTTGCCCAGCAGAGCCGACGAACAGCACCACCACCACCTCGTCGAACGAGGTGATGAAGGCGAACAGCGCGCCCGAGATCACACCGGGCAGGATCAGCGGCATCTGCACCTTGAAGAAGGTGCGCACCGGTCCCGCCCCCATGTTCGCCGCCGCCCGCACCAGGCTCTGGTCAAAGCCGACCAGCGTCGCGGTCACGGTGATGATCACGAACGGCGTCCCGAGGGCGGCATGGGCAAGCACAACGCCCATGAACGTGCCCTGCAACCCGATGCGCGAGTAGAAGAAGTACATCCCCGCCGCTGAGATGATCAGGGGAACGATCATCGGCGAGATCAGAATCGCCATGATCGCGCCCCGGAACGGCACATGGCTCTGGCTGAGCCCGATCGCCGCCAGGGTTCCGAAACTGACCGAAAGCAAGGTTGCGACCGGCGCGATCGTGAACGAATTCCGCAACGAACTCTGCCAGTCGCTGTTGCTGAAGAAATCCTTGTAGTGCTTGAGCGAAAAGCCCTCGGCGCTTAACGACAGCATCTCCGGCGTGAAGGTGAAGAAATCCTCGGCGTTGAAGCTGAGCGGCACGATCACCATGATCGGAAAGATCAGGAAGAAGAACAGCAGACCGCAGATAACCCGGAAGGTGTAATACCAGACCCGCTGGCCCATCGACGCATAGGGAGGAAGAGCAGCCATCGGATCACCCCAGCTTCACGTTATCGATGCCGACGATCCTGTCGTAGGCCCCGTAGAGAACCAGGACCACCACCAGCAGCATCACCCCAAGCGCCGCGCCCAGGCCCCAGTTGAGCGAACTCGATATGTGATAGGCGATCCGGTTCGAGATGAAGATGCCCGAGGTGCCGCCGACCAGTTCGGGCGTGATGTAGTAGCCGATCGACAGGATGAAGACGAGGATCGCCCCGGCGCCGATACCCGGAACCGTCTGCGGAAAATAGACCCGCCAGAACGCCGTCCAGTCGGTCGCGCCCAGCGACTTCGCCGCGCGCAGATAGGTCGGCGGGATGGTCTTCATCACCGAATAGAGCGGCAGGATCATGAACGGCAGCAGGATATGGGTCATGGCGATGACCGTCCCGGTCGCGTTGAACATCATGTCCAGCCGGTTGTCGTCGCTGACAAGCCCCAGGGCAACCAGCACGTTGTTGACCACGCCCTGCTGTTGCAACAGCACGATCCAGGCCGATGTGCGCACCAGAAGCGAGGTCCAGAACGGCAGCAGCACAAGGATCATCAGAAGGTTCGATGTCCTCATCGGCAGGTTCGCCAGCAGCCACGCCAGCGGATAGCCGAACATCAGGCAGGTGATTGTGATGGTGATCGACAGGATCAGCGTGCGCTTGAGCAGGAACAGGTAGATCCGCTCCTTCTCGGGCTTCATCCGGACCCCGTCCTCGGTCGCCTCCGCATCGACCGACGACAGGAAATAACTCGTCGTGTATTTCCCCGAAAGTCGCTTGATCGTCTCCCAGACGGCGACATCGCCCCAACCCTTATGAATCTTGATGAACTGTTCGCGGTAATCGCCTTCCTTCAGCTTCTTCACCTTGCGGCCGGTCTTGCGGAACAGGCTCGAAATGCCCGGAGTTTCATAGTTCAGCCGAGAACCGACCCGGGTATGGCGCTTCGCCGCCACGGCGATCTTGAGGTCGGCGGCCAGTGCCGCGAAGACCGGCTCGCCGGGAGCCTCGCCGGAAGACGGGGCCCAGTCCTTCAATGCCTCGACCGTGAGCGGCAGGGTGTCCGGAACGATGCTGTTCTCGACCGAGCGGAACAGCATGTCCCCGATCGGCATGAGAAAGGTAACGACGATGAACAGCAGCAGCGGGGCGATCAGCATCAATGCCCGGCGCTTCTGGCGCCGCAACGCCCGCGCGAGGCTCTGCTTCAGCGGGGTGCCGTCGGCCGCGAGCATCGGGCCGCTTGGTGCCGTCATATCCGTCATGTCGTCCCCGTGCGATTGCAAAAGGCCACGGTCGGCCGGGGGCGGGCCACGCCGCCCCCGGAGATGTCAGCGACTTACTTCACCAGCCAGGCCTGGAACTTGGCGTCGATGTCGTCGCGGTTATCGGCCCAGAACTCGAAGTTGTAGAGCAGGGTGTGCACGGCGTTGACCGGATTGGTCGGCATGTGCGGCGCCATGTCGATGCCGAGGGTGGCGTGCTTGCCGACCAGCGGCCCCGACGACTTGCGGGCCGGGCCGTAGGAGATGTACTTGGCCTGGTCCGCCAGGCGCTGGGTGTCCGAGGCGAAGTAGATAAAGTCGAGAGCGCGCGCCTTGCGCTCGTCCGACAAGCCGGTCGGGATGATATACCCGTCAAGGTCGAACACCTGCCAGTCCCACAGCATCTTCACCGGCTGCTTCTGCTCTTCGATCAGAGCGAAAAGACGGCCGTTATAGGTCGAGCCGAGCACAACCTCACCGTCGGCCAGACGCTGCGGCGTCTCGGCGCCGGCGCTCCACCACACGACGTTGTCGCGGATGGTGGCGAGCTTGGCCAGCGCCTGATCGACGCCCTCGGGGGTCGACAACACGTCATAGATGTCTTCCGGCGCGACGCCGTCGCACATCAGCGCCCACTCAACGTTGTTGATCGGGCGCTTCTCGAGCGAGCGCTTGCCGGGGAAGTTCTCGAGATCGAAGATGTCGCAGATGTCATCCGGCTCACGGCCGCCCCACGCCTTGACATCGGTGCGATAGCCGAAGGTGGTCGAATAGACGATCGTCGGAATGTAGCATTCCGAGACCAGGAGATCGCCAAAATCCTCGCGTGCCGAGGTGCCGTCGGGCGCCGTGGCAAGCATGGTGTCAGGATCGATCACCATCGCCAGCCCCTCGTCGCAGAGACGCATGGCGTCGGAGGCGACCACATCGACCACGTCCCAGGTGACGTTGCCGGCCTCATTCATGGCGCGCAGCTTGGCTACCGCTTCGTTCGAGCTCGTGTCATTGATGATGTTCAGGCCCGGGTTGTTCGCCATGTAGGGCTGGTTGTAGGCTTTGTCCTGGGATGCGGAATAGGCGCCGCCCCAGGAGACGATGGTCATTTCCTCTGCCAACGCCGCCGAGGACAACAGCGCGGCCGCGGCTGCCCCCAAAACAACATGCGTGAGTTTCATTTTCTTCTCCCTGCTGTTCACCCGAAGTGAGATCTGAGCGAGCCGCCTCGGGTCCTGACGGCTCGAATACGATTATACCGCGTCCAACGCGCGGCAATCCTCGGTGACCCAGCCGATCGGCGTGACTTCGCCGATATTGAGTGCCGCATGGGCATGGCTGTTGGGCACCTTGACGATGAACGTGTCATCGCCCGCCACCTCCATCCGGCAGCGGATGTGGTCTCCCAGATAGATCAGTTCGACGACCCGCGCTTCCAGCGCGTTCGGCGCCG
>Ga0209988_10001070_pt1 | contig 17673 bp, 13 predicted proteins | sample N075metaG_FD_183115 | JGI IMG/M metagenome (GOLD analysis project Ga0209988, IMG submission 183115) | Deep subsurface microbial communities from Kermadec Trench to uncover new lineages of life (NeLLi) - N075 metaG (SPAdes) (version 2) | ecosystem: Environmental > Aquatic > Marine > Ocean trench... | reverse complement strand
CGAGGCCGACGCCTACACGCTCAGCACCGACCAACTGCTGGGCAAGATCGCCGAGCTCGTCGACATCGGCGGTACCCAGATCCTGATGCAGGGGGGGATGAACCCCGACCTGCCGCTGTCGTGGTACCTGGACCTGCTTCGAGAGATCAAGCAGAAGTTCCCAGGCGTGCACGTGCACGCGTTCAGCCCCCCGGAATTCATCGAGTTCATCCGGTTCTTCGATCCCCCCGGCGACACGCTGGAGGCCAAGCTCCGCGACGTCATGAGACAATTGCAAGAAGCCGGCCTCGACTCGATCCCCGGCGGCGGCGGCGAGATCTTCGCCCCGGCGGTCCGGCGAAAGATCGGCCTCGGCAAGTGCGATGCCGAGGCGTGGCTCACGACCATGCGGGTCGCCCACCAACTTGGGATGAACACGTCGGCCACGATGATGTTCGGGCACATCGAGGGCATCGCCGACCGCATCCATCACTTCGAACTGGTCCGGCAATGGCAGGACCGCAGCATCGCCGACTTCGCCACTGGCGGCGGCGGACGGTACAAGGCGTTTATCTCGTGGCCGTTCCAGCGCGAAAACACACCACTGGGACGCTGCGGTGCGTGGGGGCAGGAGCCGGGCCAGGACCCCGATGACCCGTTCCCCGGCGACGTCGTGGCAAAGCTCGACGGCAGCGGCCGCAAGGACGAGCACCCCGGATTCGGGCGGTACATTCGCACGGCCGGTGGCGTGGAGTACCTGCGTACGCAGGCGATCAGCCGTCTGTACCTCGACAACATTTACTCGATCGGGGCCAGTTGGGTCACGATGGGGCCGAACATCGGCCAGGTCGCCCTGCATTACGGCGCCAACGACATGGGCTCGGTCATGATGGAGGAGAACGTCGTCAGCGCGGCCGGGACGACGTATTGCCTTAACGAACCGACGCTGTGCCGGCTGATCCGCGACGCGGGGTTCACGCCCGCCCAACGCGACAACGAATACAACCTGCTTCGCGTGCACCTGTTCGACGACGCCCCGGATCTGGCGGTGACCGACTGGTCGAGCGTCCGCAAGAAGGTCCTCAGTCATCAGTCATCAGAAGTCAGTATGGAGATCCTGACAGAGAACGCCCAGCTGACGACGACTGGTAAATGACGACTGACGACTACTCCCCCCCCGCCGCCCACCGATCGCGTTCATCGATCGCCCGGCCGCACTCGGGGCAGCGGTTGTTCTCGAGCTTGTGCAGGAGATAGCCGCACTCGCACCGGGGTTCCTCGAGTTCGATCGTGATCCTCAGACCGCACCTGGCGCAGGATCGCTCGCCCGTCTTGAGACGCTGATCGCTGTGACAGCGCGGGCAGACAATCGCGACGTCGATGTTGAGCGGTACTGCCCCGGCGCCGCCCGTGTGACGCACGCTCTGCATTTTCCACAAGAGCGGTGTGACGACCGTGCCACAGGCCGCGATGATCGCCAGCACGCCCACGGCACGGGCGAGCATCTCCTCTTCGATGATCCAGGCGAGGTCTTCGAGCCACCAGATCAGGATCACGCCGTACACGGCCAGGAACATCGACACGCCGATCGTCACCCGGCGCACGGAGCCGACACGGCGACTCTCGAACCGGGGCAGCGAGAGTAACCCGCACTGGGCCGCGAGCACACCACCAACGGTGAACGATCCGGCGGTCCTGATGACGGTCTCCTCGACTTGCCAGCTCATGGCCCGGTCGAACCAGATCAGCATCAACCAGAAGAGCATGGCGACCGTCGCCGAACCCAGGCCGGCCCACATGAGTGCAACTGCTCGTTGGCGCTCCAGCACCACGGCACACATCAGCGCGACGATGCTGAAGGCGGCGAACAGCGACACGGAACCGAGGATCTCCTCTTCCGGGCCGTACTGCGGCAGCACGATCACGGCGATGCCCAGGAGGGCCGCCGACCCCAGGCACACGATCATCGACCACAGGAATGCCTTGCGAAGCTGCATCTCAGCGGTCCGCAACGGCTGGCGACTGGTGCGTGACCGTCGGCGGATAGGGAATCGGCGGCAGGCCCTGAGCGGCGCGCAGTTGGTTCTGCTGTTTCAGCCGGGCGACGAACTGCTCCGGCCGGATCATCGACACCGTACCGTCAGCCCGCCCCACCGCCACCGACCCCTGGAACCCCGGGACTTGAAGTGAGCCGGGATCCGGCCACAAGACAACGAGCCACAGCCGCGGCGCCCGACCGTCGAGCAGCGCGCCGTGGTAGGTGAACACGAAATCGCCGACCCGATGGGCAACGACATCGTCCGGCAGTGCCGCGGCCGCCTGCTCGATCGCCGCGGGGCGGGCGTCGGGCCCGTTGAACGCGAGGTCGGCCAGGGTTGTTGCCCCGACGGGCACGTCCAACGGAATCGTCGCGGTAAACGGATCGATGAAGTCCTGCTCACGCAGTCCCGGATCCAGCACGAGTTGAAGCGCGTGTGCCGGCCCGCGGTCGCCGTTGGCTGCGGCATACCTCACAAGCACGGCCAGGACGGTCTGTGTTGACTGTGGAAGCAGTTGCGGCGGCACCGCTGTTGCTTTCATTCCTGAGAATACTGTCACAAGAATCACGGCGTAGAACGCGATGAACAGGACCAACGCAATCACCGGTCCCGCCAGGACCGCGAACGTCGCGCGAGCGCCGCCGATGCCGTGTGACTCCTTGACCATGAGCACGGCGCTGACGATCCACCAGACCAAGGCCACGTTGCCAACGCACGGAATGGCCGTAAGCACGATGGGCCCGCTGCTGTAGAGGATCGACTGCATGGTCACACGAAGCGGTCCATGGCCGGACCCGCTCATCCGCAGCAGCAGGTGGGTCACCAGCGCCCACATCCCCGCAGAGACAGTCAAGAAGATGAACCCGGAGACGACGCCGAAGAACGCGCCGGCGGCCATCATGGCGGCAAAGAGCCCGAGGGAGGGTGCGCCGGCCTGTCCCTGGGGCACCAACAGCGGCAAGCCGAGAGCGATACACATCGTCGGAACCATGGAGAGACCGACCATGACGGCGCTCGTGACGATCGTGAACCACCATGCCTGGACGAGTGAACTGGCTACGGGCGTGCCCCGGGCGAGGCGGTTCGGCGACACCATCGCCTGGCCGATCGTCGCCCACCAGGCCTTGAAACGACCCCTTCGATCGCGTTCCAGCCACGGGTTGGAGCCGACCCTGGTCTGGTGGTCCGCGACGCCTTCGGCGGGCGACAGGACCATCTCATCCAGTGTGATGTGACGACCGCATTGCACGCAGTCGAATGCGTCGGGTTCAAGGAGACCCCTGGCGCCGGTACCGTAGTAAGGCTGCTCACAGTGCGGGCAACAGAATCGCACGGAGTTGGGTACGAACTCGTATGCGCTCGGTGTGACCGGTGTACCGCACTCCGGGCACTGGCGTGCCTTGAGGTTCCAGAGCGAATAATCACATTGCAGGCAACGCATGGAGAACCTCAGTTCTCCGGCGCGTTGCTGCTCACACGCTTGCGGAACTCGGTCTCCAGCCCGCGTGTTACGGGCCCGACGACACCGCTGCCGATCTTGTGATCGTCGATCCGAGTGACACCGATGATCTCGGCGGCCGTTCCGGTCAGGAAGACCTCGTCGGCGCCGAGGATATCGTCGAGCTTCATGGGTCGTTCTTCGACGACGTGACCAAGCGCCGGACCGAGTTCATCCATGACGAAGCGGCGCGTGACACCGTGAAGAATTCCGGCGCTCGCCGACGGCGTAATGAGCCGGCCGTCCTGAACGACAAAGATGTTGTCGCCGGTGCACTCGCTGACCTCGCCGTCGACGTTGAGCATGACTGCCTCGAGCACGTCCGCGTCGATCGCTTCGATCTTGGCGAGGATGTTGTTGAGGTAGTTGAGGCTCTTGACCGCCGGGTCAAGGCTCTCGATCGGAACGCGACGCCGCTTGGCGACGATGACCGCCATCCCGCTCTCGTAGAGCTCCGGCGGATACAGCTCGATCGTGTCCGTGATAATAAAGGCCGTCGGCTTGGGGCACTTGAACGGGTGTAGCCCCAACGTACCGACGCCGCGTGTGAAGACGAGCCGGATGTACGCATCGGACAGCCCGTTGACGTCCAGCGTGGCTCGAATGGCCCGCTCGATCTCGTCAATGGAGTATGACGGTATCAGCCGGATCTTCTGGGCCGACGCATACAAGCGATCCAGGTGCGACTTGAGCTTGAAGATACGCCCGGCGTAGGCACGGATTCCCTCGAAGCAGCCGTCGCCGTAGAGAACGGCGTGATCAAAGACGCTGATCCGCGCCTCGTCCGCGGCGACGAGCTCGCCGTCCAGCCAGATCTTGTTTGACCCGTTGATTCCCACCGATCTCCTCTCACTGGGTGCAACGGAGTGTACCACGACGGGGAGCGACCTACTGCAGCAGGTCCTCCAGGGCCGGTTGGAGCCGATCGAAGGCGAAGGTGTAGCCGGCTCGTAGTGCCCGCTCCGCCACGACACGCTGGCTCGCGACCACGTAGCGGCCCATTTCGCCGATTGCCAGACGCAGCATGATCGCAGGCACGGGCAGTACGGCAGGTCGGTGAAGCACGCGACCCAACGTCTTGGTGAACACTCGGTTGGTCACCGCATCGGGCGCAACGACGTTCAACGGGCCGCTGACGGATTCGTTGTCCAGCGCGAACCCGATCAGGCCGATCACGTCCCGCCAGTGGATCCACGGGAAGTACTGCCGGCCGGAGCCCAGCGGCCCGCCGAGACCAAGCCGGAATACCGGCAGCATCTTGCCGAGCGCGGCGCCTCGAGGATCGAGCACGACGGCGATACGCAACATGATCACACGGGTCGAGCCGCGGCCGGCCCGCGCCGCCTGCGTTTCCCACTGCACGGTGAGCCGGGCCAGGAAGTCATCGCCCGCCGGTGCCGATTCGTCAAGCGGCGTGTCGCCGCAGGCACCGTAATACCCGACCGCCGACGCGTTGAGCAGGACAGACGGTCGAAGATCGGCGTCATTGATGGCATCCACGATCCGCCGCGTGCTCTCGACACGGCTGTCGACAAGCAGCTTGCGGTATGCCGTGTTCCAGCGACGGTCACCGACACCGGCGCCGGCGAGGTGTATGACGGCGTCGCACCCGTCCACCCGTTTCTGCCAGTCGCCGGACCGCGTGAGATCGGCCTCGACGACGTCGATACCGGCCCCCAGCGTCTGTGCACGACCGGCATCACGCGACACGACCGTCAGCGTATCCCCACGCGACAGCCGATCGGCGACAAGCCGACGCCCGATGAGCCCGGTCGCACCGGTCAGGAAGATTCGCAACGCACACTCTCTTGCTGCGCTATCGTGACGGCCCGCGCAAGCAGTGTATCCATCATGGCCTCGGTCAGCCGCCCCGTGAACGTGTTCTGCTGGCTCACGTGGTAGCACCCGAGCAGCACGGTAGACCCGAGTACACACTCGGCGCCGTGCGCGAATCGCGGCCGCGGCCGCGGAACCTCAACGCCGGCCTGCTGCAGCGTCCGCAACGAGGCGTTCCACCCGATCCCGCCGAGGGCGATGATGACGGCTGGTCGTACCGCGGCAAGCTCTTCGAGCAGGTACGACGCGCACCTGGCAAGCTGCGTCGGCGTCGGTTTGTTGCCCGGCGGCGCGCATCGCAACGGCGCCGTGATGTAGACGCCATTGAGCTTCAGCCCGTCTTGCCGGTCCGTCGAGTGCGGCTGGTTGGCCAGACCCGCACGATGCAGCGCCGCGTAGAGAAAGTCACCGGATCGATCCCCGGTGAACATGCGACCGGTCCGATTCGCCCCGTGCGCCGCAGGTGCGAGCCCGACGATGAGGATCCTCGCCCGGTGATCCCCGAACCCGGGCACGGGCTTGCCCCAGTACGTCCACTCGGCAAACGAACGCCGCTTTGTCGCGGCGACGTCAGCGCAGTACGCCCGAAGCTCCGGACACCGCCGGCACCGCGGCACCGCCCGCTCGATGATGGCCAGTGATCGCATCGCGCACAGAATACTCTCAATTCTCTTTTGTCAGCCGTCGGCGTCGGCTGTCGCCACGGGCAGCGGCAACAGGCTCATACCGCCGTCGGCATCGACGATGAGCTCATAGGTCCTGCCCGGCCGGACGGGCTTGTACACCGCTTCACCCTGGGCGACTCGGACGCCCATTGCCGCCGCTGCACTGGCATCGGTGGCCAGCGTCCAGAAGTGCTCCCACACACGCTTCTCGAATTCGGCGTGCTCGCCGGAGGCGTATCCGGCTGGCACCGCGCCGGGAACGTCGATCAGGTAGCCGTCGATCGGCGGCATCCGGTCGGAGTAGATTCGGCGGAGCAGCACGAGTGTCCGGCCGCGAAGCGGGTGGCCGTCGGCAACATCCTCGTGGTCGAACTTCACCGACCATGCGTCTATGAACAGGACGTCGCCGGGGAGTGTGAATGTCTGGCGGGCGAGCTCGCCGCCGTCGTCGTCGAGTTCGATAAACAGCAGGTCCGTCCGTATGACTTCGCCGTTGGGCGCAACCTGCTGATCGGTCACCGTAATGTGCGCCAGCCGGCGGACTCGGCTCAGGCGCTCAATCATCGCCTCCCTCGCCTCGAGTCGCTGCTCCATCTCCTGCTGGATCGCCTCCATCTCCAGCATCGCGTTGCGGAGATCGCTTTCTGAGACACGCCAGTAGACCACGAGGGCCGTGCCGCCCATCACCACACCCACCATCACCAGACGAATGATCGCGTTCATGTCAGCTTCTCAAGAGGTTGGACCTCTCTACACATCGGCCAGCATGGATCGGACCCGCCAATTGACCGATAAACAACTGCAATGTTCGGGACCAGACCATGTCGCCTGTGTTGTCCGGCGCTTCGAGCCGCCCCCGTGATGGCGATCGCGGCGGTTGTCGTCGCCGCGCCGCCCACCACGATGCCGGTGACCGACCTCTCGTCGCTCGGACGGCAGTTGAGGCACTTCGACTTCGAAGAGGCCGAGAGCGCGCCATACACGATGCCGCACAACTTCTACCGGTACATCGCGCCGGACCAGGGCTTCCCGCGATTCGGGTCGATGCGGCTCAGCAATACTGCGGCGCACAGCGGCCGGTGGTCGTTCATGTTCTCTCTCGACGGCGGCTCCCTGTCCGCGAGAGTGCCAACCGCCGTGATCCCGATCCTTCCCGGCTCCGACCACCTCGTGTCGGCGTGGGTGCGGACGGCCGACCTGTCGTACGCGGCGGCGCAGGTCGTGGCGCAGCTCTACGACATCGAGCACAACGCAATCCCCGAGACCCGCACCGTGAGCCCGCCGCTCCGCACCGATGGCAAGTGGCAGCACGTCTCGATCGAGGTATACGGCGACTCTGATCGCGCGGCGGATCTCGTTATTGAATTGCAGATCCTTCAACCGCAGCAAGACGCCGATCAGCGTAAGAGTCAGCCGCGACTCGGCGACATCGCCGGACGCGTGTGGTTCGACGATGTGACGATCTGGCGGCAGCCGCGGATCGAGATCTCGACGGGCGCGCCGGGCAACGTGATCGTTGCGCCGGACAAACCGGTGATCGACGTCATGATCCGCGACGCGACCACGGAAGACCTGACGGCGCGCATCGAGGTCCTTGATATCGACGGAAACGAAATCTACGGCCAGACGCACGACCTGCCACGCGGCTCATGGCAGCACACGCTGAAGCTCGGCGACATCGACGCCGGCTGGTATCGCACCGTGGTCCAAGTGCGCAACAGCAAGCGGATCGTCGGCGCCGGCAGCCTCGACATGGTCGTCGTCAACCCCGATGCGACCACCCGTCGAGATCGGCAACTGGGCGTCGTGTTGCCCACGTCAACAACAGCCGAAGGGTTGCAACTCATACGCACGCTCGCCCGGCACCTGGGCGCACAGGGAGCCGTCCTGCCGATACCCCACGACACCGCCGCCCTGGGCCCGGATGGTGGCCGCAACGCCCTCCGTCGTACCGGTGAGCAGATGCTCGGCCACGGTGAGGAATTGATCATCGCGCTGCCGGGCCTGACCGACGCCCTGATGCGCATTGACGTGCTCGACCGGGACCGCGTACAGGAGTTGCTCAAGGCCGACGAAGGGCTCACCGACCTGCTGATGAGCTTCGGCCTGGTCGTACCGAGGTGGCTGCTGACTCCCGGCGCGGACGGTAGCGCGGCCCTGGGCAGCGCCGTGTTGATTCCCGATGATCAGCTGGGCACGATGGTTGACGCGGTCGCCGGCGCGTTGAGCGAATTCGTACCCGACCCGGTCATTCTCGTGCCGTGGTCGGCGGAGTACGACCTTGCACCGCTGGCCGCACCGCACGGTTACTGGATCAACATTCCCTCGTTCATCGCACCGGAGGTACTCCCCGAGTATGCCGCACGGTGGCCGATCGGCACCCAGGACGTCTATACCACGTTCGAACGGCTCGATGCAGGCTCCTACACGCCCGACCAGCGGGTCGTGGACCTGATGCTCCGTACGCTGTGGGGCTGGCGCGCTGGGCTGCCGCGTATGGCGATTACAAACCCCTGGTCCAACGGCGGTCCGCGGGGAACCGTGGTTCCCGATCCGGCCTTCGGGGTCTGGCGGGCGATGGCCGATCGGCTCGACGGTCGTCGGTTCGCCGGCGAACTGCCGGTCGCCGCCGGCGTCCGGTGCTGGGTGCTGACCGGCGACGACCCCGATGACACTGCGCTGGTCGCCTGGAACGAGCAGGCCCAGCCCGACGACGCCACACTGTCGATGCTGCTGGCCAGCGGCCCGGTCGACGTCGTGGACGCGTTCGGCAACCGTCGACCGACGCTGCCGGATAACGGCGTACATCACATCCCGCTTGCAACACGCCCCGTGTTTGTCGAGGGCGTCGACCCACGGCTGGTGCGATTCCGCGCTTCGTTCCGGATCAGCCCCGACTACTTCACCTCGCGTCACCAGGTACACGAGGGCGACGTGCTGCTCGGCAACCCGTGGAGCGACACAATCTCCGGGACGATCCGGCTGAGGCCACCGGCCGGGTGGCGAATCACGCCGCGGATACACACGTTCTCGATCGAGCCGGGCGGCGAGGCGAAGCTGCCGATCAGCCTGATCTTCACGAACCGTCTGCTCACCGGGTCCGCCTTTGCCGAGGCCCAGGTCGAGCTCATCGCCGACCGTGAATACAACATCAGCCTCCGGGCGCCGCTGGAAGTCGGCGTACAGGACCTGGAGTTCGTCGCGTACTGGCAACGTGACACGCTCCGTAAGGACTCGACGGATCTGATCATCACGGAATCCATCACGAACACCGGCAACAGCGGCGTCACCCTCACCGCGTTCGTGTCGGCGCCGGGCATCAGCAGGCAACGCCGCTTGATCGGCGGTCTTCAGCCGGGCCAGACGGCCACACGCACCTTCCGCCTGACCGACGGCGCCCGGCTGCTCCCCGGCCGTCGCGTCCGTGTCGGCGTCATCACACAAGATGGCGCAAGGCTGAACCGGATCCTGGAGATCCCGGGCGAAAGAGTTGTCAGTGATCAGTCGTCAGTGATCAGTCTGACTGACAACTGACGACTGACAACTACTCGCTACCAGCTCCTGGGCGGCGCGCGTGTTCCCATCGTCACCCAGGTCACGTGCGTTATCTTCCACGATCCGTCAGGCTGACGGTCGACATGGACGACCCAACTCGTCGGCACGGGCCCGAACCCCAACGTCGGCTCGGTGAGGCATGCGAGATCGACGACGCCACGGTCCCGTGTCACGGTCGTGGCGTCCAGTCTCGTCACGCGGTTGCTCTTGATCCGATAGCGTCCGGCCAGCCCGTCCAGACGCCGCGTGATGGCGTCTTTCGAGAATCCCGGGTTGTTCGGAGAGCCGAGCGAGAGGGTCGCGTCATCGGCGAAGGCCGCTGCCACCGTTGTGATGTCGGCGGCGACGGCGGCGTCCACGATCTCGATGACGACGGCACGGGCGTGCTCGCCCGACGTGACGACCGCCTTTCCGGCAGCCAGGACCGCGGCTCCCGCGACCGCCATGACCCCGGCGGCAACAAGCCGGCGGCGATCGACCGCCTGCAGCCCGCTCCACGCGAGCCCCACAGCGACGGCCACAAGCAGCACACCGAGCGGCCAGGGGTTTTCGAGCACGTAGCGGGTAAACAGTTCCATCGGGTCAGGGTAGGAGGCCGATAACACCTACGGCCATGCCACAGACTATTACCCCCCCCTCGGTCCTTGCGGCCAACCTCGGCTGCCTCGGTCGACGCAACGCGGAACTCGCCGCCGCACTCGACGCGGTCGCGCCGTGTCACGACGCCGTCTTCTCCGACACGCCCCAGGGCGTGCCTTCGCTGTCGGTCGGCGGTACGGCCCTGTGCAGCCGCCACCGGCCACTGGACGAAGCAGCCCGGCTGGCCTCGCAGCTCGATCTGGTCGAGCACGCGGTGATCGTGGTGATGGGCTTCGGCGCCGGTTACCACGTCCGGGCGATCGCCGAGCGGCTCGGCGACTCCGGCATCATCGTCGTCTTCGAGCCGGACCTGGGCCTGCTGCGATCGGTGCTGGAGCAGATCGACCATACGTCCTGGATGCGCGGGACGCAGCTCCTGTTCGTCACCGACGCCCTGGACCGCGGCACGCTTGCACGCAAACTCGAGGGCGCCGAGTCGATCATCGCACAGGGCGTCGCGTTCCTCGAACACCCGCCGAGCCGTCGCCGCATCGGCGACCTGGCCGGACAATTCACATCGAACTTCGCCGAATTGGTTACCGCGAGCAAGATCACTTTCATGACCACGCTCATGCGGTCGGTGGACACGGTGCGGAACCTCCTGCTGAACATCGACCACTACGCCGGCGGTGCCGGAATCGTCGACCTCGAGCAGGCTGCTGCCGGCCGCCTGGCGATCACGGTGTCGGCCGGACCGAGCCTGCACCGCAGCCTCGACCTGCTCGCGAAGCCCGGTGTCTGCGACCGGGCCGTGATCATCGCAACGCAGACCACGCTCCGGCCGCTGCTTGCGGCCGGAATCCGGCCGCACTTCGTAACCGCGTTGGACTTTCATGAGATATCGAAGCGTTTCTACGACGGCATCTCGGCCGACGACGTGCGCGACGTCACGCTTGTCGCGGAGCCCAAGGCGCACCCGGTCATCCTCGACGTCTTCCCGGGGCCGGTGCGTTGCTGCGCGAACGTTTTTCTTGACCAGTTGCTCGGCGAGCATCGGCGCCCGATGGGCGAATTGCCCGCCGGCGCAACCGTCGCCCACCTCGCCGTCTACCTGGCGCGGTTCCTCGGGTGCAACCCCATCGCGATGGTCGGACAAGACCTCGCCTTCACCGACGGCCTCTACTACCTGCCGGGCACGGCGATCGACGAGACGTGGGCGCCCGAGCTCAACCCGTTCAACACGATGGAGATGATGCAGTGGCAGCGGATCGCCCGCCACCGCGCGCACCTCAGCCGCGTCCCCGACGTCAACGGCCGGCCCGTGTACACCGACCGGCAGATGCTGACCTACCTGCACCAGTTCGAACGCGACTTCGCGGCCTATCGCGAGGCGGGCATCGAGATCATCGACGCCACCGGCGGCGGTCTGCCCAAGCAGCACACGACCTCGATGCCGCTGGCGGCCGTGCTCGACCGCTACGCCACGAGCCAGGTGAAGCCGCTTTCACTGCCCCTGCCACCGCGCGAGCTCGACCCGGACCGTCTCAGGGCTGCAGGGAGCCGCGTTGCGTCGATCCGCCGAGACATCGAGACCATTCGCCGAACTTCCGAGAAGGCGGCCTCGCTGCTGCAACGGATGATCCGCGACCAGGCCGATCGCACGAAGATGCAAAAGCACTTCCGCACGCTTGAGAAGTACCGCGGAACGATCGACCGGCACGCCGACGCCTTCGGGATCCTCAACCATCTCAACCAGCTCGGCGTGTACAAGCGGCACCGCGCCGACCGCCGGCTGCATATGCAAGGCGATCTTGATACGCACGATCACCAGCGGGCACAGATGCAACGCGACCTCGACAACGTCACATGGTCCGCCGACGCAGCCCGCGAACTCGCGTATCAGCTCGACCTGTCCGGCCGCGTGCTCGCGGGTGTCCGGATCGGGCCGTCGGCACAGTTGAACACCACGCTGCTGAACGACCTCAAGGTCACCGTCGGGGACGGCCCTTGCCGTGTCGCCGCCCTGGTCCCCGTCGACCCGGATCGCAATGGCCTCGGTATCCGGCGCTCGCTTGCCGAGCCGTTCGCAGGTCGCCCCGTGCTCCAGGCGACGCTCGAGCGTCTCGGCCGAGCGCGGCAACTCGACTCGATCATTCTCATCGCCCCGACAGGCTTTGATGTCGATGCGCTTCTGGACCGCAGCCGAATCGGTCTGCCCGTACACGTGGAACGCTGTGATGGTTCGCCATACGGGCCCGGACATGCGGCGATTGCCGCCGCGCGTCTGTGGTCACCGACATGCTGGCGTGGCGGCATCGCGGGAATGAGCGTGTACGACGAAGTGCTCTGCCCGACGGCGATGGATCGCGTCATGCGTGAACGCGGGATTACCGCAGCCCTGGTGGCGGGACCGGACTGGCCGCTGATCGACCCGGACCCGGAAACCGGTTGCGGCGCGATCATCGCTCGCCACATGGAACTGCCCCAACAGCACAAGCTCGTCTTCAGCCAGGCGCCGCCCGGTCTCGCCGGGTGCCTTGTCAGCGCCGGGCTCATGCACGAACTGGCGTTGTGCAACCGACTGTCCACCTTCGGAGCGCTGCTGGTCTACCAGCCGCAGGCGCCCCAGCACGATCCGATCGCGCGGAGCGTCAACGTCCAGATCGACCATACCGTGCGGCGTTGCCGCTACCGGTGCACCTTCGATGCTCCGCGGTACAGACGGCTGCTGGAGGCCGCGATGGCATCGATTCCGGCCGGCCGCAGTGTCGCCGAACTCGGCGCCGTCGAGGTGATCGCCCTGCTGGACCGATACGCACCACCCGCCGGCGACGAGCCACCGCGACACGTCGTGGTTGAACTGTGCTCGCGGGAACCCGGCCGCGACGGGTCCCGGTGTCTCATGGATCTCGACGTGGCGGCGGCACTGTTCGAGCGAGTCGCCGCACCCGGCGATGTGGTGGTGACGTTCGCCGGCGCCGACGACCCGCTGGGGCACGACCGATTCGACGAACTCGTCGGGCTCGCCCGCGCTGCAGGCGTGCGTGGCGTACATCTGCGCACTGAACTGCGTGTCGACCATGCCGTCCTCGATCGGCTGCTCGCCTGCGAGCCCGACGTGATCAGCGTCGATCTGCACGGTGACAGCCCGGAGAGCTATCGCCGGGTCACGGGCGTCGACGGTTACCAGGATGTGCTGGGCGCCATGGAATACCTCGTCAACAACCGCCGGCGGCTCACCGACCACGCCCCCACCGCTGCGCTCGCGCTTCCGTGGATCGTCCCCCGTATGACCCGACGGCCGGAGACGGTCGAGGACATCGACGGTTTCTACGACCGGTGGCAGGGCACGCTTGGCGTGGCGGTGATCGACCCGAGTCCCGATCTCGGCGAGACCGACCTGCTTCCCGTGGTCGTGCCACCCGCCGTCCGGGTCGACGAGGGCCGCCACACGCTGCGGGTGCTCAGCAACGGATCGGTCCAGCGATGACCGACGCGACGCCCGTACTGGCGGTCGTGATCGGTCGCGCCGGCAGCCGTGGCCTGCGCGGCAAGAACGCGTTGCTGCTCGCCGGCCGGCCCCTGATCTGCCACACGATCGATGACGCCCGGGCGGCGAAGACCGTTGATCGGATCGTCGTGTCCACCGACGGCGACGCGATCGCCGCCGCGGCCGAGGCCATGGCCGTGCCGGTCGTGCCGCGCCCGACCCACCTGGCCACCGACACGGCGTCCGTCGCGGCCGCGGTCCGGCACGCCGTGACCGAACATGACACCGCCGGTGACACGCGCGTCATCGTGATCCTGTACGCCAACGTGCCGGTGCGTCCGTCGGGCCTTATCGACCGGGCCGTCGACCTGCTCCTGGAGACCGGCGCCGACAGCGTGCAATCCTACTGTGACGTCGGCAAGCACCACCCGTACTGGATGGTGGCGCTGGACGGGCTCAATCGGGTGACACCCTTTCATGACAACCCCGTCGATCGCCGCCAGGACCTTCCGAGCCTGCTGATACCCGACGGCGGTGTCATCGCCGTCACACGCGCCAGCCTCCTGTCGACGGTGACCGATCACCCTCATGCGTTCCTGGGCGCCGACCGACGCGGCATCGAGACGGCGCCGGGCGAGGTCATCGACGTGGACACGCATCGCGACCTCGTGGTCGCCGAAGCTTTCGTGGAGTCTGCGGTCGCCGGAGGTGTGGATTGAGAATCGGCGAACGCCGAATCGGACCCGGGCACCCGCCCTACGTGATCGCGGAGCTGGGCGTCAACCACGACGGTGATCGCGACCGGGCGTTGCACCTGGTCAACGCGGCCCGTGCGGCCGGGGCCGACGCCATCAAGGTGCAGTGGTTCGAGGCGGACCGGCTCCTGAGCCGGGCCGCGCGGCTGGCCCGCTATCAGGAGATCAGCGGCGCGAGCGACCCGTTCGACCTGCTGCGCGGTCTTGAGCTCGATCCCGGCGTGATCGCCGAGATCGTCGAGCAGTCGGTCGCGGCGGGACTCGCGACGATCGCCACGCTCTTTTCCGTGGATCACGTCGACGCCGCCGTGCGTTGCGGCTTCGATGCGTTCAAGACGGCGTCACCGGACGTCGTGAACCGGCCCCTGATCGATGCGCTGGTTGCGACGGGCCGGCCCCTGCTGGTCAGCACCGGAGCCGCGACACTCGCCGAGGTCGAGGCGGTGACTGGCTGGCTGGGTGCCCATGACCACGTGCTGATGCATTGTGTCAGCGCGTACCCCACGCCGGACGACATGGCCTGTCTGGCGGGCCGTGCGGCAATGTGCCGGATCAACCGCAACGCACTGGGCTACAGCGACCACACGATGGCCCAGGACACCGGTGCGCTCGCGGTCGCCGGCGGCGCGTGCGTCCTGGAGAAACACTTGACGCTCGACCGGACCGCCCCCGGCCCGGATCACGCCATGTCGCTCGATCCGGACGGCTTTGCGCGGTACGTCCGGCTCGCACACCGCGCGCACCGTATGCTCGGAGCCCCGACGAAGGCCCCGCTGGCCATCGAGCTCGACGTCCGCGAGGTCTCACGGCAAAGCGTGACCTCGCGATGCGAGCTTCCCGCCGGCCACGTGATCGCCCCCGGCGAACTGACGCTGAAGCGGCCCGGCGGCGGGATCGAGCCATCACGGCTCGCCGAGACCGTCGGGCGCCGGCTCGCGAGACCGGTCGCCGCGAACACGCCGCTTCGCGACGAGGACCTCGCGTGACCGCGCCGCGTCGTATCGCGGTTGCGACTGGTTCCCGGGCGGAATTCGGGCTCCTGCACCCGGTGATGCGCGCGATCGACGACCACCCGAAGCTCGAGCTTGCGGTCCTCGTCGCGGGTACGCACCTGCTTGGGCCCGATGCCACCGTGACGGAGGTCGAGGCGTCGTTCGATATTGCCGCCCGGATCCCGATGCTGGAACCGGGCGAGACCTCCCGGGTTCGTGACGCCGAGGCGCTGGGTCGCGGCCTGAGCGGCTTCGCCGCGTGGATCGGCGCCCACACCGTGGACTGCATGCTGGTTCTGGGCGACAGGATCGAGGCATTCGCGGCAGCGGCGGCCGCATCGGTCGCGGGCATCCGTGTCGCGCACATGCACGGCGGCGACCGCGCGCCGGGTATCGCCGACGAAGCGATGCGTCACGCGATCACGATGCTCAGCCACATCCACCTGCCGGCGACCCGGCGGTCCGCCGACCGAATCATCGCCATGGGTGAAGTTTCGGCGCGGGTGCACGTCGTTGGATCGCCGGCCGTCGACGGACTCGATGCCATTCCGGCCCTGGATGACGAAGCCTTCGACGCGCTGGGCGCGCCCGATATCGTCGTGCTGCAGCATCCGTTGGGCAGGCCCGCGGACCACGAGCAGGCCGTGGCGACGGGCGTGTTCAAGGCATGCCGACGGGCCGGCCGCGTGCTGGCCATGCACCCCAACCACGATCCAGGGCGAGAGGGCATTCTCGCCGCGATCCAGGGGTCGGGCGTCGGCGGGTGCCGCCACCTGCCCCGGCACGACTTCGTCGGCCTGCTCCGCCGGGTCCGGCTGCTGGTCGGCAACAGCAGTGCCGGGCTCATCGAGTGCGCGGCGTTGGGTGTCCGGAGCGTCAACGTCGGGCCACGGCAGGACGGGCGTGAGCGACCGGATAACGTTCTGGACGTTCCGGACCCACGGCAGGACGACTTCGATGAGGTCCAGGCGGCGATCGCGACCGCTCTTGCAGGCCCGGCGGCACCTGCCCGGCACCCGTTCGGCGACGGTGATGCGGGGCTTCGCACGGCGGCGGTGCTGGCGAGTTTCGACCTCGAAACCCACCCGCTGGCCAAGAAGACCACGCACTGAGGACGTTTCCAAAGGGTTCCGTCAAGTCCGCTTTCCCCGTCGTCGATGAACGAGGCGAGAGCTTACGAACCGCAAGGGGACCGAGATGAGCGCAACAGATCAAGAGACAGTGGTGGTGACGGCGATTGCGGAGATCAGCCACATCGCCACCCTTCCGGAGATCACGCTCAAGATCATCGAGCTGGTGGAGGATCCCAACAGCACGGCACGCGATCTTCACAAGATCATCGCCAACGATCCGGCCCTCTGCAGCCGCATCCTCAAGGTCGTCAACTCCGCGTTCTACGGGCTGCCCCGGCAGATCGGTTCGATCAACCGCGCGATCGTCCTTCTGGGCCTCAACGCGGTGAAGAACATCGCCATCGCCGCCAGCCTCACAAAGCTGTTCCGCGGTGGTGAGTTGTGTGCCCGGTTCTCCGCCAAGGAGCTCTGGATCCACTCCATCGCGACGGCTGCCGCCGCGAAGCTTGTCTGCGATGAACTGAAACTGAATCTGTCCGACGAGGCGTTCCTCGCCGGTCTGATTCACGACATCGGCATCATGGTCGAGGTGCAGTCGATGCGTCACGAGCTGTTGCAGGTCTTTGAGGAGATGACCTTCGACGACAACGGCGCTCCCACCTCGGACATGCGTGAGATTGAGGAGCGGGTGCTCGGCGCGAGCCACGAAGCGTTCGGTGCCGGCCTGTGCGATGCCTGGAAGTTCCCGAAGTCATTCACCTACGTGACACGTCACCACCACGCGCCGCTGGAACTGCCCGCCGACAGCCGCACGCTGACGACCATCGTCTACATCGCGGACCGGATTTCGGCCGTCTGCGGCTACGGATTCCGGACCGACCTGATGAGCCTCGATTTCGATCCCGATGTCATCGCGGTGCTGAATCTCACCACCGAGCAGATCGGATCCATCAAGGAGAGGCTGCCCCAGTCGTTCGACGAGATCGAGGCCACCTTCGGGTAGGTTCCCGATCGACCCGGCCGCGCGCTCCACCGGGGCACTTGCCTATCATTGCCCGACGATGACGGAAGCGATCCGAGTGAACTTCGGCCGGCCGCTGCCGGTCTTCCCGCTGCCCGATGCGGTCCTGCTGCCGCACGCCATTCAGCCCCTTCACATCTTCGAGTCCCGTTACCGGCAAATGATCGACGAATGCCTGGACGGATCGGGCC
>Ga0209988_10001066_pt1 | contig 17681 bp, 15 predicted proteins | sample N075metaG_FD_183115 | JGI IMG/M metagenome (GOLD analysis project Ga0209988, IMG submission 183115) | Deep subsurface microbial communities from Kermadec Trench to uncover new lineages of life (NeLLi) - N075 metaG (SPAdes) (version 2) | ecosystem: Environmental > Aquatic > Marine > Ocean trench... | reverse complement strand
GCAAAGTGAAATTTACTTAACAGACCTTATTGCACTTTTTAACGAAAAGGGCTACACAGTTGCAGCGGCAAGCCCTGAAAAGAATTATGTTGTAATGGGCTTTAACACACAGGAAGTGCTTAAGGAGATGAATGAAATTGCAAGAAAAATTTATGAAGAGAAATAAAAATTGCTTATGATGTAAACTCAGATGATTTCTTTGTAAACAAATCATTTATTTTTAATAACTTACAGTAATAGTATATAATATAAAATAAGACGTTTATATGAAAAAAATATTAATATTTATATTATTTATGTATACAATTAGTGTGACATATGCACAATGGTATTCACAAAACCAAATATTGCAACCAAATACACTTAGAAGTGTGAAATTTATTTCTTCAACTGTTGGTTGGGCTGCTGGATTAAAAGGAACAATTATAAAAACTAATGATGGCGGAGTAACATGGACTACACAAAATAGTGGGACAATAGAAAATTTATGGGGAATTTCTTTTTATGATGAAAGAAATGGAATTGCGGTCGGTGAAAACGGGACTATTATAAACACAATAAATGGAGGAGAAACTTGGAATTCTAGAAATAATGAAACAATAAATTTATGCTTTGGTGTATCATATGCTGATTCAAATACTGTGATAGTTGTAGGGGACGAAGGTAAAATTTTAAGAACTACTAATAGAGGTGAAACATGGACTACACAAGCAAGTGGAACAACTATCGAATTATATAGCGTCTGTTTTTCAGATTCCCAAAAGGGCACTATTGTTGGTGGTGCGGGGACTATACTAAGATCCACAAACGGAGGAGAAACTTGGAATTTGCAATCAAGTGAAACAACAAACTGGTTATATAGTCTCAGCTTTTCAGATTCAAATAAAGGTATTGCGGTTGGTGATGCCGGTACTTTATTAAGAACAACAGACGGAGGGAAAACCTGGAAATTAAAAGCTAGTGGCATAACAAACAATTATTTGAATAGTGTTTCATTTGTTGAAGCTAATTACGTTACAGTTGTTGGGGCTAATGGTACAATTTTAAGAAGTAATAATGGTGGTGATACCTGGTTTATTCAAGAAAGTGGAACGATAAACAACTTGTATAGTGTTTCCTGTTATAATCAATATTTTGGGATGGTGGTGGGTTATGGAACAGTGCTAAAAACAACAAATGGTGGTTCAAGTTGGATTCTTCAAGCAAATGGTAATACAAGTACATTATACGATGTGCATTCTTCTAATGAAAATAATATTGTTGCTGTTGGAGCACATGGTACAATATTAAGGAGTAAAGATGGTGGATTAACATGGATTGCACAATCAAGCCTGACAGCAAACAATTTAAGATCAGTATTTCTTGTTGATTCAACTACTGGAATTGTAGTAGGTGAACGTGGTACAATTCGAAAAACCTTAGATGGTGGGAAAACCTGGTTTTCTCAGTCGAGTGGGACACAACTTGATTTGGAAAGTGTTTTTTTTATGACCCCTAATAAAGGAATAATAGTTGGGGCTGGTACAATTGGTCCATCTTTCAGTTCAATTATTCTGAGAACTTCTAATGGCGGTGAAAATTGGATTAGTCATAATCTAAGTCCTGTGGACGGCCCACACTGTGTTTTTTTTTCTGATTCATTGAAAGGAATTATTGTCGGCAATGGAGGGTCAATTATTGAGACAAATGATGGAGGTGAGAACTGGCAATATCAAGAAAGTGGAACCTATGCTAGACTTTATGGTGTATGCTCTTATGGTAATATGAATTGGATGGCTGTTGGACAAAGTGGTGTAATACTTAAATCAGTAAATGGGGGTATAAATTGGACCCTCATCAATAGTGAAACAACAAACTGGTTATACAGTATATCATTTAGTAATACTAATATTGCTACAACTGTGGGGCAGTTAGGTACAATACTAAGAACTGAAGATGCTGGGTCAACCTGGTATTCACAACATAGTGGGACACTAAATAATTTATTCAGTGTTTACTTTATTAATGAGAATAAAGGTACTTGTGTTGGCGGAGCCGGAATAATCTTAGGAACCACAAATGGTGGAATTACGTTCCAAGAAGACAAAACTATATATACTCCTTTTTATTATTCACTTTCTCAAAATTATCCTAATCCTTTTAATCCTTCTACATTAATAACTTATCAGATTCCTAATGCAGGCGATGTTATACTAAAAGTATATGGTGTATTAGGTAATGAAATCAGAACACTGGTAAATGAAGAAAAACCAGTTGGCACTTACAAAGTAGAATTCGATTCAAATAATCTCCCAAGCGGAATATACTTCTACAAACTGCAAGCTGGTTCTTTTGTTGAAACTAAGAAGATGGTCCTCCTACGATAAATTTACGGTGGATAAATGTTGATGAAATAGTTATTGTTACTATATTGTTACTATATTGTTACGTCTTGATGGTTAACTATTTCTTTTTAACGGAGTTAGAACCTTTTGCGATAATATAAAAAAAGGCTCTTCAATTGAAGAGCCTTTTTTATATTCATAAAACTTTGTTGGTTTGCTACTAGGTTTCTTTTACTTCCAAACCGTTAATATATTTTGTTAACTGCGACTTTTTCCGGGCAGCAGTGTTTCTGTGGATTCTGCCGCGTGCTGTACTTTTATCCAATAAAGCAACAGCTTCTTTATAATACTTTTCAGCATCCTCACGTTTTTCAGAACCATGTATTTTCTTCACCGTAGATTTAATTTTTGAAGATGCCATTTTATTCATCACTCTTCTTTTTTCTGATGTTCGAATTCTTTTCTTTGCCGACTTATGATTTGCCATTAAATACTATTCCTTTGCTTATTTTCTTTGAAAAACGAGCATAAATATAGCATTTTGGGGGTTTGAAGTCAACTTGATGTTAAGTAATTTTCACGCTCAAAATATAGAGTTTTAAGAAGAAATAACATTCTAGTTCCCGATAATGTCGTCCTGAACCTTCTTGCAGCAGGTAAGATTGTTTCAGGATCCCGTCCGTAGATAAGATACTAACCCTGACAAGTCGGGACAGAACGATGGAAAAGAAAGACATTTCTATGTTAAAGATAAACGAAATATACTTCTCCGTGCAGGGAGAGAGTTCAAGAGCCGGGCTGCCATGCGTTTTTGTGCGGTTAACTTACTGCAATCTTAGGTGTACTTATTGCGACACCGAATATGCATTCTACGAAGGTGAAGATAGATCTGTAGATGAGATTATTAATGAAGTAAAAAAATATGACTGCAATCTGGTTGAAATCACAGGCGGCGAACCATTAGTACAGGAAGAAAGTATAAATTTAATGAAAAAATTGTGTAATGAAGGGTTTGATGTTATGTTGGAAACTGCCGGAAATATGCCAATTTCTAATATTGATGATAGGGTGAATATAATAATGGATCTTAAATGTCCATCAAGCGGGATGATGAAGAAAAACTTATATGAGAATATTAATCATCTAAAAAAAACAGACGAGTTAAAATTTGTGATCGGTGATCGTGAGGATTATGAATGGACAAAGGATATTATGAATAAATATAATTTGAACTCGAAATGTGAAATCTTATTATCAGTAGTATTTGGTGAGTTAGAGCCACTTAGTTTAGTTAACTGGATATTGGAAGATAAACTAAATGTTAGATTTCAACTTCAGATGCATAAATTTATCTGGCATCCCGAAACAAAAGGTGTTTAATGAAAATAGTAAAAGAATTCCACTGGGAGATGGGTCATCGACTGCCGGAACATTTTGGTTTATGTAAAAATATTCACGGTCATTCATATAAAATGATCGTTGAGTTTGAAGGTGAACTTAACGAGCAGGGAATGGTAATTGATTTTTATGAGGTTGAAAAAATTGTTAATCCGATAATTGAAAAGTTTGATCACGCTTTTATGGTAAAAGATGACGATGAAATAACATTAGAATTTCTGAATAAACTAAATTCTAAAAAAGTAATTGTTAATTATTTTACTACAGTAGAGAACATTTGTAAGTTCATCACTGAATTTATTGTTGAAAGCAGTTTGCCGGGCAACATAAAAAATGTTACAGTCAGAGTTTATGAAACATCAGAAGATTATGCAGAGGAGGAGCAAAAAGTATAAGCCGCGAATTCGCGATCTAACGGCAAAGGGGTCTGTGCAATAAAAGATACAACACCTGAAACGCAGAAAAAGATAAACGAAATTTATAAAAATAAATCCGGCGAAGAAAAACTGCTCATTGCGTTAAGTATGTTTGAAACAGCAAGAGAGTTAGTAATCTCATCACTTCCAAATAATCTTTCGGAAAGGGAATTACAGGAAGCTTTATTTTTGCTATTTTATGGGAACGATTTTAGCGTAAATGAAAAAGAAAAATCTTTACAAATCTTTAGCCACAATTTTACACGAATAAAATTATTGGAAATTAGTGTAATTCATGTCTACTTCACCATCTTCTCCAACTTAGCAATCTCATCCCTGAGCGAAGCTGCCTTTTCAAACTCCAGGTCTTTTGCTGCTTCGTGCATATGAAGCCTTAACTGCTCAATCAAATCTTGTTTTTCTTCTTTATCCATATACTTTAGAATTGGCTCTGCAACTTTAGAAAATCCGTAATCTTCTTTTCCATCTCTCTTTTTTACATCTGCAATGGAGGTTGCATTCATTATCTCTTCAACACTTTTATAGATTGTTTCGGGAGTAATGCCGTGAGATTCGTTATATGCTTTCTGTAGTTTCCTTCTCCTGTTAGTTTCACTTATTGTTTTCTGCATCGATTGTGTAATTACATCTGCATACATTATAACAATTCCGTTTGCATTTCTTGCAGTTCTTCCGGCAACCTGCATAAGAGATTTTTCACTTCTTAAAAATCCTTCTTTATCTGCATCTATAATTGCAACAAGGGAAACTTCCGGAAGATCAAGACCTTCTCGCAATAAATTAACTCCTACTAAAACATCAAACTCACCCAGTCTTAAATCACGTAAGATTTTAACTCTCTCAAGAGAATCAATATCACTGTGGATGTAGCGAACAAGTATTCCTATTTTATCCAAATAATCTGCAAGGTCTTCCGCCATCTTTTTTGTGAGAGTTGTTACAAGTGTTCTCTCCTTCAGTGTCACTCTTTCGCGTATCTCAGCAATCAAGTCATCAATCTGTCCGGTAATAGGTCTTACTTCAATTGGTGGATCAAGAAGACCGGTAGGACGAATTATCTGCTCAACTATAACACCGCCGCTTTTTTCTAATTCGTAATCGGAAGGTGTTGCACTAATGAAGATCACCTGGTTTATCTTTTTATTAAACTCCTCGAATTTCATCGGTCTGTTATCAAGTGCTGATGGAAGACGAAATCCATATTCGACTAACGTCTCTTTTCTTTTTCTGTCTCCGTTATACATTGCTCTAAGCTGAGGTATAGCAACATGAGATTCATCAATTATAATTAAAAAATCTTCCGGAAAATAATCCATTAACGTGTGGGGTCTTATGCCAGGAAGTCTCCCATCCATATGACGTGAGTAATTTTCTATGCCGGAGCAATATCCAATTTCTTTTATCATTTCAATATCAAAGCGTGTTCTCTGTTCAAGTCTTTGTGCCTCAACGTATTTCTCCTCTTTCCTTAATACATCTAATCGTTCTTTTAACTCTTCGTCAATGCTAAAGACTGCTTTCTGCAATTTATTCTTGTCGGTTATAAAGTATTTAGTTGGGTATATGGGAGCTGATTCAACTGCTTTTATTACCTCGCCTGTGACGGCATCAATAATTGAGAGCTGTTCGATTTCATCGTCCCATAGTTCTATTCGTAATGCTTCCTCATACTGGTAAGCGGGAACGATCTCAATAACATCACCTCTGGCACGGAATGAACCCCTGTTAAACTCGGTATCATTTCTAACATAATGTATATTAATTAATTTCCGTAGAAAATTTTTTCTATTAATTTGTTCTCCTTTTTTAACAAATATGATTTGGTTAGCATATTCCTGAGGAGATCCAATTCCATAAATGCAACTTACACTGGCAACTACAATCACATCCGATCTTCCTTCAATTAAAGAAGTTGTTGCTTTTAAACGAAGACGATCAATCTCTTCATTTATTGAAAAATCCTTTTCAATGTATAGATCACTCCTTACAACATACGCTTCAGGTTGATAGTAATCGTAATAACTTATGAAAAATTCTACTGCATTATTTGGAAAGAACCCCTTGAACTCAGAATAAAGTTGAGCAGCAAGAGTTTTGTTATGCGATAGAATCAAAGTTGGCCTATTTACTTCTTTAATAACATTAGAGATTGTAAATGTTTTACCACTGCCTGTTACACCAAGAAGGGTTTGAAATTTTTCGCCTTGTTTTAATCCATCAATAAGTTGTTTTATAGCTTGCGGTTGATCACCGGAAGGTTCATAGCTCGATACTAATTCGAATTTGTTCATTTGTTTTTAATCAAGCAGCACATCGTGTGCATGAAAAGAATCCTTATTAAGATGTCCTCGCAGCACTACCATATTAGCCGATTCAATTCCTGCGGGAAGATGATCTGCATGCACCTGAACTTCTTTCCCTGCTTTATCAACTGCGTAAAATGCATTATTATTTATTCCTTTCTCCTGAAGAATTTGCACCTTTATATCTTTTACTGCACTGTTATTTGTATCAAAATCTGCGAAGGAACCAAGCCCGCCATCAGAAGAAAAATATACTAAGTAAACAAGGGCAATAACAGCAATTATAAGTAAAGGTAAAATAAGTTTTTGTAATGATTTCATTTTTTATCTCGATTTATTATTAGTAAACAAATTTAGTAATTTTTATTAGTAGTAAAAATGGAATTACAACAACACAAATAGAATAGCTTATGAATAATCAAAAAGTATGGATTATAATAGCGGGCTTTATTGGTTTTACGGGAGTTGCACTGGGAGCTTTTGGTGCACACAGATTGAATGATCAGCTCTCTTCGGAAATGCTGAGTATTTATAAAACCGGTGTATTGTATCATTTAATACACTCAGTTGCTATTCTTGCCATTGCATTTTATGGTAACAAGTTACTTTATAAATCTGCAATGATGTTTGTAATAGGAATATTATTATTCTCTTTATCACTGTATATATATGCACAGACGGGTAATAAGTTGTTTGCGATGATCACACCTATTGGGGGTATTTTTCTTTTAATTGGCTGGGCGTTGATAATTTTTGAGGGGCTTAAGATGAAAAGTGAATCCTGAGTGAATCTTTGTACTATTAATGTTTGCGTACCAGACTGAGATGTTATAATGGCAGGAGTAGATTACCACTAAGACACTTAGTGCACGCAGAATCAGTAAGTCCAATTCGTTTGGATTCTACTTCATCGCTTTAAGTTTAAAATAAACTTCTTCCGGGGAAAAAATTCCCGCAAAAAATCTTTCATAAATTACCGGTTCAATATTAACGATAAAATCCATCCATTTTAATGCGGCAAAATGTGATGTGATAAACTTCTTTTCAATAACTTCAAATTGTGCTTTGCCTTTATAATTTGTTCTGTGATCCAATTTCCATTTTTCATAAAATTTTAACTTACGGTTTCCTATGTGCTCATAGTTATCAAAGGTACGGATGGAAAATGGAATTTTATGGTCCGGCTCACCAAAATATTTTGTGTTAAGGAAAAAAGGAGCGTAAACAATTAGTAATCCGTTGGGCTTAAGTATTCTGTAAATCTCTGAAATATAATCATGAAAATTATTCAGATGCTCTAAAATGTGTGAAGCAAAAACTTCATCGAAAGTATTATCATCAAATGGATATGGAAATTTATTCAAATCGTGAATTTGATTTCCACCGTAATCTACAACATCAAGATTAATATATCCTTCTTTAATATCATTCCCGCAGCCGATGTTCAGCTTCATTAAAAAATTCCTGCTTTATTTTCTTAATGCTCTTTTTTTAATTACCCCACCGTGCGCATCCTTAATACTGTTCATAAAAATAAAGGCATCCGGATCAATTTTATCAATTTCTCTTTTTAGTTTAGCAAGCTCAAGCCTTGTAACTACAGTATAAACAATATCAACTTTTTGTAATTCATCTCCATGTTTACCAAATCCACGTTTACCGGAATACAGCGTAACACCTCTTCCTAAGTTTTCTATAATAGCCAATCTTATTTCATCACTTTTATCAGAAATGATAGAAACACCGGTGTATTCTTCAACACCTTCAATAACAAAATCTACTGTTCTTGAAGCCGCAAGGTATGTTAAAATTGCATACAATGCTATCTCCACTGATAAGATATAAGCACCAAACAAAAATATAATCGTGTTGAATATCAAAATAATATCCCCGATTGTAAGTCCAGCTCGTTTACTCAAGTAAATTGCCAGTACTTCTGTGCCATCAATTACGGCACCACCCCTAATCGATAATCCAATACCAAGACCCAGAAAAAATCCACCGAATATTGCAATAAGTAATTTATCTGTAGTAACAACAGGATAAGGAATAAAATAGATTGCCAGAGCAAGCCCTATGATAGCTATTATACTTTTAATTGCGAATGTTTTACCAATTTGCGAAAAACCAACAACCAGGAATGGAAGATTTATTACTACAAGCAGAACCGATAAGGAGATGCCGGTAATCTGTTGCACTAATAACGATATGCCTGTTACTCCACCATCAATAAATGAATTTGGAAGTAAGAACCCTTTTAACCCGAAACCTGCAGAAGCAATAGCGAACAATATGAGCATTGCATCTTTAATGAAATAAGAAAAATCAAATTTATATCTATTGGTGTCATCTTGAAATTGCTCTTCATCAGATTTTATAGATGTCTTTTTTGACTTTCGGAATAAAATATCAAAGATTATTTGGGAGGATTTCTTTTTCAAGAACTTTAATTCCTTCAATGTACATGATCTATAAGTACTGAGTTTGAATTAGCGTGCACCGACATTATCCAGCCCAGGTTTGTTTCTCACTTTAAGCAAAGCATAATCCAAATTTATAAAAACGAAGTGCATTAAATAATTGTTTTTAATAAATAAAAAAAGCCCGGTTCAAATGAGTCGGGCTTTTAATACAGTTGCTGATTAAAAATTAGTTCAAAGAAACAAATGGGTTATCAATTCCTTTAATAATAATTTCTTCAATTTTAAGTCTCTTAACACCATTCTTTATTACATCAAGTTCTTCAGCCGCGGCTTTTGAAAGATCTATATGGCGACCTGGAATGTATGGACCGCGATCATTAATTCTTACAATAACTGATTTATTACTTCTTGGATTTGTTATTCGCAGGATCGTTCCGAATTTCATTGATTTATGCGCTGCAGTCATAGCATTTTGGTCATAAATCTCTCCATTAGCCGTAAATCTTCCATGAAACCTCGGGCCGTACCAAGATGCTCTCATTGTTCCACGTTCTTTATACTGGATGGTTAACAAATTTCTGCTGCTCCTATTCGGAACCGGTGCAAATTCTTCTGTTAATGCTAAAGAAATGGAGGACTCTCTTTCAGTAGTTGCAATAGTAAAACCCACCAATCCAATCACCAAAAGAACTAATATCATTTTAAATAGCGATTTCAAAAAATCACCTCATACTCTTTAATTATATTTATTTTCATTGCTAATTTAATAATGCCATAATCCAATGGCAAGAAAGGAGTTACCAATAAACACTTAAAGTTGACCGGTTCAAATTATCAACTATTCTGGTATTTAAGTCGGTTTTTTATAATTTCTTGATGACATTGTAAACTTACAAATATTTGTATTAAAAAACTTGAACTACTGGTTTTATTTCGGTATTGATAGGAATGTCTTAAATACTTTTGTAGTATTTTTAATTAATCTCATTACCACTTTTCATTCTTTCAATTAAAAAGATTTAATGTTTCAAAAAAAGGGAAAGCCACTTAAAAAAGAATTAGACCTATTTCATGTTTACGCCATTGCAACAGGTACAACCTTAAGCGCTGGTTTTTTTCTTCTGCCAGGATTAGCAGCAGTTGAAGCTGGTCCCGCTGTTCCCCTTGTATACCTTATTGCAGTAATTCCATTAGTGCCTGCAATGTTTTCCATAATTGAATTGGCAACTGCAATGCCAAGAGCCGGTGGTGTTTATTATTTTTTAGATAGAACAATGGGACCAATGGTTGGAACGGTAGGTGGGTTTGGTACATGGTCTGCGCTGGTTTTAAAAGTTGCATTTGCTCTTATTGGAATGGGTGCGTATATAAAATTATTTTTCCCTTCAGTTCAGATTGTGCCGGTTGCTGTAATTATTGCACTTGTGCTTGGATTGCTCAGTTTGTTTGGTTCAAAGAAGACCGGGAAACTACAGGTTATTTTAGTAGCTGTGCTTCTTTTTTGTTTGTTAATATTTATTGGCGGTGGTTTGCCGCAAATAAACATGACCCACTTCGATAATTTTTTATCATCCGAATGGTCATCAATTTTATCTGCTTCAGGATTAGTTTATATAAGCTATGTGGGATTAACAAACATTGCAAGCTTATCCGAAGAAGTTAAAAATCCCGAACGTAATTTACCATTAGGAATATTTTTAGCACTCGGTACCGCACTAATTATTTACGTATTAGGCACGATGGTAATGATAGGGGTAATTCCTTTGGAAAGATTTGTTGGTGACTTAACTCCTGTAGCAACTGCCGGGGAATATTTATTCGGTGAAGTTGGAGTGATCTTTTTCTCTATTGCAGCTCTGTTTGCATTCATCGCTGTTGCGAACGGCGGGATGTTAAGTGCATCAAGATATCCACTTGCTCTTAGCCGCGATCATCTTCTTCCCCGCTATTTTTTGAAGATGAACAAATGGAGCGCACCAATCTTTGCAATTATGGTTACTGTAGGAACTATAGTTGTAATTCTTTTACTTTTAGACCCCACCGGAATAGCCAAACTTGCAAGTGCATTTCAGTTGATGGTTTTTGCACTTATCTGTTTGGCGGTAATAATTATTAGAGAAAGTAAAATTGAAGCGTACGATCCCGGTTTTAAATCGCCCTTATACCCGTGGATGCAAATATTAGGAGTTGTGCTGCCATTCTTCTTAATTGTTGAGATGGGCTTAATGCCGTTATTGTTCAGTCTTGGATTGATGAGTGTTGGTATAGCATGGTATTGGTTTTACGGCAGAAGCAGGGTTGTGCGTACAGGAGCAATCTATCATTTATTTGAACGAATGGGAAGATTACGTTATGATGGTTTGGATACAGAATTACGCGGCATACTAAAAGAAAAAGGATTAAGAGAAACTGATCCGTTTGATGAGATTGTTACCCGAAGTTTTGTAATTGATCTTGATGACAAAAAGAACTTTGAAGATGTTGTTTTAAGTGCATCAGCCTGGATATCAAATCTTGTAGATAAATCAGCATCGGATATTGAAAAATTATTTTTGGAGGGAACAAGAATGGGTGCAACTCCAGTTACTCACGGAATCGCTCTGCCACATTTAAGATTGAGTGGTTTAAAGCATGCTGAGATGGTGATAGTGCGCGGTAGAAAAGGAGTACATATAAAATTTAAAGACCCGTTAACCGATTTTGAAGAAGCTGAACAGGATGTTCATGCAATATTCTTTTTGGTCAGTCCTAAAAAGGATCCCACACAACATCTAAGAATATTAGCACAGATTGCCGGAAGAGTTGAAGAAGAATCTTTCGAATTAGAATGGCGTGATGCAAAGGATGAACAGGAAATAAAGGAAGCACTTCTGCATGAAGACCGTTGTCTTTCCATTGTTGTAAGTAAAAAAACAGCAACTTCTGATCTGATTAATAAAGCGTTAAAAGATATCCGTTTCCCGGAAGGTTGCTTGGTTGCAATGCTGCGAAGACAGGGACAAACAATTATTCCAAAGGGTAGCACGGTAATTTTGGAAGGCGATAGATTAACTATCATAGGCGATCCGAAAAGTATGGCTGAGATTAAAAAGGAATTTGAAAGAGTTTAATTTATAATTATTTGCAATTCTAAGAACAATAAAAGCACTCGGCATGCTTCCTGCTCGTTTACCCTCCCTACCCGGTTCAAATCTTACTATCTGACGGAAGCTGAATTAAAAAGAATTATTTGAAACACAAATTTTAATAAATTATAGTATTGTAATTCAGAAGACAAAGAAAATCGTTCAATAAGTTTAATCTGCATAATATGATTTACATAATTTTATTTGGTGCCGTACTATTCTTAGCATTCAGCAATGGTGCAAATGATAATTTTAAAGGTGTGGCTACATTATTTGGCAGCGCCACTACCGATTACCGCAAGGCAATAAATTGGGCAACTATTACAACTCTACTCGGATCAATTTCTTCCGTACTTCTTGCGGGAGCTTTGGTTCAGAATTTTTCGGGCAAAGGATTAGTCCCGGATGATCTTGTATTATCACCCGATTTTGCTATTTCAATTGCACTTGGCGCTGCTATAACAGTGTATATAGCAACTAAAATTGGTATGCCAATATCTACTACACACAGTTTGGTTGGGGCGCTGGCAGGAAGCGGAATTATGGCAGTTGGCTTATCTTTTAACTTTGAAAGACTGGGCAGTACATTTCTGATCCCATTGATCTTAAGCCCCTTAATGGCTGCAGTAATAAGTCTAATTGCATATTTTATATTCAAAAAAAGCAGACTTGCTTTAGGTGTTACAAAAGAAACCTGTTTATGTATAGAAAACGAATTAGAACCGGTTGTAGAAATTTTAAATGATGACGGAAGCATTAGTCTTAACAGAACGGATGGGAAAACAAAGTTAACAATATCAAATTACAATGATTGCGTAGAAGTTTACAGAGGTGATATTTTAGGGATAAGTGCACAAAAAGTTTTAGATGCTGCTCATTTTTTAAGTTCCGGTGTTGTAAGTTTTGCACGGGGTTTGAATGACACGCCTAAAATAGTTGGACTACTGTTGGTGATAAGTGTTGTAGATATTAAATGGGGAATGTTAGCTGTTGGAATTTTAATGGCGGTTGGGGGATTGCTCAATGCAAAAAAAGTGGGTCATGTTATAAGCAAAGATATTACACCAATGAATTCCGGTCAGGGATTTACTGCAAACCTGATTACAGGATTGTTGGTAACCACCGCCAGTATCCATGGATTACCCGTTTCAACCACTCACGTTTCTGTTGGTTCAATATTCGGAATAGGAACTGCGACCGGGCAGGTAAAAATTAAAACTGCAACTCAAATAATACTCTCGTGGGTTTTAACTTTACCCGTGGCAGCCCTTTTTAGTGCCGGCATATTTATGATATTACAGCAGATATAATTTTAATTATTTTAGTGAGGAAATATTGACCTATTTAAATATCACTAAATATTTTAGAGCTGCAAAATGTGCTCAATTATAAGAAGCCGGCAGAGATGCCAACTTTTTTGTTTTATACTTTTCTGTAGAATTAACATCTCGTTTACGATTTTTAGTAGAAGAATTAATTGAGATTTCTTATACCAATGACTTCTAAGTATTTTTATAAATAAGTTTTTAGAAATGTGAATGTAATTTGATTAGAATACAGAAGTAATTTGAGAATGGAATCGATAATTATTAAGTTTCTTATACAAAGATGTAAACCTCTTCAAAAAATGTTCTAGGGTTCGGGTAAAATTAACAGGATTTTATCGGTTGATCTTTACTCTTATAGGTGAAAATCTTGAAATAGTAAAAATAGAAGAGGTTAGTAAACATTATGATGCCTAAAGAAATATATAGCGATCTTCCAATTCCACCTGGTGAATTTCTTGAAGAAGTTTTAGAAGACCTGGGAATGGGAAAAGATGAATTAGCAAAAAGGATGAACAGACCGCCTGCTAAGCTTAGCGCTATATTTAGAGGAGATAAAGCCATTACTCCAGATACAGCATTGCAGCTTGAAAAAGTAACAGGTGTTTCTGCTAATATATGGACAGGACTCGAATCGGAATATCGCCTTACCTTAGCCAGACTGCAGGAGCAGACAGAACAGCTAAAAAGGAAAAAGGAAACGCCATTGATAACCAAATTTTGTTATAACGAACTTGCTAAATTAGGTTATATAGAACGGAAATCTAAACCAACAGAGAAAGTAGAAGAACTGCAAAAATATTTAGGAGTCACTTCACTTGCTAATCTGGATAATATAAGACGCTATCAAACGTTATTTAAACAAAATATAAGCAGAAATCATAGAATATCTCCTGAAGCTCTTATCTCCTGGCTGCGAATAGGTGAAACAGAAGCTTATAAAATTGAAACCAATCAATTTAATGCAGCAAAACTAAACAGCTTAATATCGAAACTAAGAAAAATGACAACAAAATCTCCCGAAAAATTTCAAAGAGAAATTGTGAAAAAGTTTTCTGATGCCGGGGTTGCCCTAATTATTGTTCCACATTTACCTAAAACTTGTGCCCACGGTGCTTCGTTCTGGCTGAATAAAAATAAAGCCGTTCTAATGATAACGATAAGAGGAAGATGGGCAGATATGTTCTGGTTTAGCTTATTGCACGAACTTGGACATATATTACTGCATAGTAAACAACAGGTTTTTATTGAAAGCGATGAAGTTGATTTTATAGTGCAGGAACTTGAAGACGAATCTAATAAATTTGCTTCTGATAACTTAATATCTTCCACAGAATATGAAAATTTTATTGGACAAGGCAGATTTTATAAAAAGGATATTTTATGCTTCGCTAAAAAAATAATTATTCACCCCGGTATTGTAGTTGGAAGACTTCAGCATGATAATAAAATTCCTCCTTCCTGGCATAACGATTTAAGAGAAAGATATTCCTGGGGCACTTAAAAATTGCTTAATTGCAAAATAAATTTAAATTTTTCATTATGAAGAACAAAAACGCATAGTAAAAAAAATAAATGAACTTATGAGTTTGTGTAACGCACTGGAAGAAAAGCTAACTATAAAAAGAAGAAAGAGGAGAGAGGTTGAATTGTATTGCTTGAAATAAAAAAGCCTGATTTTCTTTCTAAAACCAGGCTTGTCTTTGTAGCGGGGACCCGTCTACAGCCGGCTTAACCGCATTTCGCCGGGCAGACAGGACGTGAATCCTCTCCTATTGCTTTTTAAAACAAAAAACCCTCACAAAAGTGAGGGATTTTTTTGTTTAGTAGCGGGTGACATCGAAATATCGAACCAATATATTATAGATTTCTTAGAAATAGTTAAATTCAAAGAACATCTGAACTAATATTAATATGGGATAAGAAAATAATTAATTTTTATTTTCTTCTATCCAAGCATTAATTTTATCCTCTAAAATTGCCAATGGAACACAACCAGTTTCTAATACTTGATTATGAAATTGTTGAATATTAAAATTGCTTCCAAGTTCATTTGTTGCTTTTAATCGCAATTCTCTAATTTTTAATTGACCTATTTTATAAGAAAGAGCTTGACCTGGATTTGCCATGTAACGTTCAATCTTAGAAGTTATGCTTGCTTCACTATCAGCTTCATTATCCATAGAATATTGTATTGCCTGTTCTCTGGTCCATCCTTTTGAATGTAATCCAGTGTCAACAACTAAACGAATCGCTCTATGCATTTCCTTACTTAACATACCAAAATATTGATATGGGTCAGTATATAATCCTAATTCTTTTCCAAGAGATTCTGTATATAAAGCCCAGCCTTCGCCATAACCACTATACCATAAGGTTTTTCTAAAATTTGGTAAGTCAGAATTTTCTTGTTGTAAAGAAATTTGATAGTGATGCCCAGGTATTGCTTCATGTAAATATAAAGCTTCATCCATAAAAGTATTATACGCATTTACATCTGGAATTGGCACATAAAATATACCTGGTCGAGAACCATCTAAAGATGCCTGATTATATTCTGCACTTGATGACTTTTCTCTAAACTCTTCTGTCCGTCTTACTTCAAATTTTGATTTTGGAACCACATTAAATAATTTTTCTAATTGTGGTTTCATTCTTTCATGAATCGCATAAAAATTATCAATAACTTGTTGCCTCTCTGTAAATGGTAATAATTCCTTTTTAGTCCTAACATCGTCAAAAAAAGATTTTAAATTACCATTATATCCTACTTCATCTTTAACTTTTTTCATTTCGACTAAAATACGAGCAACTTCATTTAATCCAAGTTGATGAATTTCATTAGCCGTCATATTCGTTGTTGTATACTTTCTTATTTGGAAGTTATAAAAATCCTTACCATTAGGAATAGTACTTATCCCACTAGATTCCCTTCCCTTTTCGAGATATTCATTGCTCAAAAAGTTCAACATTTCTTTGTGCGCTGGGATAATTTTATTTTGAACCATCTGAGTGTAAGCTTCAGTCAAGGCGATTTTATTCTCCTCTGAAAATGAATTGGGCAATATTTTTATAGGGCTAAAAAATAAATGTGTATTCAAGTCTATATTTGAAAGAGATTCAAACTGTGGGATTATTTTTATAATTAAAGATTTTGGTAAAACATACCCTAATGACATTCCTTCTCTCATTCTAGTCTCTGCAGTTTTTAACCAAATTAAATATTCATCTATTCTTTGTAGCCAATTTTGGTAATCTTCAACTGTTTTAAATGGTTGAGCACTAGCTCCACTTGCAAATTGTCCTAAAATTAAATTAATTGACCACATCTGGTCAATTGGGAAAAAATCTCGTCTAAATGTGAGGCCTTTTAAATTAATTTCACATTCCCATTTCAAAATGTTTTTGCTCATGATTTCACTATCTGTTAAATCTGAGTTTTTAAATTCATTTAACCTGTTTAAAAAGGAAGTATAATGAGTTTTGCTTTTATTTTGATACTCATTAGACAAAAAATTCGGAAAGGAGTTATTGTATCTTTTATCTCCTTTAAATGTAGCATTCATTGGATTCAACTTTAATTCTTCTTCATTATACTCATCGAGCATTTTATTAAAGTTTTCGCCTGCTATATTTAAATTGTCACTAATTTTATCTGGTTCATTTTTGCATGATATGACAGTTATTAGAATAGTGAATAATAAAATCAATTTTTTCATAAGTTAGTTAATTAGTATAAGGTTACAATGTATAGTATTTTTAAGTGAAAAAGAAAATTATGTAAATGACTTATCGAACCTAGAAAAAAAATATCTACTTGCGTAGAAATAACTAAAGATATTAGTAAATACTGGGGGTTGGGAACAATTGACAACAAGGGAAAAATTCAAAAATTGATGTTTCCTAAGGGTATAGTCATCGACCCGATAAAAAGACGATATCGAACCTCAAAAATGAATAATATTTTTAAAACAGTTCGAGTAATATCAAGAGCTAAGAAGGGTGAAATGAAAAACGCACCATCTGTTTTAGATGATGCGTCAAGCTTAGTAGCGGGGACAGGACTTGAACCTGCAACCTTCGGGTTATGAGCCCGACGAGCTACCAATTGCTCCACCCCGCGATGTAAATTTTAAAAAACTATTTTTCAATCTTTTTAACTTGAACCTGCATCCCGGTTTTTATCGGGATATGAGCCCAAGAGTTTATCCTAATACCACCGGGACTCTAACCCGCGATATAAAAATTTTAGGAAGGAAATATACTATGTCTATTTAGAGTAATCAACCTATTTTTTCGGTATAGACTGACATTTCAATCGAGTTATTACACATTTTACACAAGAT
>Ga0209988_10001065_pt1 | contig 17683 bp, 14 predicted proteins | sample N075metaG_FD_183115 | JGI IMG/M metagenome (GOLD analysis project Ga0209988, IMG submission 183115) | Deep subsurface microbial communities from Kermadec Trench to uncover new lineages of life (NeLLi) - N075 metaG (SPAdes) (version 2) | ecosystem: Environmental > Aquatic > Marine > Ocean trench... | reverse complement strand
ATCTCAAAAGAGGTCGATAAGGAAGTCAGGGCACTCACAAACCAGTTCCCTCTTTATGCTCAGCGGCTGGAGTTAGCTCAAGAACTCGATTGAGAAACGACCTCACCCTCGAGCAAATATTCAAGCCCGGCGGCATCCTGGAAAGTCAGCTGCCCAACTACGAACATCGGCCCTCCCAGCAGGTGATGGCGGAGGCGGTACTGGATGCCATCGCCAATCGCCATCCTTTGTGTGTCGAAGCGGGCACCGGAACGGGTAAGACTCTTGCCTACCTGATTCCCTCTCTGTTCTGCAACCAACGGGTGATCGTTTCAACGGCCACCAAGAATCTACAGGACCAGATCTTTTTCAAAGATATCCCCTTTATCCGAAGGCATCTCTTTCCCAACTTATCGGTGACCTACATGAAGGGGAGACAAAACTATCTCTGCTTAAAAAAGTTCCATGATCAGCAACCCCAGGCAGAACCTCATGAGGCCCCGGAGCCGTGGGATTCCCTATCCCAGTGGGTCCAAGAGACCGAGACCGGAGATCGCTCTGAACTCAGCTGGATGAGAGACGACGATTCTCTGTGGAGGAACCTCGATGCGCGGTCCGACACCTGCGCCGGCCATAAATGCTCCTTCTATGACCAGTGCTACGTGACCCGGATGCGCCAGAGGGCCCTGGAGGCAGACCTCATCGTAGTCAATCATGCCTTGTTTTTCGCGAATTTGGCGCTTGAAAGCGATGAGATAGGCCACGTACTGCCCGGTTTCTCCGTCCTGATTCTGGACGAAGCTCATGAGGTCGAGGACATTGCGGCGCAGCACTTCGGAAAGCAGATCAGCAACTATCAGGTCGAAGAGTTTTGCCGAAATTTCCGCAAAGTCTTTTCGGACTCTCTGGAATCCACCCACCCGGTGGATCAGGTACAAGCCTCTTCAACCGCTTTTTTCAATTCATTTCCCGGCTTGAGGGGACGCTATTCACTGAATCTCTACCCGCAATCGGATGGAACAACGATGGACCTGCGCGCTGAAGTTCTCGATTCTTTCCAGCGATTTCGGCAATCACTCTCAGGCCTCTACCACAGCATGGAACAGCAGACAGATCGCCCAGCCGAAGCCGACCCGCTGATCCGTAATCTGGACCAGATGAGGGTGACGTTGGAAGCGATCTTTGATCTGGAGAACTCTGAAAACGTTTACTGGTTCGAGAACAGGGCCCGCGGAGTTTTCCTGCATGTCAACCCAATTGACATTGCCCCGATTCTCCAGCAAAAGCTCTTTTCACGCGCCGATACCACCATTTTCACCTCGGCTACCCTGACCACCCATAACAACTTCGAATACTTCAAGGAGAGACTGGGCATCCAGGAACCGAAGGAAGTCATCACCCCCAGTGAATTCAACTATTTAGAGCAAACGATGCTCTATATTCCTGGGTCCTTTCCCGAGCCGCGCTCCGACCACTATCTTCCTCGTGTTATCCATGATATTCAGGAAATTCTTGGCATGACCCAGGGGTATGCATTTCTGCTCTTCACCAGTTTTTCTCAGATGAATCGTGTTTATGAAGCTCTTCGTGAAGAGATTCCCTTCCCCCTGCTGCGGCAAGGAGAGCTGCCCAAGAATCAGCTGCTGGAAACCTTCAGGGACACACCCCATGCCGTGCTCTGTGCAACCTCCAGTTTCTGGCAGGGGGTGGACGTTCAAGGTGACGCCCTGCGTGCTGTGATTATCGACAAGCTGCCTTTTCTGGTTCCAACGGAACCCCTGGTGGCAGCCCGCCTCAACCGGCTGGAAAAGGAAGGAGCCAACTCCTTTCTGCGCTATAGCGTCCCCAAGGCCATCATTACCCTGAAACAAGGCCTGGGGAGACTCATCCGGTCTCGCCGGGACCGAGGCGTTCTGGCTGTACTGGACAGCCGTCTTCGAACTCGCAGTTATGGGAAACTCTTCATCGAAAGCTTGCCAAAATGTGTCATCACCGATAATATTGATGCATTGCGAGACTTCTGTCGCAAAAATGCATCAAAAATTTAGGGGGCAATGATATTTAGGGGTCGATTATGAAGAGGAGCACCAGACAATTCTTTCTATTCACTCTTTTTTCATCCTTATTGATGACTCAGGCTTATGCCCAGGTCGGCAATATCAGAGGAAAGGTCATCGACCCAGAAGGCAATCCGATCGAGGGCGTTGCTATCAGGATTGAAGGCATGGAAGTGGCAAGAAAATACAAGGTGGATACCGACGCCAAGGGTGAGTACTATCACGGAGGAGTGACCCGACAGGGAACCTACCGTGTCATCGCCCAAAAAGAGGGCTACCAAAGTGCTTTCGCCGACGGCGTGCAAGCCACCACTGATCGGAGAGGTGAGCAGGGACTGGTGGATTTCACTCTTCAGCGCGGGCAGAGCGGTCCACTCCTGTTTGAACTCACCGATGAACAGATCGAGCAGATGAAGGCAGACGCTGAGAACGCGGACAGACGTCAAAAGTCCGCTGCCGAAGTCAGGCTGAATATGGATCAGGGATTGCAGTTCTTCAATCAGGGAGAATATGAACAGGCTCTGACGGTTTTCAACGCCGCCCTGGAATTGGATGATCGACAGCCGGCGCTTTGGGCCAACGTCGGAAACGCTCACTCCAAACTGAACCAGAATGAGCAAGCCGTTGAGGCCTATCAAAAAGCGATTGAGCTGGCTCCCGAAGACCCTACCCTGTATCAGAACATGGGTGGGCTCTATGCCTCGATGGGAGATACGGAAAAGGCCCGCGAACTCTATCAAAAGGCCGTCAGTCTGAGTGCTTACGGGGATCCCCGGGATGCCGCTGTGAACTATTACAATATGGGCGTCACCTTCATAAACTCCGGTAAGACTGAGGAAGCCATCGAAGCTTTGACCAATGCTTTGGAGGCGGATCCTGAATACGCAGAGGCACACTACCAGCTGGGCATCTCAATGCTGGGAACGGGCCAGATGGAAGAATCGTCGGGCCACTTGAGAAAGTACCTGGAATTGACGCCCCAGGGACCCAATGCCGAGGTGGCCAAGCAGCTGGTCGACCAGCTCGGACTGTAGCCCGCACTTCCCACACCCAAACTACTACGGCGGCAGATGTGAGCGCGAGGCGTCGCTACTCCGTCGGCCTTCTTAATCTAACCCAAGGGAGTACGTTTGCGTGGCCTCGGGGCACCCGCTTGCGGATCACGCTCCTTGTATCCACACCCATCTCCACCACCTCGCTACGATCGAGTGTGGGAAATACGGGCTACAGATACTGCTCAGCGGCTTGACAGCCTAAATCAGCCAGATCGGAAAGCGCCGCAAGCGCGGCGCCACGAACCTCATCGGAACCATCCCCTGCCAGGACAGTCATCACGTGAAAAACGGTTTCCGGAACCTCGTTGGGACGGTGCCAATAGGCCACCGCCAATTCCTGGACAGCCTGGGCACGCAAGGCAGGAGCTTTCTCTTTCATGACCCGGGTCAGTTCCTTCACAGCACCCACATTTCCCTGCTGGGCAAGGTTTCCCAGTGCCGAGAGAACCCAGCCCTTTCGACGCAGGGCCGCACTTCCCTTCCCTTTGTAGATAGCCTGAAGCGGCTCAATGGCCTGCCCATCTCCCATCTCTCCCAAAGCATGAATAATGGAGGCCTGCAGGGACTGGGAGTCCTTGCCCCGAAAAGTGGAAGGCTCCACAAACACCTTGTACAGAGGTTCAATGGCCCTGGCATCTCCGAGGCTGCCCAGGGCGACGGCGGCGAATTCTCTCTGGTTTCGATCTCCGGATTGGAGAAGCTGGAGAAGGGGCTCTAAGAACAACGGCGAGCGAACAATGCTGATATGAGGAAGGACCTCATAGAGTTTCTTGGCCTTCCCCTCAACGAGTATGCTCAGACAAGTCTGAATCAGCTTCTCGCGACCACCGATGTCTTTTCCACGATACATAGTTTAGCCCGGACCGTGCATAGTCCGGGCCACAACAACTTGCTCCCACTCTGCTGCTGATCGTCCTTTGTTATCATGGGCCATCATCAATCCCTGAGCAAATCCTTTCTCTATAAGGATGAAAGGCGATTCAAAACTTCCTTATGATAACATACAGCCATCTATGGGCACCAAACAGATCACGACTGGAGTGGTGGGTATTGTGATCGGTTTAATTATGGGATTTTTTGCTTCCCAAATCTTTCTGCAAAACCCCTCCAGAGTGGGCGAACAGCAACCTCTGAACAGCTCTCAAGATTCCTCTCAACTTCCAGCAGAGCACCCTCCAGCTGAAGTGATGGAGAAGTTGACTGAACTCCAAGACTGGGCGCAGACCCATCCTCAGGACAGCCAGGTCCGAATCAGCCTGGGCAATACTTATTACGACATGGGCCGCTTCGATGGCGCCCTGAGCTGGTACGAAGAAGCCCTTCAGTTGGAACCGGACAATGTGGATGTTCGGACCGATCTAGGAACCGCCTATCTGTATACCGGCAACCCGATCAAGGCAGTGGAACACTACAAAAGCTCGCTGGAAATGAACCCGGACCATATCCAGACATTGCAGAACATCAGCGTAGCCTACCTTTCCACCGGTAACTATAGCGAGGCTATCGGACATCTGGAAAGTCTCCTTCAGTCCCATCCGGATTACCCCCAGCGCAAGGAGATTGAGCAACAGATTGAGTATATAAGGACCCAAATACTAGGAGGAGGCCCTCCCTGAAATGTCTTGGATCATCAGAATTCTTCTCTTCTTGGTCCTTGTGAGCGTGATTCGCTTACTTCTGACTCGCGTTTTCAGTCCGACCCTTAAAATGCACTCCAGGCCCCGTTTTGGCTCGGACAGAACTCGAGGAACGGTTGCAGGTCGAATGATCAAGGATCCTCAATGCGGGATGTACGTTGCCACAGACCTGGCAATTACGACGCGCGTGAATGGGAAAACTCTTCACTTTTGTTCCGAGGAATGCCGTGATAACTTCATCAACGGGCGAAATAAGAGCGACCGACCCAATAGACAACCGGTGTAAGAGCCTACCCTACCGCAAGGACTGTTTCCGTGAAGATTGGTATTGTAGCGAAACCCCACAGCAAGGACTTTGCCGCCACTCTTAACCAGGTGGTGCAGTGGCTGCAATCTCGGGACTGTGAGACCGTCGTGGAGGAAAGTATTGTTCAGGCACCACTCCTGGACAACGTGCTCACCGCACCTCGTGAGAAGATGCCGGAACTGGTAGACGTCATCGTGGTCTTCGGCGGAGACGGCACCATGCTCTCGGTGGCCCGCTCCATTCAAGGTCGAAACACTCAGATCCTCGGTGTCAATGTCGGTTCTCTCGGATTCCTGACCGAGACCACCCTGGATGAACTTTACCCCGTACTGGAGCGATTGCTGGCCGGGAAACACACCACCAATCGCCGCAGCATGCTCAAGATTGAGGTTCATCACTCCAACGGGACGGTTGAGACCTACCACGCCCTGAACGACATCGTCATCAACAAAGGAGCATTGGCCCGCGTGATCAGTATGGACGCCTTTGTCAACGAGGATTTTATCGCCAATTTCCTGGCCGACGGGATGATTATTTCCACTCCTACAGGTTCCACGGCATACTCTCTGTCCGCCGGCGGACCCATTCTCTACCCCACCCTCGACTCGGTGGTGATGACCCCGATTTGTTCCCACACACTGACGAATCGTCCACTGGTGATCCCTGCGGAAAACAGCATTCGTGTGGTGGTGAAATCGGGAGAAGATGTCATGCTGACGGTCGATGGCCAGGTGGGCGTGGCTTTGAGCGAGGGAGAAGAAATTCGCTGTACCCGATCAGAATATCAGATCGATCTGATTCAACACGGCGACAAGAGTTTCTTCGACGTGCTGCGGGAAAAATTCAAATGGGGAGAAAGATAGCGCGCCAGGCGCGCTCGTGCTTTCGTGAGTTCGGCTTTTGGGGCAGCTTAGTGTCTCGTTCCATAAATACGATGATGTTTGCTGATGGGGCTTGCGAGGGGAGATCAAGGAGCGAGGCACTTCTGTGATGAGCCCACGAAGGCACGACTGCAGGCAAGCACGAACCTATGAAATACGGAATCGTTCTCGATAGCATCTTTACACGACACAACACCCCGGCAGGGCATCCGGAGCGTCCCCAGCGAATCGAGGCAATCCTTCAAGCCGTCCAGGGATGGACTCCCTCCGGGCAGCTGGTGCGAGTAGCGCCCCTTCCAGCACAGGAGGAATGGATCCTGGCCGTGCACACCCGTCGGCACTGGCAAAGCATCCAGGATACTGCGGGACAAGCGGTTTCTCAGCTCGATCCGGATACCTACACCAGTCCTGATTCATTCGAGACGGCCACTCTGGCGGCAGGCAGTGCCGTGGCTCTTACCGATGAGCTCTTGCAAGGAAAAATCGACTCCGGATTCGCCCTGATTCGACCGCCCGGTCATCATGCTGAGAGCAACCGGGTGATGGGATTTTGCCTGTTCAACAACGTCGCGGTGGCCGCCGATTGGGCACTCCGAAACAGTACGATGGAAAAGGTGGCCATTGTTGACTTCGATGTCCACCATGGAAACGGAACCCAGGAAATCTTCTACGCCCGTTCCGATGTTCTTTACCTCTCCGCCCATCAATATCCTTTTTACCCGGGTACCGGCCACTTCAACCAGCTGGGTAAAGGGCAGGGTGAGGGCTTCACCGTCAACTTTCCTCTTCGTGCCGGTGCCGGAAATCCATTTTACCGCGATCTCTTCAGTGACCTGCTTCTTCCCATTGTTCGCCAGTTCGATCCCCAATTAATCCTGGTCTCAGCAGGCTATGATGCTCACAAGAATGACCCTCTGGCGGGCATGAATCTCGATGTGGAGGGATTCGGCCAGCTGGTTACCTTGCTCAACGCCCTGGCCCAAGAGGTGTGCGAGGGACGTATCCTTTTTGTGTTGGAAGGAGGCTACAATTTGAAGGCTTTGTCTGAAGCAGTCGTTTGCACCATGGATACCAGCATGGCTCCCAAAACCTTTCAGATCGGGAAGAAAGAGCACACAGAGGAATACCTGAGTTATCGAGAACAGGCGAGGCGGGTTTTCTCACCCTACTGGGATATATGAGGACTGAGTGATGAGGAACCGCAGACAACAGACAGCAAGCCGCAGACCACAGACCCCGGTCAGCGGAAATTCCAAATCCTAAATTCCAAATCTCAAACAAATTCCAAATCTCAAATTCAAAACTGGAACTTGGAACCTGGAACTAAAAATTAGGTTGGCCGGATTTTTCCCAGGCCATCCACAACAGACACCCCACCCGGTAGGCGGCCTGATTGAGGCGATTTCCTAAAACCCCACCCACCTCGTCGAACATACGCTGAAAGTACTGATCAGGATATTTCTTCCCCTTGTTTGCCTTCCCCAGGTATTGCTTTCGGTCTATTTCCAATTCGGAGACGACTCTCCGATCCGCCAGCAGAATATCGTCCACCCACTGATAACTCTCCACAGCCACATTATGAAGCTGCCCCATCACCGGTCCCAAATCGGTTGGAGCGGCTTTCGAAAAGGGAACCTGTTCAAGGTACCGATTGACCAGGTCGCTTTCGAATCGGGAATGGATGCCCAACTGCCCGGTGAGCTGACCATCGAAGTTCTCGGTGGTATGGAAGGGTTGGTGAAGATCTCCGACATAGTGGGAAAGATCCGCGGAATAATGCAAGATTCGTTCAAGATCCTGACCCTGGAAGGCTTCGGTCAGTCGCTCGAAGGTTCTCTGCACGATCCACGGGAGGGTTCCGTTCTTCTCGACTCGTTCCTTCCCCCACCGAACCACCAACCGGTCGTAGTTCAGGTCCAGATCGGAGAAGGGGAACTCCCCATAGAGTTCCAGATCAATGAAGTGGCGAGAGGGTTCCTCAGGGTCCTGATCCTTTCGGTAATCAGGGCCCATGGTTTGTTGAACGACCGTGCTGCGGTGTTTTGAGAACAGCTCCTGGAAACGCCCCTCCAGGTTGTCCATGGCCCGGTTGGTGATCCATCGATGCCCGGCAGGGCCCCAGGCAAAACCCTGAGCTGTGAGAAAAACGTAGCAGAAAAAAAAGAGAAGAAAAGCTCGTGGCCTTAAACGGTCTGTTTGAGTTTTCGTTTCAGCTCCTCAGGCAACCGATAGATGGTCTGGCAGGTTTCACACTTGAGAAGAATCAGTTTCGGATCTTCCTGAAACTCGCCCTTAATCTCTTCAAGGAGTTCCTTATCCGGCTCGTTATAGTAATCGGCGAAAGGGTGGTAACGCTTGAGTCCTCCGTGGCAAGGCTTCCCTTTGCCACCCACCGCAGTGCAAACCACCTGTCTGGCAAGCAGGTCTTTAATCACTCTTCCCTCCTGAGGGCCCCTATTGTAACGAACAGGCTGCCCTTGTTCCAGTACCACGAATCAGCGGTCAGCGGTCTGCGGTCTGCCGTCTGTGCTCAGTCCTCAGTCCTCATTACTCAGTCCTCTCTTCACCGGCCTCCGGCCGGCTGTCTCCGGCCGGGTACTCCTCCTTCTTCAACACCTTTCGCAGCTTCTCGAGAGGAAAAGTGTTGATCACATCCTTGGCCTCGAGCCAACCTCGCCGAGCCGTAAAAAGACCGTATTCCTGATATCCCAGCATTTTCCGGCTGTGACTGTCCGAGTTGATGCTGATCAACACACCCTGATCGCGGGCCATGCGACAGTGAACGTCGCTTAGATCCAGGCGAGAAGGGTGGGCGTTGATCTCCAGGCAAACTCGGTTTTCCCGGGCAGTTTGGATCACTTGCTCCAGATCCACCTGATAAGGGCCCCGTTTGGTCAGCAGGCGCCCGGTTGGATGAGCCAGGATGTTGACATGGGGGTTCTCGAGGGCTCGACAGATCCTCAAGGTCATCTCTTTGCGGGAAAGATTGAAACGGCTGTGCACCGAGACAATCACAAGGTCGAGTTGAGAGAGGACGTCATCATCGAGATCCAGATCCCCCTCATTGAGGATATCGACCTCAATTCCTTTGAAAATGTGAATCTTGCCCATACGGGAGGCCACCTGATCGATTTCCTCCATCTGGCCGAGAAGCCTTTTTTCATCCAGTCCCCCGGTCATCGCCAGGGCCTTGCTGTGATCGGTAATGGCAATGTACTGGTATCCCACGGCCCTCCCGGCAGCAGCCATCTCCTCGATCGAATTTCGACCGTCGGTGGCCGTCGTATGCATGTGCAGGTCACCTCGGATATCCTCCAGTGTCACCAGATCGGGCAATGCGCCGGCTTCCGCCTTTTCAATCTCCCCTCGGTTCTCTCGAATCTCAGGAGGCATGAGTGACAGGCCGAGAAGCCTGTATATCTCCTCTTCATTTTCGCCAGCGACTTTCTCTGGAGGAGCTTCTTCCCCGCTCTGGTCGAGCCGAAACAGACCATATTCACTGATTTTGTAGCCCATCCGTTTGGCCCGTTCTCTTAAGGCGACGTTATGTGCTTTGGATCCGGTAAAGTACTGCAGGGCGGCGCCAAAGGATTCATCCTCCAGCACCCGCAGGTCGGCTTGGAGGCCACGGCGAAGAACCACTGAGGCCTTGGTCTCTCCCTGAGACAAAACCTCCTGGACATCGGGATGCCCAATGAATGCATCAATCGCTTCCAGGGGAGAATCGCAAGTCACCAGGATATCGATATCGCCCACGGTTTCACGTCTGCGCCTCACGCTACCGGCCGGAGAAATTCGCTTGAGCTTGACCTTGGATTCGAGGTAATCCATCAACCCCTGGCAGATTTCGATGCCATCATCCAGGAGAAAGCGGCCCTGGAGGAGACGATGATCTTCAATGGCCTTAAGAATTTTGGCCTCGCTCTTCTCTCCCATTCCCGGCAAAGAGCGCAGTTTCTCTTCTCGCGCCGCCTTTTCCAGTTCCTCAATGGTGCCGATGTTCAGGGTCTTCCACAACAGGCTGATCTTTTTAGGACCCAGGTTCTGTAACTCCAGTAAGGTGAGAAGTGAAGGAGGGATCTGGGCCTTGAGATCCTCATGTTCCTGGCTGGCACCGGTCTCGGCAATCTCCTGGATTTTCTTGATCGTGCCTTCACCGATGCCCGGGATCTTTCGCAGCTTTTCGGGGTCTTCCCGGGAGGCCTGCGTCCCATTGAAAGTGAGATCTCGGATGATCTGGGCGGCTCGTCGAAAGGAGCGAATTCGGAAAGGATTGGCTTCCTGAATCTCAAGAATATCGGCGATTTCACTGAAAATTCTCGCCAGGTCCCTATTCTCCATCAGCCCCGCAACCGCTGCAGCCGCTCGGCTGCTTCATGCAGCACCTCCTGAGTCTTGCAAAAAGCGAATCGAATAAAGCGTCTGCCCAATTCAGGTCGATGAAAAAAGCTGCTTCCCGGAACCGCAGCAACCCCATAGTCCTTGATCAGCTGATCGACAAATTGGACATCATCCAGGTCGGTCAAAGGAGAGATATCCACCATGATGTAGTAGGCCCCCTCAGGAATCCAGACTTTGAATCCAATATCTTGCAGAACATCCACCAGGTAATCCCGGCGTTGGCGATACTCCGAGGCCAGCTTCTCATAGTACTGCCCTCTCGTTTGCATCGCCTTTGCACCCGCTTCCTGCAGAGGCGCGGCTGCTCCGACCGTCAGGAAGTCATGAATTTTGCGGATCCCATCGGTGAGATCCTGGGGAGCGATGATGTATCCAATGCGCCATCCTGTCACACTAAAAGTCTTGGAGAGTCCACTGATGGTAATGGTCCGGTCCCGCATCCCCGAAAAGAGCGCAATGGGATGATGCCTATGATCGTCATAGACAATGTGCTCATAAATCTCATCGGTGATGACGTAAAAATCGTAGGCCTGAGCAAGCTCAGACAGCTTACCCAGCTCTTCCAGAGAGAAAACCTTACCTGAAGGATTGTGGGGGGTGTTGAGAATCAGGGCACGGATACCCCCACCCGAGGCGGCGTCCTGAATCTTCTGTTCCAGTTCCTGAAAATCAAAGCTCCAATTGCGGTTGGCATCAAGAGAGATATAAACGGGTGAAGCCCCGGCGATGATGGCGTCGGGACCATAATTTTCATAAAAGGGCTCAAACACAAGCACTTGATCTCCCGGATTGACCAGGGCCAGGATCGAAGAAATCATGCATTCGGTGGAACCGCAGGCCACGGTGAGTTCCCTTTCGGGATCAATCTCCCAGTCATACATCTCCCTGTACTTGTCGCTGATTGCCCGGCGGAATCCAGGAGCTCCCCAGGTAATGGAGTACTGGTTGATATCGTCTTGAATAGCCTGACAGGCCGCCTCCTTAATCTCCTCAGGTGCCGGGAAATTAGGGAAGCCTTGAGCCAGATTGATGGCCTCGTGCTGGAAGGCCAGACGCGTCATTTCCCGAATGACGGACTCGGTGAATTGAGTGACCTTCTGGCTGATCCGATTGGGTGAAGTGGGCATGGTGACCGGCTGACAGCTGACAGCTGACAATCAGAAACTATTAGGTGTTCAACTCTCTTCTCTTTTGAGCGAAGGTGACGACTCGGCATGAGAAATGACCGTGGCCTGTGGGGTGGCGGAAGGAAAATCCGAGGCCAAGGGTGAAGGCTCTGGCATTCCCTGTATACCAGGAGGAATCCACTCGCTGCCTTCCTCTTTCCTCTCCACTTTGGGCGCTGCCTGAGTCTCTTCGGAAGCCACAAGCCCTTGCAGATAGTGATTCTTCAAAACGAGCACGGCAAGGTGGGAAAGAAGTTCGAGGGCGTCAAGAAGGATCGAATCCGATGAGTCTGCGTAAAGAACCACCGGAACCAAGTCTTCAAAGACGAGCGGAATACACACGGCTTCCCGGGGAAGGTCTCCCGACCTATTCAACCAGGGGAAGGTCCGCTCCAGATCTCTTCTAATGGATACGATCTGTCGGTGCTGGACAGCACGGATGATCGGATTGTTCTGGTCTCCATTCTCCTGCGTCTGGATATGCTGCAGGTCAAAGCCGACCGCTTTCCAGGGCACATATCGCTCGTCCTTTTTTAGAAAAAGCACTCCCCTGCCCACGAAAACTCCTACTTCCCCAAGATAAGCGGTCAAAATCTCTTCCTGGGTTTTGCCCGCACTGAACTTTTGATTCGCACCGTTCATTCGTTTGAGCGCTACTCCGGGTGCGATGGAGGAGGGAGTCTGCCTGAGTGGGTTGCTCTCGCCCTCGGGCAGACGGTCGAGTACCTTAAAACTGGATTCAATTTCCTGTTTGGTCGTCTCAAGCTGGAACTCGATGGCGGCAAGCTTCTTCTGAATGCCGGCCAGAGAATCCCTCAGACTATCCGAGCTCAACAAAATGGTTCTTTAGTGCTCCAGTACTTCGGTTGGCAATATTAGAAAGTTGTGGTCCCGGCGTCAACCTATCGATTTGATTGTGGTATAAGAGACCTCATTAAGCAAACAGATTTCAGTGTCTCGTCCCAGGAATACCATGACATTTGCTGATGGGTCTTGCAGGGCGAGATCAAGGAACGAGGAGAAGGCGATGCAGGGACATCGGCGACGACGAGAGACACAGGGATCGTCCGCAACCCCCATCAGCCCGAAGGGTGGGGGCGGGACGGCATCGATTCCTTTGTCGCTCCTCTTCCACGATGCACACCGACATCGCGTCGTCGTCGCTTCGCGAACTCGACGCCGTCGCGCTCCCCACAAATATCATGTTATTCCTGGGACGAGCCACTAACATGCTCACGGAATTGCAGGGCCAGATCGAAAGAATCACCTACACCAACGAAGAGAACCGGTTCACCATTGCCAAGGTCAAGGTCCCCGGACAGCGGGGACTGGCCACCGTAGTGGGAAATCTTATGGCTCTGACTCCGGGAGAAGTCCTCACCATGCAAGGCGAATGGACCCATCACCCCCGATACGGCAAGCAGTTCAAGATTTCCCATTTCAAGTCTCAGGTCCCCGCATCGGTCTATGGCATCAAAAAATACCTGGGCTCCGGTCTGATCCAGGGCATTGGTCCTGTCATGGCCGAGAGAATCGTCAAGAGGTTCGGCGAGGAAACTCTCGATATCATCGAAAACAAACTGGAGAAGCTTACCGAGATCCAGGGAATAGGAAAAAAACGGATCGCCATGATCAGTAAGGCCTGGGCCGAGCAGCAGGAAATTCGGGAGATGATGCTGTTTCTTCAAAGCCATGGAATCAGCTCAGGATATGCCGCCAAGATTTTCAAACAGTACGGCCGACAATCCATCGAGGTGGTGCGGGAGAACCCCTATCGTCTGGCCACGGACATCCTTGGGATCGGCTTTATCATAGCGGACTCCATAGCCGAAAAACTGGGATTCAAAAAGGATTCAGAGCTGAGGGCAGAGGCAGGCATCCTCTACGTCCTCAATCAGCTGACCCATGAGGGTCATGTCTGCTATCCCTACGAATCTCTCATCGAGAAGTGTCAGAAGATCCTGCAGGTGAATCGGGAGATCATCCTCAAGGGCATAGGCACCATTGCCTTGGACAATAGGATTGTCATCGAGGATGTGAACGATCAGATCGAAAACTTTCGAGAGAACGACAAGGAGGTCTATTTAGCCACGCTTCATCTCTGCGAGACCAGCATCGCCCGGCGACTGAGGACCTTGATCTCCGCACCCAAATCCATTCGTAAGGTCGATATCAAAAAGGCCATCGAATGGCTTCAGAAACAGCTTCCCATGAACCTGGCCACCCGACAGATTGGAGCAGTGAGATGCGCGCTAGAGGAGAAGGTTATGGTGATCACCGGGGGACCGGGAACCGGAAAAACCACCATCATCAATGCCATCCTGAAGATCTTCACCAAGGTGACGGACAACATCATGCTGGCTGCCCCCACCGGCAGGGCCGCCAAACGGATGAATGAGGCCACGGGCCACTCGGCCAGAACGATCCATCGGATGCTGGAATACAGCCTTCGAAAAGGAGGCTTCCAGAAAAACGAAGAACATCCTCTGAATTGCGATTTGCTGATCGTGGACGAAGCCTCAATGATCGATACCGTACTGATGCACCACCTTCTAAAGGCCATTCCTCCCAGAGCGACCCTGGTGCTGGTGGGGGATATTCATCAGCTTCCTTCTGTCGGTCCCGGAAACGTTCTCAAGGACATCATCGCCTCGGGCGTTGTGCGCGTCGTCGAGCTGCGTGAGATTTTCCGTCAGGCTCAGGAAAGCTCCATCATCGTCAACGCCCATAAGATCAACCAGGGCCACCTACCTACACTGACACCTTCTGGACTGAAACTGGATGATTTTTATTTTATCGAGCAGGAAGATCCGGATGCGGTTCTCAAGACGATCTTGGAGCTCACCCAGGAACGCATCCCCCGGCGGTTTGGGTTTGATCCACTCGATGACATTCAGGTGCTCACTCCCATGCATAAGGGAATCGTGGGTACGGAAAACCTCAACGCTGAGCTCCAGAAGGCATTCAACCCGGGGCAAGGCGGGGTGCTTCGAGGTGGAAGAAATTTTCGGGTTAAGGACAAGGTCATGCAAATCAAAAACAACTATGACAAGGTGGTCTTCAATGGCGACATCGGCCGCATTACCCACATCGGCTCCGACTCTCAAAAAGTCACCATCTCCTTCGAGGGCCGGGATGTCTTCTACGAACATAGCGATCTGGACGAGATTGTTCTCGCCTATGCGATATCCGTGCACAAATCACAGGGCTCCGAATATCCAGCCGTGATCATTCCCATCCTGATGCAGCACTATCTTCTGCTGCAGCGGAATCTGATTTATACTGCGGTCACCCGGGGCAAGAAACTGGTGGTGATGGTGGGTACCAAAAAGGCCTTGTCGACCGGGGTCAAGAATGACAGGGTACAAAAACGCCATTCGCGTTTGCGAGACAGATTGGCCCACACATGACTCTATGCAGATCACGATCCTAGGCAGCGGGACCTCGATTCCCCATCCCCAGCGCGCTTCTCCCGGTTTGGTGATCCGTTTCAACAAGACCACCCTACTGGTCGATCCCAGCTCCGGTTCCCTGCACCGTGCTGAGCGGCACGGTACAAGGGTCAAGGACATCGACTATGTTCTCTTTTCCCATTTTCATCCCGATCACACGGGAGATCTTGGGCCCTTACTCTTCGCGCTCCGAAACTCCGAATACTTCGGCTCCAAAAAACTGACTCTGATGGGGCCTCCCGGATTGAAGGACCTCCACCGGGGACTGCTTGATTTGTACGGCACTTATATCCGCCTGGAGAGCGAACGTCTCACCCTTCGTGAGATTTGGGACGATGAGCTGGAATTTCCAGATTGGAATGTCCGTTCACTGCCGGTACCTCACACGGAAAACAGTGTGGGATATCGTTTCACCGATTCCCAAGGGAAGGTCTTTGCCTACTCCGGGGATACGGACTATGGTACGGCACTGATCGAGTTAGCCCAGGATGCTGATGCCGCCTTGATCGATGCCGCCCAGCCGTCGGCACTGAAAATGGATGGCCACCTCACCCCGAAATTAGCCGGAGAGATTGCTCAAAAGGCAGGCTGCAAACAGCTCATCATCACCCACTTGTATCCGGTGTGCGACGATTACGATCTACTCTCCGAGATTCGAAGTTCGGGGTACGAGGGTCCCGCTGAGATCGCCAGCGATGGGATGAAGATCAGGCTTTAGCCCGGACTATGCATCAATTCTCTACTGCAGCAGCGAAAGCATCCGGCGTGCTGCACCGCCTGTGCTCTTTGCCACGAGTGGCAAGAACCTCCGGAAGGTGGGAGGCACCTCAGGTGCCGAACAACTCGATCCCTGAAATAACTCATACCGTGGAACAAAAGATAACTCTCGCCTATTCTTTCCCCATTCTTTTCGGATTCGGCACCTGAGGTGCCTCCCACCTTCTGTACGCCCATACATGCCTTAATCAAGATAAAGCGGGTTTTGGGGACAGTCTCCGGTGGCTCGACTCCAAACAGCTTACAAACTTTCGTGAGAAAGAGGAGAAAAGGGGGGAAAGAGTAGACTCCTTCTTAAAGACTGGCGGCCACTGGCTTAGCTTCGTCTTCCTGGACGCTGGGGATGTCCCCGTTGTCCTCCCTGAGAAACTTCCAGTAGACGGGTTTGATGGAAGCCAACAGCTCGGCACGCGTCTTTACCTTCAGCGGCGTTCCGCCATAGAGCTTGCCCCTGCGATACATCCATTTTTCGGGAAACGCACCCGAGAACATCATCATAGGCCAGGTGAAGTTGGGGCCATTGGTTTTGCGCAACCTAAAAAGCCAAAGGCCAAGACCTCCTACTCTGAAGACCATCGGCCCCCACCAACTCTGAAGACCCGGTCGAAGGTTCATTCTCCAGCACTGCATCATCAATTGCCACTGCAGCGGGGAGAGGTCCTTGGTTTGGGACACCCCTCGATCATGCTCCATGCGGGTTCCTTCCAAGGGCGTGAACACCGAAGGCACCAGAAATCCGAACAGGTTTCTGCGCTCCATCTCGAACATCAGGTCCAGGGTGGCCTTCACATCCTCATCCGTCTCGCCCGGGTTCCCGACCATAAGGGTCAGCATGGGAAACCAGTTATTTCGGTTCATGACCTCCAGTCCCCGAAGAAGCACACTGGGCCAGTCGTCGATCTTGAAAGGGACGGCCTTGCTGGGCATCACCTGCTTGGCCATACGCACAGAACCCGTCTCAAGCCCGATCAGTGGAACGATGGCCTTCTTTTGCGGATGCGTGCTCAAAGCGGAAAGATGAATGGGGCTCTTGGGAAGAAGAATATCGGAGAGCCTTCGAATCAACCCCGGATCCACCACAGCCGGAGCCATCGTGGAGTGGCTCAAGACAAAGTGTTTGACGCCCGGAGTGTTTGAGACATCCGAGTAAAGATCCAGCAGCGCTTCACGATTGGGGAAAAAAAATGGGGTGGATGTTTTAACCTGTCCCCAGATGAACATGTCCTCGGTGGCCAGGGAGATCTGGTCATTCCCGTTTCTCACATTGGCTTGCACCGCTTCCATCATCCCTTCCTTGGGAAGAGCGATCTGGGGATTGAGATCGGGCATGCAAAATTGACAGCGCCTGCCGCAGCCGGTCGTCATTTCGACGACTCCAAAGGTGGTCGGCTTGTCGGGAAACAGAATTGCAGCGGGGTCAGTCGGATGAGGAACATGGGTCTCGATCGGGAGTTCTTCGCCCTTCATCGCCTTGCGAAAAAGCGCGATCGTATCTGCCGACTCGGCCCGCCCCTCCACCACACAATCCACACCCAACAGCTCTCGGGAACCGGTCTGTTTAATCTGCCAGCCTCCGGAACCACCCACGATCACTTTGAAATTCTTCCGGTAAGAGCTGTTCTTGATCTTCTCGAACATCAGACTGGCATAGTGAGAGTTGATGGGCTTCTTGGAGCTTCCGAACATGGAGGTGTAGACTCCGGCGGCGAAGGTGACTCCCAGAGGATTATGAGTGGAGACGGCAACCACCTTGGTCTCGGAACCGATGAACTGATCCAGATCATCCGGATAGCAAAGGACTACGTTTTCCTCACCGAACTCCTGCAGCATCACTTTCTCGAGGACTCGCAGACCGGCAGGAGCAGCGTGGGCTGATCCGTCTTCGAAACGTTTGACCTCTTTCCACTTGGGATACTTTCGGTTGAGAACTCCCTCCAACCAGATAGGAAGAGATGCCATGCCCATCTGGAT
>Ga0209988_10001064_pt1 | contig 17684 bp, 16 predicted proteins | sample N075metaG_FD_183115 | JGI IMG/M metagenome (GOLD analysis project Ga0209988, IMG submission 183115) | Deep subsurface microbial communities from Kermadec Trench to uncover new lineages of life (NeLLi) - N075 metaG (SPAdes) (version 2) | ecosystem: Environmental > Aquatic > Marine > Ocean trench... | reverse complement strand
GAAAAATTATTTTCATTAAAAATTTAAAAGAAGCTGGAAAATATAATGAAGCTTTGGATTCGCTCTTAAATTTTCCAAAGGCAGGTATTTCAAATTCACTGCTTGCAGAAATTAATTTGTATTTAAGTGATGTTTCGTTTCATCTCGATAGTCTTACACAAGCTTACAGCTATGCGCTTTCGGCAATTGCAAATGATGAAAGTGAAAAGTGGGTACAACCCTTTGCATCTTACTTCGTTGCTCGTGTAAGTTTAAAACTGAATTATCCTGCAGATGCAAAAAAATACTTAGAAAAAGCAAAAGAATATTCAAATTATTTTTATGAAAATAAATTAGCAAACATGCTTAATGCAGTTGAGTACAAGCTTAAAATGCTTGAAGATGCCGCTCCCTAACATTGATTATTCAGTGCTGATTAAGTAATTTTGTGCCATTAAAAAAAGTGCAATTGTGTTAAAAGTTGCTGTATTTGTTTCAGGTAGAGGTTCAAATCTCAGAGCCATATTAAATTCTCATAAACTTCGTAAGCTTATTAAAGTTCAGGCAGTGTTCAGCAATAAAGCTGCTTGCCCTGCTTTTAAAATTACAGAAGAATATTCTATAAATAATTATGTTGTTGGGAAAGAGGAAAATTCTATTTCCAATAACAATCTCTCTGAATTTTTAAAATCTCTGAAAATTGACCTGGTTGTATTAGCAGGTTTTTTGAAAATGATTCCCAATGATATGATCGTAGATTTCCGTAACCGGATTATTAATATTCATCCGGCATTATTGCCATCATTTGGTGGAAAGGGAATGTATGGAATGAATGTGCATAAAGCTGTGTATAACTCATCAGCACAGGTTTCGGGTGTAACGGTTCATTTTGTGAATGAAACGTACGATACCGGAAAAATAATTGCTCAAAGGTGCATAGATATTTCTGATATTGGTTCGCCTGAAGAAATTTCTGAAAGAGTACTTGCAGTTGAACATGAATTACTTCCGTATGTTATAGAAAAATTCGCTTTAAATAAAATTATTGTCGGTGATGACAGAGTTACAGTTTTACCCTGACATCAAAATAATATTATAGCAGAAAACAAATTGAAGAAGTTAGCGTTAATCAGCGTATCCGATAAATCAAATCTAACAAAACTCTCCAAAGGTTTGGCAGATAATGATTATGAAATTGTTGCCACAGGCAATACTGCTAAAAAAATTAGGGAGGCAGGTGTTGAAGTAACTGAGATATCAGATATTACTGGATTCCCGGAGTTATTTAGCGGTAGAGTGAAAACGCTTCATCCGAAAATTTTGGGAGGAATTTTATTCCGAAGAGAAAATGATTCTGATAAGAAGGAAGCAGAGCAAAATAATATTTACCCGATTGATGTAGTGTGTGTGAATCTTTATCCTTTTATTGAAGTTACAAAAAAAGAAAATGTTGATATAGATACTGCAATTGAAAATATTGATATCGGAGGACCAAGTTTAGTAAGAGCGGCGGCAAAAAATTTTAAATACGTTTCTATCTTAACTTCTCCCAATCAGTACGATGTTTTTTTAGATGAATTATCATCAGGAAATATTTCAGATAAAACAAGGAAGAACTTAGCTGTTGATGCATTTTCACATACAGCGGAATATGATACTTACATAGTAAACTATTTAGAAAGTAAATTTGAATTTGAAAAAAAATCTCTAAGAATTAATCTTCCGAAAACGAAAACATTAAGATACGGAGAGAACCCGCATCAATCTGCCCAGGTTTATGGAGACTTTTTCAGTTATTTTGAAATATTGTATGGCAAAGAATTATCTTACAATAATATTTTTGATTTGGTTTCTGCTGTTGAATTAGTTGAAGATCTTGGAACAAACGCCTGCACAATTATTAAACATAGTAATCCGGCAGGTGCAGCTATCGGCATTGGTAGTTATGATGCTTACAAAAAAGCACTACGGTGCGATCCTGTATCGGCTTTTGGAGGCATAGTTGCTTTTACTGATGTGGTTGATGAAGAAATTGCTAATAAATTGAATGAAATTTTTCTCGAAGTTATAAGCGCTCCTGATTATAATGATGAAGCTCTTGCAATTTTAAAGAAGAAAAAGAATAGAAGATTATTAAAGCAAATTAAGCCAATCGGGATTGAAAAATTCTATTTGAAAAGCATTCCCGGAGGAATTATACAGCAGGAAACGGATAATCTTGATATTGTAGAAGAAAAAATTTCTTTTCCGACAAACAAAAAACCTGATGTGAAAGAATTAGAAGATTTGTATTTTGCATGGAAAGTTGCTAAACATACTAAATCAAATGCTATTGTTTTTGCAAAAGGTAAAGCAACGTTAGGAGTTGGTGCCGGACAAATGTCGAGATTGGATTCGGCGAAGTTAGCTTATATGAAAGCGAAAGAACATGGATTAGATCTTAATGGTTCAGTTGCAGCTTCTGATGCTTTTTTCCCTTTTGCAGATGGCTTGATTGAAATAATTAATTGCGGTGCAGTATCAGTTATACAACCCGGTGGATCGGTTCGCGATCAGGATGTTATTGATGCTGCTAATGAACATAATATATCAATGGTATTTACAGGAATAAGACACTTCAAACATTAGAGATATAATGGGTATTTTCGATTTATTTGCAACCGACATTGCAATTGACCTTGGCACGGCAAACACACTTATTTACATAAAAGGAAAAGGCATTGTTCTTAACGAACCTTCTATTGTAGCATTTGATAAAAATACTAAAAGAATTATCGCTCTCGGTAATAAAGCTAAAGAAATGCAGGGAAGAGAGCATAAAGAAATTCGTGTTATACGCCCTATGCGTGACGGTGTTATTGCCGATTTTGAAATTACAGAGGGGATGATAAGAGCTTTTATTAAAAGAGTGCGTGCGGGTGTGCTTAGCAGCCGCAAGGTTGTTATGGCAGTTCCAAGCGGTGTTACCGAAGTTGAGAAAAGAGCTGTTCGCGATAGCGCTGAACATGCTGGTGCAAAAGAGGTTCATCTTATTGCAGAACCAATGGCTGCTGCAATTGGGATAGGAATCGACGTTGACGCTGCAGTCGGAAATATGATAATAGATATCGGCGGAGGTACAACAGAAATTGCGGTGATAGCTTTGTCTGGTATTGTGAATGAAGAATCCATTCGTATTGCGGGAGATGAAATGAACTATGCCATTATGCAATTCTTCAAAAGGAACCACAACATTTTAATCGGTGAAAGAACAGCAGAGGCAATAAAGTGCGAGGTTGGCTCGGCAGTTCCGCTAAAAGAAGAAATTACTATCCAGGTTAAAGGAAGAGATCTTGTCGGGGGAATTCCGAAAACTACCGAAGTAAGTTCCGTTGAAATAAGAGAAGCATTGAATGAAGCAATCGTTCAAATAATTGAAGCCGTGAGGCAAACATTGGAAAGAACTCCGCCCGAATTATCAGCCGATATTTTAGATCGCGGTGTAATGCTAACCGGTGGCGGAGCTTTACTAAAAGGGTTGGATGAAAGAATCAAAATGGAAACGAACCTTCCCGTGCATGTATCGGAAGACCCGCTTATTGCGGTTGTTATGGGGGCTGGAAAAGTAATAGATAATTTAAATGATTATCAGAAAGTTCTTATTCGTAATAGAAGATATTAATGTTTAGGTTTTTATCCAAAGTATGGACCAACTTTAGAGAATACATCGCACTTATTTTACTGATTCTATTAAGTCTTATCATTCTCTCTCAAAATAAAAATCCCAATGTTCAAAAAATAAGAGCAATTGCATTTGGTAGTTTTGCAACTGTTACCTCAGTTATATCGGACCTCTTTAACGTAACCAATTTGAAAAGAGAAAACGAAGAACTTAGGGAAACAAATGCAAATTTAATGCTTCAGATAAGCAGACTTAGAGAGTACGGAATAGTTAATAAAGAATTAAAAGATTTATTAGCATTTAAAGATACAACCGGTTTTCCTTTAATCCCTGCAAGTATAGTTTCCCGTTCACTTTCGAGGACACAAAATACAATTACACTCAATGCAGGGAAAAAAGATGGTGTACTACCCGGTATGCCAGTTATTAATGATAGAGGATTTATTGGCATTGTTAATTCCGTCTCCGAAGATTTCGCAATCGCACGAACACTTAACAATGTTGATTTAAGATTGACGGTGATGGATGAGAGAAGCAGAATAAACGGTATTCTTATATGGACAGGTGAGGAATTGATTATCATTAATATACCTAACACGTTCGATGTTGAAGCAGGCGACAGGATAATTACATCCGATGTTAGTTCAATAGTACCTATTCCCATTCCTGTTGGAATTGTGGAAGAATTCCGACAGGGTGAAGAAGGGGTTTTCAGTTACATAAGAGTAAAACCTTTTGCTGATCTCGCCCCTGTTGAAAACGTATTCATATTGGCTATGGTCAAAAGCAAGCAGATTGATAATTTAGAATTAAATTTTTACAGGCGGCAGTAAAATGAAATGGGAACTGATAACACCTTTCATAACTTTTTTTGCTGTTTTACTGGTTCAATTAACAGTGATTCCTTTAATAGCAATTGCCGGCGTTATTCCCGACCTTGTTCTTATTTCATTAGTATATTATTCAATATCTCGGGATCAGTTTTACGGAACTGTATTAGGGGCTTCTTACGGGATTTTTTTAGATTTAATCACAGGAAGTCTTCTTGGAAGTTCAATGCTGTCTAAAACTATTGCAGGATTTACAGCTGGATATTTTTCTACGGAAACTAAAAAAGAAATTAACATAAGCACTTACATTTTTTCGTTAACTGTATTTATTTGTGCGTTGATTGACTCGATCATATTTTCATTCTTTTCAGCATTCGATGTACAAACAAATATTATTAAATTACTTTTCGAACAGGGATTACTACCATCTTTATACACTGCAATGGTTAGTGTATTATTTATATTTTCACCTTTTAGAAGAAGAAAATTTTGAGAAGCTTAAGATTTGCATCCACACAACGAACAACCATCATTTCAATGATTATTATAATCAGTACGGCAGTGCTAGGTTTGCGTCTTTTTCAGATGCAAATCCTTAATCAAACATCTTATCAGGATAAAGCAACTGATAATAGCATTAAATCGATTGAACAAATTCCGCTGAGAGGTGTTTTTTACGATAGGAATTCTAAACTGCTTGTAAATAATGTGCCCGCTTATACTTTGCGAATAACACCTGCAGATTACGATAAAAAATTAAATAATATCATCGAAACAATTCTTGAAGTTGATTCAGGATATGTAAGTAATATTTTATATCAGTATATAAACTTTTCAAAATATCTTCCTATAAAAATTAAAAGAGGAATTGGTTTTGATGTTGTTGCCTGGCTCGAAGAGAATTCACTCAATCTTCCCGGTGTGGATTATATAGTTGAAATGCGCAGGGGTTATCCAGGCGGTATTAATGGCTCACATATTTTTGGTTATCTAAAAGAAATTTCACAAAAGCAATTAGAAAAAGAGAATGAATATTATCATCAGGGAGATAATATTGGAAATACCGGTGTTGAAAAAACTTATGAAAAAAAGCTAAGAGGCACCAAAGGAAATAAATTTGTTATAGTTAATTCCCGAAGAAAAGTAATTGACGCATTCAATAAAGGTGCTGAAGATATTCCTGCTGTTAAAGGAAATGATTTAATTCTTACAATTGAAGCTAATGCACAAAGAGTCGCTGAAGAAGAATTTAAAGGGAAAAAAGGAGGACTCGTTGCAATCGATCCTTCTACCGGAGATATACTTGCCCTCGTAAGTGCACCCGAGTTTGATCTGAATGAGTTCTCTTACATTACTTCAAAGGACTATTTAAAAACTTTGTACAACGATCCTGGGAAACCTCTTTTTAACAGGGCGACAACCTCTATTCAATCGCCCGGCTCAACTTACAAGGTACTCTCTGCTATTGCAGCACTCGATATGGGAATCATAACTACATCAACCACTTTCTTTTGCAGTGGTGGTATTACTTTTGGACGATTCTTTAAATGCCACGGTGTGCACGGTAAGGTAAATGTAATTACCGCAATTGAAAAATCCTGCAACTCTTTTTTTTATCAGTTGATTCTTAAAATTGGTATTGATAATTGGGCTAAGTATAGCAGGCTGTTTGGATTTGATTCAATAACCGGAATTGATATCGGCGAAGAAAATGCGGGCTTAATTCCCGATGAGGAATATTATAAGAAAAGGTACGGACCAAAATGGCCAAAAAGCATAATGTTAAGTCTTTCGATTGGGCAGGGTGAGGTTAGTGTAACCCCTTTACAGTTAGCACAGTACACTGCGTTAATTGCTAATAACGGGAAAGGATATCAACCGCATCTTGTTAAAGGGTATGTTGATGAAAGTAATAATGAAGTTATTGATTTTGAATATAAGAAGATAGATGTTGGTATTGATCAAAAGATATTTGACATTGCAAAAGAAGGAATGTTTTTAGTTGTAAACGGTAAAGGAACTGCAACTCATCTTAGGTGGGGTGAGTATGAAATTTCAGGAAAAACAGGAACGGCTCAAAATCCGCATGGCGAAGATCATGCATGGTTTATAGCATTTGCACCGTTTGATAATCCTATAATTGCAATTGCCGTGATAGTGGAAAATGTTGGTTTCGGCGGAACACACGCTGCACCAATCGCAAAAAAAGTGATCGAAGCTTATCTTAATTCGTTGAAGGAAAATACTCCGATTGAGAATAGATCTATTACAAAATTAGAAAACAAGAACGTGGATTAATAAATTGCAAATTGATTATCATTTAAAAGACAAGTTTGATTTCGGATTAATATTTCCTGTAATAGTCCTTTTTATTTTTGGATTAACTGCAATTTATAGTTCGACTTTTAGTAATGCTATCGCACAAGGTAATTTTCAAAAACAAATTATTTGGGGAATAGTAGCTATAATATTTTTCTTTATAACTTATTCGGTTCCCACAAATACTTTTAAACAGATAACATTCCCTTCATATTTTATTGCTATTATTCTTCTTATTGTAGTGTTATTAATCGGTCAAAGAATTTCAGGAGCGAAAAGCTGGCTGGCTATCGGTTCGTTCGGATTTCAACCGTCTGAATTTGCTAAGCTTGCAACTATTCTTATGCTTTCAAAATATTTAAGTAGACAGGATGCAGACATCGATTCCTTTAAAGATTTATTGTTCACGCTAACAATCGGTTTTTTCCCTGTAATGTTAATTTTATTAGAACCTGATATGGGTACTGCATTTGTATTTATTGCAATGATATTAACATTAATATTTTGGAAAGGAATAAGCGTATTTGCAATGTTTGTAGTGCTATCACCTGGATTTGTAGCGGTATCTTCTTTGTTTGGTTTATACTATTTCCTTGGAGCATTATTATTTGTATCCGCGCTGTTATTTGTTTTCCGAAAGGATTTTTTCTTTAGTGGTTCTATCTTTGCTTTTAATTTAGCAAGCGGATTTTTCGCCGATTATGTTATTAATGCACTCAGCCCGCATCAACAAAAAAGAATTCAAGCGTTTATCGATCCAATGTCCGATCCGCTTGGCTCCGGGTATAACACCATTCAGGCAAAGGTAGCAATTGGTTCTGGTGGATTGTTTGGGAAGGGATTCCTCGAAGGCAATCAAACACAATTACAATTTATCCCTGAACAGTGGACAGATTTTATTTACTGCGTTATTGGCGAAGAATTTGGATTCGTCGGTGCAATTATCACACTTGGATTATTTACATTTTTATTTTTAAGAATTCTTAAAATCGCATCCGGTTCGAGGAATGAATTTTTAAGTTTATTATCAATCGGCATACTCTCTGTTTACTTTGCACATTTTATCATCAATATAGGAATGGTGGTTGGAATAATGCCCGTAATTGGTTTACCTCTGCCGTTTATAAGTTATGGCGGCAGCTCACTTGTAGTAAATATGATTATGCTTGGTATCTTAGCCAACATTTACAGAACAAGGAAGAATTACACTTAACATTAGTTTATTATGAATGCTTTAGAAAAATTACTCAATCAGAATAACAACGATAAGTTTATTTGTGTTGGTCTTGATACGGATTTTGATAAGCTTCCATTGCACATAAAATCTTCCGCCAACTCTGTGTTAAATTTTAACAAGGCTATAATTGATTCAACAAGTGAATATTGTGCTGCTTATAAAATAAATTTTGCATTTTATGAAAAGGATGGGGAAGCGGGATTAAAAGTATTGTCAGAAACAATCAATTATATTCCTTCAAACATTTTAATTATTGCAGATGCAAAGCGCGGCGATATCGGCAACACATCACGCATGTATGCAAAATCTGTGTTCGAGTATTATAACTGTGATGCGGTTACGCTCAATCCTCTGATGGGTAGAGATTCATTGGAACCATTTTTAGATTATAGCGATAAGCTTAATTTCATTCTCGCACTTACATCAAATAAAGGTGCAAATGATTTTCAAAAATTAAAGCTCGATAATGGAAGGTTTCTTTATCAGCAAATAATTGAAAAAGTTAAAGAATGGAATTTGAATAATAACTGCGGAATTGTTTTCGGAGCAACAAACAGTGAAGAGTTAAATGAAAATATTAATTCATTCGAGACTCTTCCTGTTTTATTACCGGGAATTGGTGCGCAGGGCGGCAGTTTGGAAGATGTTGTTATCTTATTTAAAACTGTAAACAGAAAATCTTTTTTAATTAATGTAAGCAGGGGAATAATTTATAAAAGCAGCGGGGAAGATTTTGCTGAGAAAGCCAGGGAGGAAATTCTCAGTTTGAATAACCAAATAGATAATATATTAAATTTATAGGACTGAATTACTTTCCTTTCTTCTCCTGTTTTTTTCAATACTCGAATCACTATGGTAATTCACTGCCAATTTCTCTTAACTATTTAATTGAAAACTATCAGATGATGGTTATGATAATAAGGTATAAAATTTTCTATTTACTTAATTTTAAATAGGTTTTATGTTAATATTTGTAATGCTGCTAAAAGTGTTAAATAGGAAACAAAATATCAACCGAGGAAGTTGTGTTTAAAATCGGCAAAGTAAGCGAAAAATTATTATACGAAATTTGGAAATCCGAAAATTTCGAAGCACAATTAAAAACTGTTGATGACCAAATAATTGAAATAATTGATACAGGTGAAAACAATAAAGATTATGCCGGTCCCGATTTTTTTAATTCAAGAATTAAGATTGGCAATATTCTTTACCTTGGCGATGTTGAAATTGATATCTGGCATTCCGATTGGAAAGCACATGGACATTACCTCGATAAAAAATACAACAAAGTTATTCTTCACATCGTACTTTATAAAGAAAGATTCCGACCCTACGTTTATACACAAGATGGGAGAAAAATAAATTCTATTTGCCTAATAGATTTTATTAACGTTAGTTACCAATCATCTCTCAGAAATGCGATTGAATCCGAAAGAGCAAATCGCGGTTTTGTAATGCCTTGTTCAGAAATTAACGAAAATATTTTATTACAGGATAAACTAAAACTCTTAACGGACTTAGGGATTGAAAGATTTAAACAAAAGGAAAAGAAAATTTTTGAGCGTATTAAAGAGATGGTTTATCTAAAAGAAATGAATATTAGAGAACCTATTGTACGCTATGATTTTGGTGAAGAGTTTCAAAATAAAAAATTTACCCCGGCTGAATTTAATGATCCATTACTTTGGCAGCAGCTAATTTATGAAATGATTTTTGAAGCGTTGGGATATTCTAAAAACAAGGATAACATGCTTAAACTGGCAAAAGCAGTTAATCTCGATTTTCTTATAAAATTTAAGGAAGAAGAAAAATTTCAGGATATAATAGAGTGTGCTCTTTTTAATGTGAGCGGAATTATCTCAGTCGATCATACAAACTCGGATGAGAAATCAACAGAATATTTGAGAGTGTTGATTGAGAAATGGTCTGAAATTAAAGATCAGTATGATGGGGCTTATTTCAAAAAAGAGAAATGGAATTTCTTCAAACTTAGACCTCAGAATTTCCCAACAGTAAGAATAGCTGGAGCAAGCAGGATAATAAGAAGATTGATCAAGGATGAGTTATTAAGAAACATTATCACGTTCTTTACAGAAGAACACAAACAAAAGAAAATTGTTTCGACGCTGAGAAATATGATAATAGTAAATGCCAAAGGTTATTGGCGTAATCACTATGTATTTGATAAAACTGCAAAAGAAGAGATAAACTATTTTGTCGGATTATCCCGCGCAGATGAAATAATAATTAATGTAATACTTCCGGTACTTGCCGTTTATTTTGAAATATTTGATGACAAGCCAGCCGCACGCAGGGTAAAAAATTTATACTTAAATTTTCATCAGAAAAGTAGCAACCGTGTGGTTAAACAAGTAGTAGATAGTTTACACATTACTGATTCGGAAAACAAAAGTGTACACGCTCAGGGGATGATAGAGTTATTCAGACATTATTGTGTAAAGGAAAGATGTATGGAATGTGAAATTGGTAAGGTAGTATTTAAATAAAAGATGATAAAAATTAATTATCGCTCGTAAGTCTTTTTATATCATCCCTTAGTATTGCTGCGCGCTCGTACTCTTCCTTCTCGATTGCTTCCCTTAGTTTATCGTGCAATGCAGCTAATTTTGTTTCTTTTGAAGCCGGCTTCTTGCTTTTTCTGCTATCAGGTGAGATGTCCGGAGCAATTTCTCCCATCTCATCTTCTTCTGAAGGGATGAAAGCTGCTGCATCCATTACGGTTGCAGCAACAAAAATTGGTGCTTCTGCTCTAACGGCTAAAGCTATTGCATCGCTCGGTCTTGCATCAATTTCCTGAGTTAATCCCGATACTTCCATTATTATTTTTGCAAAAAAAGTATTTTCTCTTAATTCATCAATAATAACTTCATTAATTATTGCACCAAGGTTATCGGTAATCTGCTTGAGTAAGTCATGTGTTAAAGGTCTTGGTGGTTTAATACCTTCCATCTCCAAAGCAATTGCCTGTGCTTCGAATGCACCGATGATTATTGGCAAACGGCGATGTCCTTCCAATTCTTTTAATAAGATAGCATAAGCTCCGCCGGTGGAAGGGCTGGATGATAAACCTAATATTTCACATTCAATTTTATTCAAGAAAACTCCGTTTATCCTTGTTTAACTTTTTTAATTTCTTCAGTAAGTGCAGGTAGGATTTCAAAAACATCACCTACAATTCCGTAATCTGCAATATTAAAAATTGGTGCATCTTTATCTTTATTTATTGCAACAATATATTTGGATGAAGACATTCCGGCTAAGTGCTGAATAGCTCCGGAAATTCCGCAAGCAACATATAAAGAAGGAGAAACAGTTTTGCCTGTTTGTCCAACCTGTTCTCCGTGAGGTCTCCAACCGGCATCAACCACAGCTCTTGAGGCACCAACAGCAGCGCCAAGCGAATCAGCTAATTCCTCAATAAGGTTAAAATGTTCAGCTCCTTTCATACCCCTTCCGCCGGAAACAATAATATCGGCTTCGGCAACATCAAGTTTACCTTCTGATTTTTTGAATTCAACAACACGGGTTTTTAGGTTGGGGGAAGAAACTTCCTTTACAGTTACATCAACCGAAGAATCATCCGTTGATTGTGCCTTAAAAACATTCGGTCGTATTGTAATTACCTTTTTACCCGAATTAAACTTTACATCCACTAACGCTTTACCTGCATAAACAGGACGGGTGGCAGTTAATTCGCCTGAGGTTGTGTCAAGTTTTACACAATCCATTAAACAACCCGCTCCAATTTTAACTGCTAATCTTGGTGCAAGATCTTTGCCTAACGAAGTGTTAGCCAGCATGATGTAATCGGCATCAACTTCTGTTGCATAATTTACTATAGCATCTCTATATCCGCTGGAAGAATAATTTGCTAAATCTGCATTTTTCAAATGTACAACTTTGCTTATACCATAATTTCCGATATCATTAATATTTGAAATTTCATTACCTACAACTACAGCTTCGGCTTCTAAATTTAATTCTGATGCTATTTTAAATGCTGCACTAACTGTTTCGAATGCAGATCTTTTTAATACACCATCTCTTTGTTCGAGTACTGCTAAAATTTTGTTTGCCATAATTTGATTTCCTTATAAAACTTTTGCCTCTTCTCTTAATAATTTAACTAACTCCGGAACGGCAGAACTGTCAGTTCCTAATATTCTACCCGCTTGTTTCGGAGGAGGCAAATGCATTTTTAATACTTCAGTTAAATTTTCTGAATCTGCTGCCGGTTTTTCATCAATAGTTTTCTTCTTCGCAGACATTATTCCTTTTAGTGATGCATACCTTGGTTCATTCAATCCTTTTTGTGTAGTAACAACCGCAGGCATTTCCGATTCTACTATTTCTTTACCGCCCTCTATTTCTCTTTCTGCAGTAAGTTTGTTGTCCTCAATGGTTAAATCAACAACCACTGAAATACAAGAATAATCAAGCATTTCTGCAACTAACTGTCCTGTAATCGAATTATCATAATCAACAGATTGTTTACCGCAAAATACCAGTTCGCAGCCAAGTGTTTTAATCTCTTCTGCTAATGCTTTTGCAATACCAAATGAATCTCTTTGATTATCATCTTTTAGAAGCACCCCTTTATCAGCACCCATTGCAAGTGCTTTCCTTATAGTCTCTTTAGATTTATCAGATCCCAAGGTCAATATAATAACTTCAGAATCACCCCCAAAATTTTCTTTGGTTTTCAACGCTTCTTCCACCGCAATTTCATCATATGGATTAATTACATACGTAACACCATTCGGGTCAATTGTTTTTCCGTCCTCACCGATCTTAACCTTTGTGGCTGTATCGGGTACGTGGCTAACACATACTGCTATTTTCATTTATCCTCCGTTTAATTACATTTTTTATCACTCAAAATATAAAGACAGCCCTGTCTAAAATCAATTCATAATAATATTGGATTGAAATTTTATTATGTTTAAATAAATTATACTTTAATTTTAAATATTGATTAATTAAATTTTATATATGGAAATTCCAGGCAAAGAAATACCCGGTATTGATATTATCGAAGAAGAAGATATAAGCATCGGGCTTATTAGCAAGGTGATTTTGTACAATGATGACTGGCATTCATTTGATGAAGTTATACTGCAAATAATAAAAGCTATTGGGTGTTCCAATGCCGACGCCAGCAACAAGGCATTGGAAACCCATGTAAAAGGTAAATCCGTTATCTTTGACGGTGAGTTCAAAGAATGCCTGCGTGTATCGTCCGTTTTGGAAGAGATAGCACTTCACACACAAATTGTCACTTAATTAATGCAAATCTTTTATAATCTTAACCTGTTTTGTTAATCGAATAGCACATCTCTATATTTAATCCGTTAAAATTTGTTTTTTACTTTCTGATGGAACTTCCATTATTGTTATTCTTTTGCAAATCATAATTTAATATGCGGAAGATTCACATCTAAACATTTTTAGATTATCATCAATTCAATTTATAGAATATAGGAGAATTAAAATGGCAAATACGGCTGTTGCTGAACTGGAACCAAAACATTTGTGGAAAAGATTTTACGAAATTACACAAGTTCCCCGACCTTCTAAAAAAGAAGAAAAAATACGTACACATCTTAGAGAACTTCTCAAAAACCTTAAGACAGAATTTAAAGAAGATACAACCGGAAATATTGTCGCATTGGTTCCGGCTACTCCCGGTCACGAAAATGCACCTACAATTGTTCTGCAAGGTCATGTTGATATGGTTTGTGAGAAGAATAAAGATAAGCAGCACGATTTTGATAACGATTCTATAGATGTATCTGTTAAAGACGGTTGGGTTGTTGCTGACGGAACAACTCTCGGAAGTGATAACGGAATTGGTGTTGCTGCCGCTCTCGCTATTATTACCGATACAGGTGCGGTTCACGGTCCGATTGAAATTTTAATGACTGTTGATGAAGAAACGGGATTAACAGGTGCAAATAATCTTGAGCCGGGCTTTATAACGGGAAAGATATTATTAAATATGGATTCGGAAGAAGACGGAACTTTTTATGTTGGATGCGCAGGAGGAGTTGATACTGTTGCAACTTTTGAAATTAAAGCAGAAAAGAAAAATCCTTCCACACAGGTTTGCGAACTGCATGTTACCGGATTAAAAGGCGGTCATTCAGGTTTGGATATTCAGGAAGGCAGAGGAAATGCAATTAAAATATTAGGAAGAGCATTAAAGAAGTTGGAGAGCATTGAGTACAAGCTTGCTGCAATTGAGGGCGGAAGTTTACGAAATGCAATTCCAAGAGAAGCTGAAGCTATTTTGTTATTGAATGAAAACGAGTTCCAAAATGCAGATGAAGTTATAAATGAATTTCAAAAATCTATTCAGAATGAATATCGTACAGTTGACGGCGGTGTAAAAGTATTTATTAAAAAAACTGATGCAGCGTTTGAAGACGTTTTTACAGATGAATTTACAAACGAGATAATTAATGTTATACTCGCATTACCTCACGGAGTAATTTCGATGAGCCAGGATATTCAGGGATTGGTTGAAACATCTACAAACCTTGCAACAATTAATTTAGTTGATGGAAAGGTTAGATTAGGAACAAGCCAGAGAAGTTCTGTAGATAGTGCGAAAGAGTATATTGCCAACAGTGTTTCGGCAGTTTTCAACCTAACAGATGCTGATGTAAAAGCAGGAGACGGTTATCCCGGATGGAAACCAAATATGGATTCTGAATTATTAAAAGTATCTAAAAAGGTTTTTAAAGAAATGTTTGGTAAGGAAGCGGAAATTAAAGCTATTCACGCCGGGTTGGAATGTGGAATTCTTGAAGGAAAAAATCCCGGAATGGATATGATATCATTTGGACCAACTATTCAGAATGCGCATTCACCCGATGAAAAAGTTAATGTTGAAACTGTATCTAAATTTTATGATCTGTTGAAAGGGATTTTAAAGGAATTCGCAAATACAAAATAATTTACTTGGTGAGGATGTTAAAAAAAGTATATTTTTGCTTTTTATCATTCTCACTTCCTGTCCCGATTTATCGGGAAAAGTGGGAATCTAAATAGTAATAATAATTTTAGATTCCCGCCTGCCTGTCCGGTAGGCAGGTTTCCACGGGAATGACAGGATTACAATACTTTTCAGACATCCTCCTCTTCTACTAAACAAGATTTACATTCACAATTTTCATAAATATCATCATAGCCATAATCTATTGTTAACTCTTCTCCAGCTTCAATTGTGTGATAAGCAATAAGCATCAATCCGCCTCTGCCATTTTCTACCACATCACAATTAAAATCACAATCGTGATTAATGTACTTAATTTTTTTTGTCATCGAAGTATCAATGTAACAGTCATCACCATTCCAAAAAATATAAACGTTGTCTTCTTCTTCTTCACGTCTTTCGCATTCATCACCATCGATTACAACTCCTTTTATTTCCAATAGTTTATTGTCCTTAGGAACTTTGGTCGATATAAAAATTCCTTTGCCATGAATATCTGATTCTTTCACGAAGACAAATTTTTCATAAACTTTTCCGTTTCTCATTTAATCACCTTCTCCCGGACTTTAAAAATATCTTTAATAATTAAATAAAGAGGGGATTCTTCAAGAACCGGGTAGGGATATCTTAAAGCGTCAGTCGGAGGTGGAGGTGTATCATAATTAAAACTGTAAAGTTCAATATTCTTAACATCGTAATAACGGAGTTTCATAATTCCGTAGCGCACTGTTGTTAGGTTTATAGCATATAAAATTTTTGAACGATAAATATCTCCCTCAACACCTTCCGATTTCATTGGCGGAGTATGAACCTTCAAAACCCATACTTCAAATTTTTCTCCTTTCAATGTATCCGTAAAAGAAGCATCAAACCATATTTGCTCGCCTGTAATTGTATCAAGTTTTTTCCATCTATGAGTTTCTTCCTGAGCAAATGTAATTGATTGAGTTGTTAACAGGACTGCAACCAGGTAATATATTTTTTTCATAATTGGTTAATCATATTTAATAGAATTTTATTAATATAAGATAACAAAATAATCTAACTCAGATTAAACAATAATTCTTACAGTACAGGAATAAAAAATTATTTTATTGAGTGCAGTCGATATTCAAAAGAAGCCTTTAGCACAAAGTAGAATTCTGTGCAGCTTAGTAACATTAAAGCACTAAACGGAATCGGACTTTAGCCACTTAAAGACAGAATACATATTTATTCAGTTTCTAACAATCAGGAAAAGGAAAGATTGTTTTCTCATCATTGAAAAAAATAAAGTGTTGTTCCCGACGCAATTCGCAATATTTGATTTGGTTCACTTTTTGTTGATACTTGTGCGAGTACCACTGGAAGGGGATAAGCAAGGGAATTATTAAATTACACTATTAGTACATAATTCGTATTTAATGGTAAAAATTTAGAGGAGAGCTCCCCTAATATTATTTTAATATAATGGAGCTCTTTTTTTATTTTTAAATAAAAATATTTATAATTTCCATATCAATATCATAATCACTTAAGGGAGATATTATGCTTGCTAAAATAATGTTGATATCTACGATTATATTCGCACCATTGTTTTTCTCTTTTGCCCAACCATCTTACGTTGGAGTTAAAACCTGCGTTATTTGACATAAATCTGAGAAAGCAGGACAGCAGCAAAGCATCTGGGAAAACTCGAAACACTCAAAGGCGTTTGAAACTCTTCTAACAGAAAAAGGTTTTCGGGAACTGAGGAAATGTTTAAAAGATTTTTAATTTAAAGCCGCTCTTGTAGCGGTTTTTTTTTGGCGGAGAGGGAGAGATTCACCCTCCGAACTTTTTGAATATGATTGAAATAGCCACTAAAACCTTATTTTATAATAACTTGTAGCTACTATTATTAAGGTTTTAGATCCTTGTATATCCCTATAATTCCCTATATATAATCACAAAACTGGCACGTATTTGGCACACCATCCCGTGCATTATTTTAAAAGCAACTTAACATAACTACAAATTAATATCAACTCTTTTTATTTTTTCTTGTACTACCTTTCTTCTCCCATGATTGTTCGATATCGGATTTCTTATATCGCACTATCCCACTAATTCTTACCGAAGGTATCTTCCCTTGACTAGTCCAATTACGAATAGTCTTTTCTTCAACCTGAAGGTAATCAGCAACCTGTACAGCAGTCATATTTTCAGGGTACTCTTTTTTCAGCGGAGCTAATCCTTCTTTATTAAATTCCGCAAGTGCTCTGCGAATGAAATACTGCCTCCAATGAATATCTTCTGGATCTGACTTCAATTTTGTATATACGTTTTCTGTATCTTTTTCAATTGATGCTGTGATAGCGATGCTGTTCCTTCTAGTAGGATTATAAAAGCTATATATCAAAGTATCCTCCCGACCGAAGTAAATATCAACAAAAACATCCTCAGGTTCGACAACGAGTTGCCTGAGCTTGTGTCCTGGTCTTAACTCAAGATAATAAATACCTTTTGGACCAACTTCAGGGATTAATTTCGTCAGGCCACTTTCATTGAACAATGGAAGATCAGAAATCTCGGGTTTATACTTCTTTATCTGTGAATGTTCTTTAGGAGTTAATTCCTGAAGCATACCGGCTGCGAAAGGGAATTCAATTTCGGTTTTTA
>Ga0209988_10001063_pt1 | contig 17687 bp, 15 predicted proteins | sample N075metaG_FD_183115 | JGI IMG/M metagenome (GOLD analysis project Ga0209988, IMG submission 183115) | Deep subsurface microbial communities from Kermadec Trench to uncover new lineages of life (NeLLi) - N075 metaG (SPAdes) (version 2) | ecosystem: Environmental > Aquatic > Marine > Ocean trench... | reverse complement strand
CTTGATCCGCTTTTCCGTTCGCTCAATCGCCCGCTCCACGAACTCGAGGTCTGCCAATGCAAGTTCTGTATTTATGATTTCGATATCGCTGAGGGGGTCCAGCTTGCCTGCCACGTGGATGACATCGTCATTATCAAAACAGCGGACAACGTGCGCAATAGCATCCGTTTCACGAATATGCGCCAGGAACTGGTTGCCCAGCCCTTCACCCCTGGAAGCACCCGCCACCAGCCCCGCAATATCAATAAACTCCATCGTCGTGGGGTGTACTTTTTGCGGATTGATGATGTCCGCCAAATGGCCGAGCCTCGGATCGGGGACTGCCACAACACCCAGGTTGGGATCAATCGTGCAGAACGGATAATTTTCTGCCGCGATACCGGCGCGTGTCAGTGAATTGAATAAGGTCGATTTACCCACATTGGGTAATCCGACAATACCGCACTTAAAGCCCATTTACGTCTTTCCCTGGTCGGGCTCTGTCACAGTATGTAATGTTTTCATTGCTTTGGAAACTTCGTCACCCAGCACTTCGCGCATCACGTCCGCCGCGTGTGAGATCACCCGGCGGGTTAACAATTCCTGCGCTGCAGAAGGTCTGCTGAGAACGTAGCCGGTAACGGCGTCTTTGCAACCCGGATGTCCGATCCCAATACGTAAGCGCAAAAACTCATGGTCCTGGTTATGGCAGAAGATATCCCGCAAACCATTGTGCCCACCGTGACCACCACCCTTCTTCAACCGGGCCACCCCGGGTGGCAGATCGAGTTCGTCATAAACAATCAGCAAGCGATCACTCGAAATCTTGTAATAATCGACTACCGCACGCACAGCCTGTCCGCAGCGATTCATGAAGGTCATCGGTTTCACCAGGATGCAGTCCTGGCCGTACAAGCCGGTTTTGGCCAGCTCGGCGTGAAACTTCGATTGGTTTCGCAAAACAACTTGCGCACGCTTTGCCAACAGATCCAAAAACCAAAACCCGGCGTTATGCCGGGTTTTGGCGTATTTTGCACCCGGATTACCGAGCCCCACGATTACATAATGATCGGACAAGATTTCTCCAACAGCCTAATCACCGCCTTCTTCCTTGTCACTGGCAACTTCATCGCTGATTTCTGCAGGTTCATCAGCGTCCTCTTCAACCGGCTCCGCGGCTTCACCGAGTTCGTCTTCTGCCAGCGCAGCTTCAGCCTCTGCAGCAGCTGCAGCACCCGTGCCCTGATCTTCCTTGATATGAATCGCATTGGCCAATTGCACATCTTTATCTTCACCGGCCACCAGCGCCGTAATCTCGACACCTTCAGGCAAGTGGATATCTGACAACATAACCGCATCGCCTGGTTCCATATCCGAAAGATCAATGGAAACGAATTCCGGCAGGTCTTTGGGTAGGGCCGAAATTTCAACTTCAGTAATCAAGTGCTGGATCACTACGCCCGATGTCTTGCCGGCTGGCGAATCCTCTTCGCCCACGAAGTGGACCGGCACCAGCATCTTCAGAACTTGTTCAGCAGAAACCCGTAAAAAATCAATATGCATTATGATCGGCTTGAAGGGATGCCGATGCATATCACGCACCACCGCCTGCTGTGTGTTCTTTTCATCGACTTTGATTTCAAGAATACTGGCGTAGAACGCTTCATTCTCCGTAGCGTGCAGCAGCTCATTCAGCTGCAGGCTTAGAGCAACAGGGTCCTTATGACCACCGTAGATGATGGCGGGAACCTTACCTTCACGACGCAGGCGGCGGCTCGCACCTTTCCCCAAATCTTGGCGGAGTTCCACGTTAATGATTGTTGTTTCAGACATGACTTTCCTCGTTAATCAAATCCCGTATTAAACGGTTAACAGCCGTTATGCCTGACCCGCGACCAGGTCAGACGTAAAACAAAGCCGGGCATTATACCCCAGGTTTACCCTGATATGTAGTGCAGCTTAATCCACGTACATGGAACTGACGGATTCGCCATGCGCCATGCGTCTGATGGTTTCAGCCAACATCTGCGCGACACTGAGCTGGCGAATCTTGGGGCTTCTCTGCGCTGCCTCACTGAGGGGGATCGTGTCTGTGACCACCAGTTCATCTATTTCTGACCGGCTGATATTATCGACTGCAGGGCCTGATAACACCGGGTGCACGCAGTATGCAACAACGCGGCTGGCGCCATTTTCTTTCAACGCACTGGAAGCCGCACAGAGCGTACCGGCCGTATCAACCATGTCGTCAACCAGAACGCAGCATTTCCCTTTCACATCGCCGATAATGTTCATCACTGTGGAAACATTTGCCCTAGGCCGCCGTTTATCAATGATCGCAAGGTCCACTTCCAGGCGTCTGGCGATCGCCCTCGCCCTGGCCACGCCGCCAACATCCGGTGAAACCACGACGATGTCATGCATGGACTGACGCTGCCAGATGTCCGCCAGGGTCAGGGGCGATGCATATACGTTGTCTACCGGGATATCGAAAAAACCCTGAATCTGATCAGAGTGAAGATCGATGGTCACCACCCGGTCCGTGCCAACGTTTGAAATCATGGATGCGGCCACTTTTGCCGTGATCGGCACGCGGGCCGATCGCGGCCGCCTATCTTGGCGACCATAGCCAAAATAGGGGATGACTGCTGTAATCCGCGACGTCGATGCCCGTTTGAAGGCATCGATCATCACCAGCAGTTCCATGAAATTATCCGCGGCGGGTGCACAGGTGGGCTGGATGACATAAACATCACGGCCGCGGACATTTTCCATCACCTCGACCATGACTTCACCGTCACTGAAACGGCCAACCACGGCCTTGCCCATTGGAACATTAAGCTCACGAGCAATATTGCTCGCGAGTTTCATGTTCGCATTTCCGGCGAAAACCATCAATGAAGGGGTGACCACTTGTATTCCCCGTCTGCTCGATCCCTCAGGACCTGAAACCTCAGTGGCTGGGACGGCAGGACTCGAACCTGCGAATGCGGGGATCAAAACCCCGTGCCTTAACCAACTTGGCCACGTCCCAGTAAACTGAAATCGAAAATCTATTTTTTAATACCACCTACACCGCCAGATTCAAGTAATTCGTGCAAGGGAGATCGGTCAACCCCGCGGACGGCGCGCACATTATATCGGCATTTTATTGCTTGTGCCGTGCTCTTTGCAGTCTTTTCATCAGGCATGCTGATGAAGAGTGTACTCCCGGTACCGCTCATGCGCGCCGGGCCCCATTTCTGCAAATCTTTCAGCATCTGTTTGAGGTGGGGAAATTGTTTTTTCACCACCAGCTCGCAGTCATTTCTGCCGACACCGGCCAGGGCCTCTGCCAGACTGATCTTTGATGTTTTTTTTGGCAAGTCCGGGTGCATGAAAACAGCCCCTGTCGAAATCGAAAACCCGGGGAACACCAACAGGTAATACCGATCACCCAGATCCACGGACTGAAGTTCATCACCCAGCCCCGAAGCAAAGGCACTGTAGCCCCTGACGAAAACGGGCACATCCGCACCCAGCCTAAGGCCCATTGACGCCAGATCATCGATATCGAGACCGCATCCCCACAGGCGGTTGAGCACCACCAGTACAGTTGCTGCATCCGAACTACCACCGCCCAGGCCGGCACCTGCAGGTATGTGCTTTTTTACCTCGATTCGAGCCCCCTGTCGGCACGAGGTTTCGGCCTGCAACAGCAAGGCAGCCCTGACCACAAGGTCATCGGCCTCTTGCACCGCGTATGACGCTCGCGGCCTTTCGATCCTGGGCTCATCCAGTGGTTCAATACTTACTTCATCACCCCAGTCGAGCAGTTGAAACAGAGTCTGCAATTCGTGATAACCGTCAGGTCGCTGCCCGGTGACATGAAGAAACAAGTTCAGCTTGGCCGGCGCCGGCCAAACACTCTTGGATTGATTACTCATCCCAACCCGTCCCAGCTTCCAGGTCCCAGTCCTGGATTGCAAACTTGACGGTGTAGGACTGCCGGCGCGCCGTCAACTTCACAGGCATCGATACTCTACCTGCATCCCGGTACTGGCCGTATTCGATGTTCCAACCCAGCTGGCTCAGCTTCTCGAGGTTGCCCTGCGCGTTGAGTTGTCGCAGATCCCAGTCGCCCGGAGCAGTAAGCCCTCTGACCCACCATGCCAGGGCACTTACAGGGATCGTCCAGCCAAGCCATTGCTCGATCAATTCGCCCGCGGTGTCCGCACGGTGAACCTCTCCATCCGCCCATTCCAGCACGGCGCCATTCTCGTCCGCGTTCAACTGCCAGGCGCCCCGGCCAAATGCCCCGTGAAAATTCATGCTGCTGGCCTGGCCGTATTGCTGCCAGCTGAGGTGACCGCTACCACCCTCTTCACCGTCATTGACGGCCAGGCGCCCCTTGAGTGCCCACCCTTCGGCTGCGGTCAGTACATCGGACCTCGCTTGATAAAGCAAAATCAGCTCCGCTTGGTCAATCTCCACGGTCGGAACGGTACTGCAAGCGGTGATCAACAAGGCGAAAGTCAGGCTCAAGAATGAAAGTAAAAGCGAGCGTGAAATCAAAGGTCAACTTCCATGCGCTGGAGCGTCTCCTGGAGCACCGGGTTTTCACTGTCCACTTCCGTTCCTTCGCGCCAGATCGCACGGGCAGCTTCGTGCTCGCCGATTACCCAGAGCACTTCCCCAAGGTGGGCTGCAATTTCCGGATTTCTGTCCAGTGCCCAGGCTCGGCGGAGAAACTCCTTGGCCACATCCAGACGGTCCAGGCGATAGGATATCCAACCCATACTGTCGACAATGGACGCATCATCCGGGCGCAGAATAAAAGCCTGTCTGATCAATGCTTCCGCCTCTTCATAACGTTCTGTCTGGTCAGCCAGGGTATAACCCAGAGCATTGAGGGCCGCCGCGTTCTCGGGCTGCTGTGAAATAATGATTCGAAGATCCTTCTCAGCAACGTCCACCCAACCCAGTTCCGCAGCCAGCAAGGCGTGTGAATAGCGGATCGAAATCGAGCTCGGCAGCTGTTCCAACGCTTTGTCCAGAGCCTCCAGGGCGGATTTACCATCACCCACTTCACGCAGAATCCTGGCCTCCGCCAGCCAGCTTTCCTCCACGATGACCTGGCTGGACTGCAGCCTCAAACCTGCCAGCTCCCGCCTGGCGCCTGCCACATCTCCTTCGCCGGCCATCAACTCTGCGCGTCGTATCCCCGCAACAAGCGCCTTGTCGCCTGATTCAACTTCAGCATACAACTCAATCGCCCGGGAAATCATATCCAACGCCTCAGCAGCCTGCGCCTGGTAAAACGAGGTTTCATGCGGGTCGTCGAACCTCACCCTGTCAAATTGCCGGAACAATTTTTCCGCCCTGTCCCTATCCTTGGCATTGATCTCAAACAGGATCCGGGCCAACATCACATCCGGTGTTTGCTGCATGTTCTCCATCACTTTCCTTGCCTTAACTACCCGGTGAGTCCGGGACAGTAAATCAGCGTAAGCCATGGCAAGGTCATGTTCCCCGGGGTTCTGCTTCCAGGCTCTTTCAACATATTGAAGGCCGGCACCAAGCTTGTTCAGATTGAGTGCCAAGCGGCCAGCCCAGGTAAGAAATTCACTGCGTTCAGGTTCCAGTTCAACCGCCTGTTCGGCCAATTCATATGCCCTAATCAGGTCACGGGAGCGAACGGCGAGATGGCTTTGTGCGAATACGGCATCTGCATTATTCACAGCACCCTGACTGGCTAGTAAATTTCCCAACAGAACGGAAGCCTTCTCATAATCAGCCGACCGGCCCAGCAAGGAGGAAACAAGAACCCAGGCCTCAGTGGTATTACCCATGAGCTCTATGATCTGTTGAAGCTGAAGTTCGGCCCCCGTGTAGTCACCGGTCAACAGCATCGCAGTTGCAGCAGATTGGTGTGCTTCCACGTTTTCCGGGTCCAGGAAAGCCCAACGGTCGGCAGCCATTGCTGCCTGTACCCGGGCCTGTGAGGCAAAGGCGACTCGTGTTGCCCTGCGTGCAATTGCGGCGTCGCTGGACTCAAGGGCAGCCTCAAGGTATTCTCCGACCGCAGCCTCCAGATCTCCTTCGCTGCCGAGGAATTCCGCAGCGAAAACATGGTACATCACCTCCTCGCTGATTGGCTCGCGGAGTTCCTTCACCTCATTTTCCGCAGCAACCAGCTGCCCGGCTCCGGCATTCTCCCCAACGGACTCATCACTGGTATCAAGCGTCCGCATAGTGCACGCGGTAAGCATCAAAGCCACCAGCCCGCAGGTGGTCAACAACCAGGTTCTGAAATAATATGTCTTGAATACTTTTATCATGGCGTAAAGGATACGCAATTGTTGCTCGTGAACCAATCCTAATTTTCTGATAAGAATCCTGTTTAACTTTATAATAACGGCTTGCGCCCGCAGAATCGTCGCGCAGTCTGAGACTCAAAATCCATGTCCCTTTTTACGATTGGAATCAGTCACCACACCGCCCCGATCGAGATCCGGGAAAAGGTTGCTATTACGCGGGCGGATTATTCCAGCCGCGTATCTGAACTATGTGCATTACGTGGCATGGAAGAAGTCGTCATCCTGGGCACCTGTAACCGGACCGAGATTTATTGCCTGTCATCTTCGGCGGGAAAGAATGACCTTATCAATTGGTTTCACCAGGCCAACGGCGTCCCGGCCGGGGTACTGAACAAATATTTTTACTTCCATGAGGGTGAAGCAGCGGTACGCCACCTGATTCGTGTGGCCAGCGGTCTTGATTCATTGGTGCTAGGCGAGAACCAGATCCTGGGACAACTCAAAGAAGCCTGGCAACAGGCACACGATACGAGGAGCATGGGTAAAGTGCTGGATCGGCTTTTCCAACATACTTTTGCAGCGGCGAAAGCCATCAGGAATTCTTCCGGAATCAATGATCAGCCGGTATCGGTTGCCTATACCGCCGTCGTACTTGCCCGGCAGATTTTTGGTGATCTGAATTCACAAACCGCGGTGCTGGTTGGTGCTGGCGAAATGATCCAACTCTGTGGTCGTCACTTGCGGGAACAGGGCATCGCCAAGCTACTGATCGTTAACCGCAGCAAGGAAAAAGCTGAAGAACTGGCGGTCGAACTGGATGCCACCGCCCTGACCCTTGATCAACTCGATGAAGCCCTGCCCGATGCAGATATCCTGATCAGCTCCACGGCAAGTCCGCAGCCCGTGATCAGCAAACAGGACATCAAGTCTGCACTGCGTAAACGCCGGCACCGGCCCATGTTCCTGGTGGATATCGCTCTGCCCAGGGATATCGAGCCCCAGGTAGCCAGCCTGAAAGACGTCTATCTGTATACCATTGATGATCTGCAACAGGTTGTCGATGAAAACATGACCCATAGGAATGAAGCAGCGGAATCAGCCCTGGCCGATGTGGACGCGGCGGTAAATGACTTCATGCGCTGGTTGTACGGCATCCGTGCTGCCCGGTCGTTGCAACGCATACGTCAGCTTTCCCATGCCAATGAAAAAGACCTGACGGACAAGGCGCTGAGAAAATTGAACGCTGGACGAGATCCCTCGCAAGTGCTCCAGCAACTGGCCAGCACACTGACCAATCGTTTCCTTCACACGCCAAGCAAGCGCCTGCGTGAGGCAGCGGAAAACCAGGACTATGAAATCCTCAAGGCCGCCGACTGGATTTTCAAACCCGATGATGCGGAAGACTAGTACTCCTTCAAGGTGATATTGCCATGTTCAGAGTTAAGCAGATGATCCAAGACAAGACACAGTCCGCAGACAATGGCTGGTCCTTGTTAAGGGCTGTAACGCCGTATTGGGTCATCAGCAATGCTCCCTTCGGGCGAGCCGGGAAGCGGTCGTTCGCGGTGTTACGCCTCTTGCCAAGGACCAGCCATTGCCGGCGAGACGTGCCTAGCGCCCAACCACTTCCCGACTCGCTGAACACGGCAATATCGCCTTGAAGGAGTACCAATGAACGAATCGATTAGCGACAGCTTGCAACAGATTTCAGCCAGGCATGAAGAAATCGCACTGCTTTTGTCGGAACCGGAAGTATTGTCGGACCAGAACCGATACCGTAACCTGTCACGGGAATATGCCCAGCTTGAACCGCTTGTGTCGTCCTGGCGTGAATGGCAGCAGGTCCGTGCCAGCGTTGACGAGGCCAGTCAAATGATGGGCGAAGATGACCCTGAACTGCAGGCTTTAGCCGCAGAGGAGATTAAAACAGGCAAACAACGGCTTGCACAACTGGAACGCAAGCTGCAGTTGTTACTTCTGCCGAAAGACCCGAACGACGATAACAACATATTCCTCGAAATCCGGGCAGGTACTGGTGGTCACGAGGCCGCCCTGTTCGCCGGCGACCTGTTCAGGATGTATCAAAAGTATAGCGAGGGGCAGGGCTGGTCGATGGAAGTACTCAGCGAGAGTCCCGGAGAGCATGGCGGGTTCAAAGAAATCATCGTCCGCGTAGCCGGACAGGGTGCGTTTTCACGGTTCAAGTTTGAATCGGGAACCCACCGGGTTCAACGAGTGCCGGAAACAGAATCGCAGGGCCGGATACATACTTCCGCCTGCACCGTCGCAATATTGCCGGAAATGGAAGACGTCGAGGAAATCGATATCAATCCGGCAGACTTGCGCATTGATACGTTCCGGGCTTCCGGTGCAGGCGGTCAGCATGTTAACAAGACCGACTCGGCGATCCGTATCACGCACCTGACCAGCGGAATCGTGGTTGAATGCCAGGACCAACGTTCGCAACATAAAAACCGGGCCAGGGCTATGTCCCTGCTAAAATCGCGCTTGCTCGAGCGCGAACGCAGCCGCCAGCTATCTGAAGTCGCGGAGTCCAGACGGCTGCAGGTGGGGAGCGGCGACCGTTCGCAACGCATCCGGACTTACAATTTTCCTCAGGGCAGAATCACCGATCACCGCATCAACCTAACGCTTTACAAGCTGGACGCAGTACTCAGCGGTAATCTCGATATGATCATCGATTCCCTGTTACAGGAACACCAAGCGGATCTTCTCGCCGAAATCGGCGCTTGAATAAAATGAGGCTTATACCCGAGACGATATTCAAAGGCAAAAACGCCGCCAGCACATCAAGCGTGTATTGCTGCGGTGGTAGCAGAGTCATCGACAAGGCCAGCATCGACGCCACGAGCAGAACCAGTCCGGCGATTTTATGCCTTTTCCAGTACAGAACCAACCACCACAGCGGATTGAAAACCAGCAGATTCAGGTTTTGACCGGCTGCTGTGTGATCCGTAAAAAACCACAAAAAGACCAAGATCACACCGGTCAGACCTGAAAGCAGGAGCCAGCCTTGAACCAGCAGCATAGGATTGAGCACCCTCAACACCCTGCAAGCCAACCAGGCGATGGCCAACAGCCCCATGCCCATCAATAAATACCGGTTCCACCCGCTTCCCGGCACCACAGGAGGTGGTTTGAGTGATGACTGGTACAAAATCACATCCTCGAGTACCAGCGACTGCAAACCGTCCACGCCGGGATACTCCATGGCAGCCAAGGATGCGGCCAACTCAGACGGTATGAAAAACTCATCCCACAGGCTGACGGGTTGATCAATCTTTGCACCCAGAACAAGTTCCAGGCCCAGGTAAAGCCAGAAATCCCCGGCGGTGAGCCTGCGCGTGTGGTCACGCCAACTCTGCTCCCCCATAACGGGCCTGAAACTGCTGGCCAATGCCCCGCCCAGCGCCAGGTCCAGAGCATCCCGGACCCGGGTTGAACAATTATTGATGTAATAATCGTACAGGTAGTCCCGGTTTTCCGGCTGAACCTCGTCCACCAGGTATTTCACCAAGCGCAAAGATTGCTCCGGCGATAGCTTCAATCGCTGTGCACGGATGGAGCGATTTTCATCAACATAGTTTGCAAATTCACGCTCTGCAGACTGGGCTGCTGAAAAATACGACAGGCGACCCCGCACGAACCGCAGGAAGAAATGATCCTGTTCGAAGTCGAAAAAACCGAAATTGAAGACATGATCGAGACCCAGGCCTGGGTCTCGTATCCAAATGGCATTATGGCCAAATCGCTGCCAGTAAATCTCACCTGGCCCGTAGGTAACCAGCCAGACTTCGGTTGACGGTGCCTCCTCGTCCGCGCCAATCGTGGAAGACCATGTGGACATTACAGCCAGGTAGAACAATCCGCTACACACAGCGCGCATTATGCGCGACCGGGACAAAAATTCACTGCAGAACATTCATTTCCAGTGTGATGATGCGGCGATTATCCGCCTGGGTCACACGAAACTCGAACCGGTCATCCAGTACCACCGTATCGCCATGCTCGGGTACGCGACCGAATTCTGCAAGCAACAAGCCTCCCACCGTTCCATAGTCGTCATCGCTGAGATCACTGTCGAACATGTCATTCAATTCATCGATCGGCGTCAGGGCCTGAACCTGGTACCGGTTTTCATCAAGGGGCAGGATCAGCGCTTCTTCTTGTTCATCGTATTCATCGTCAATCTCACCGACGATTTCTTCCAGTACATCCTCAATGGTGATCAATCCGGAGACGCCGCCGTACTCATCGACCACGATGGCCATATGGTTTCTGCTGGAACGAAAATCCCGTAACAACAGGTTCAGGCGTTTGCTTTCAGGAATAACGACTGCGGTGCGAATGGTCTCGGCAAGATCAAACTGTTCGCCGCCAGACGCCAGGTGCGGCAGGAGATCTTTGGCCATCAGGATTCCGACCACCTCGTCCTTGTCCTCGCCGATCACCGGGAAGCGGGAATGTCCTGATTCAAGTATTTGGGGGAGAAACTCGTCCAGCTCGGAGTCATTGTGAACCACGACCATTTGCGATCGTGGAATCATGGCATCACGCACCTGGGTTTCTGAAACTTTGATTGCACCTTCCATCATGGCCAGTGCATCAGCATCGATCATGCCTTGTTCGCAGGCTTCTTTCAGAAGTGTTACCAGCTCGTCACGATCCCGGGGTTGGTTGGAAAATGCCCTGCCGATCTTCTCGATCCAGGTAAATTTACCGGAACCGCTACTCGATTGGTCTTCGTTCATGCTTATAAAACTGACAACGCCATTCGCGTCACCACGAATATAGGACCGCTCGCGCCGCTAATCCAGTATTTTTTTTTCAAAGTAGGGATCAGGGAAGCCAAGAAACTGCAGGATTCCGGTTTCAAGGGATTCCATTGCAACCGTTTCTTCCTCAGCCTGGTGGTCATGGCCAAGCAAGTGGAGAATGCCGTGAATGGTAAGATGGGCCCAGTGTGCTTCGACGGTTTTGTGCTGGACTTCCGCTTCTTCGGCGACGACTGGCGCGCAAATAACGATGTCACCCAACAGTCGCAGCCCGACCTCCTCCGGCAGCTCGGCGACAAAGGAAAGCACGTTGGTGGCCTTGTCCTTGTGGCGATATTGAGCATTGAGCTGCCGGCTCTCGCGCCGGTCGACGAGCCGAATCAGTAGTTCTGCGTCACCATGCTCGTGCAAAGCTGCACTCGCCCACCGTTCAAATTGTTGCCTGGAAGGTACTGAGGCAACAGAAGTCGCGTTCTGGACGGCGATGTCAATCTTCACAAGTACTCCTTCAACGTGATTATTGCGGGTTCAGAGCCACCCAGATGTTCCAAGTCAAGGCGCAGCTTGCAGGGAATGGCTTGTCCTTTTCAAGGGCTGCAACGCAGGATTGGGACATCTGGGTGGCTCCCTTCGGGCGAGCTGGGAAGCGGTCGTCCGTGGCGTTGCACCTCTTGCCAAGGACCAGGCCATTGCCTGCGAGGCGCGCCTTGCGACCAACCACTTCCCAACTCGCTGAACCCGTAATTATCACGTTGAAGGAGTACCTTAATCCTCTGATTCGGCATCGTAAGCTTCGACAATGTGCTGCACCATCGGATGACGGACCACGTCAGCCGCAGCAAAATTACTAAAACTGACGCCCTTCACATCTGAAAGAATACCCAGGGCGTGCTTCAGGCCGGACATGCTTTTGCGTGGCAGGTCGATCTGGGTGATGTCACCGGTGACCACCGCGGTAGAACCGAAGCCGATGCGGGTCAGGAACATTTTCATTTGTTCCCTGGTCGTATTCTGGGCCTCGTCGAGGATGACGAAGGCGTCGTTCAAGGTGCGACCCCGCATGAACGCCAGCGGCGCTACTTCGATCACGTTACGTTCCATCAAAGTCGCGACGCGTTCGAAACCCATCATCTCGTAAAGCGCGTCGTACAATGGCCTCAGGTAGGGATCAACTTTCTTCGCCATATCCCCGGGCAGAAACCCAAGGCGTTCGCCCGCCTCCACCGCGGGTCGCACCAGCACGATCCGCTGAACCTCGTCGTTCTGCAATGCAGCCACCGCGCAGGCCACGGCCAGGTAGGTTTTCCCGGTCCCGGCCGGGCCGACACCGAAATTTATCGCGTGTCTTGAAATATTGATCAGGTACCGCTTCTGATTTGGTCCACGGCCGCGGATCATTCCGCGCTTGGTCTTCACGGTTATCTCGGGAGACGAATCAGCCGACACCAGCCGATCCTCCAGTTCCGCTACTCCTGATTCCTGCAAATGGAGATTGATCAGCTTGGGTGTGAGCACTTCCGATTCAGTGAGTGGGTACAGGCTCTGCAGCAGGCGGCGGGCAGCCCGGACCGGGCGGCGTTCTCCCTGCACGGTATACAGGTTGCCCCGGCAGAAAATATCCACTTCCAGCCTGGTTTCGATCTGTTTCAGATGTTCATCGAACTGGCCGCAAAGATTGGCCAGCCTCATGGTGTCGGCAGGCTCGAGTTCAAAGGTGATCCGTTCACTCATGCAATTGCCGCAGAATCCTGTTCCAGCAGTACCACGCGTCCACGCAGCGAGTGACTCAAGGCCTCGGTAATAACAACATCGGCAAATTGACCAATCAGCTGCGGATGCCCGTCGAAATTGACAACACGGTTGTTTTCGGTCCGCCCCGCAAGTTGATCCGGGCTCTTCTTGCTGAAGCCCTCAACCAGGACACGCTGGTTTGTTCCCACCATATCCCTGCTGAACCGGGCAGCCTGGCCATTCACCAGTTCCTGTAAGCGCCCAAGGCGCTCCTTTTTAACCTCCAGTGACAAATCATCCGGCAGGCTTGCAGCAGGGGTACCCGGGCGGGCTGAAAATATAAAACTGAAACTCTGGTCAAATTCCAGGTCGCTGATCAAGTTCAAGGTATTCTCAAAATCACGCTCGGTTTCACCGGGAAAACCAACAATGAAATCCGATGACAGGCTGATATCCGGTCGCTTTTCACGCAAACGGCGAATTTTCTGCCTGTACTCCAGTATCGTATGGCCGCGCTTCATTAGAGCCAGAATCCTGTCAGAACCACTCTGTACAGGCAGGTGCAGGTAATTAGCCAATTCCGGTACCTCGCCGAATGCATCGGTGAGATTCTGTGAAAACTCTAACGGATGCGAGGTAGTGAATCGAATGCGCTCAATGCCCTCAATCGCGGCAATATAATGGATCAGCAGAGCCAAATCTGCTGTCGTGCCGTCGTGCATGGGACCGCGATAAGCATTTACGTTCTGGCCGAGCAGATTGATCTCCCTGGAACCTTTCGCGGCCAGTGTCGCACATTCAGCAACGACGTCATCGAAGGGACGGCTGAATTCCTCACCACGGGTATAGGGAACAACACAAAATGTGCAGTATTTGCTGCAACCTTCCATCACGGACACAAAAGCGGTGGGGCCCTGCGCGCCTGGTTCCGGGAGATTGTCGAACTTTTCCACTTCTGGAAATGAAATGTCGATCGACGGCTTACCGGTCGTTTTGACGCTGTCGAGCATCGCCGGCAAGCGATGCAATGTCTGGGGCCCGAATACCATGTCCACGAAGGGTGCACGGTCGATAATGGCCTTTCCTTCCTGGCTGGCCACACAGCCTCCGACACCAATGACCAACCCGGGGTTCTTACGCTTCAGTTTCTTCCAGCGCCCGAGCTGTGAAAAAACCTTTTCCTGGGCTTTTTCCCGAATGGAACAAGTGTTGATCAGGATAACATCGGCTTCCTCTTCCCGGTCCGTCAGCTCCAGGCCATGGGATGCCGCCAGCACGTCCACCATCTTCAACGAATCGTACTCGTTCATTTGACAGCCGTGTGTCTTGATGTATAGCTTGCCTTTCATCGTGTCTTGATTCTGCTTCCGGTCTATAAGCAATCCCGACTGCTACAATATACGGGTCAAGGGTGCTTGGGAACCGCGTAGAATACACCCAAGTCTCCCGATTCGCCATTCCCTCAGAAACTTTTTCTATGCAGCCCAGTGACTCCCTCTCGTTGCCCGAATCCCTGCTGGAGCGTCTTGTGGACTCAGATCATGTCATGGTGCTCACAGGCGCCGGCATGTCGGCTGAAAGCGGCATTGCGACCTTTCGGGACGCCCAGACCGGTCTGTGGGCAAAATTCCGCCCCGAAGACCTGGCGACACCGCAGGCTTTTGCGGCTCACCCTGCACGCGTCTGGTCCTGGTATGAGGCGCGCCGCGATAAAGTCAGAGAGGCAGAACCACACGCGGGTCATTTTGCACTGGTGGAACTCGAGTCGATGGTCCCCCGGCTGTCCATAGTGACCCAGAACGTGGATGCACTCCATCAACGTTCCGGCTCTGGCAACGTGATCGAATTGCATGGCAATATCATGCGTTCGATCTGTCACCTGACAAGCCGGGCGATCGACGCCGAATGGCTGGCAAAATCCAACGACTGCCCACCCCGGTCGCCATGGGCGCAGGATGGCCTGGCGCGCCCGGACGTGGTGTGGTTCGGGGAAGCTCTGCCTGCGGGGGTCATGGAGGCGGCCACGAATGCAGCCGTCATGTGTGATTTCTGTTTTTCCATTGGCACCACCTCAACGGTTCAACCCGCTGCCAGTCTTCCTCTGCTGGCCCTGGAAAACGGTGCCAGCCTGGTAGAAATCAATCCGCAGGAAACACCGCTTAGCCTGCATGCCGACTGTTGCCTGAGAGGTTCCGCTGCAAGGGTCCTGACGGCAATCATGCAGCAGTTGAAAAACCCGGTTCAGGGCCCTGAACCATACCCGGGGGAGCCTCTGACTAAGTTATAATTCAACGCTGACCCGCATATTGCAAGAAGGAGTTACGATGAGCCAGACCATGCGCGCGCTGGTGAAACGCAAAGCCGGCACTGGTATATGGATGGACCAGGTTCCAAGACCGGCACCGCGCACCAATGAGGTACTGATCAAGATCGAAAAAACTGCAATCTGCGGCACCGATGTCCATATCCACCAGTGGAATGACTGGGCGCAACGCACCATTCAACCCGGTCTGGTGATCGGCCATGAATTTGTCGGACGCATCAAGCAACTGGGCGATGGCGTCACCGGCTATATGGAAGGGGACCGGGTGTCGGCCGAAGGGCACATCGTTTGCGGCCACTGCCGTAACTGCCGTGCAGGACACCCACATACCTGCCCTAATACCGTCGGCATCGGTGTAGACCGCCATGGCGCGTTTGCCGAGTATATCGTGGTGCCTTCTACCAATCTGTGGCCAATCCCCGATGAAATCGCTCCCGAGTTGGCTGCATTTTTTGACCCGTTTGGAAATGCCGCCCACTGCGCCCTGCAGTTCGACCTGGTCGGTGAAGACGTACTGATCACGGGCGCGGGCCCAATCGGCATCATTGCAGCCGGCATCTGCCGTCATGTAGGCGCACGCCATGTGGTGATCACGGACGTCAATGATTACCGGCTCAATCTTGCCAAAAACATGGGCGCCAGCCGCACCGTGAATGTCCGGCGCGAGTCAATTGCTGACGTGGTTAGTGAACTGCAGATCGACGGATTTGATATCGGCCTGGAGATGTCCGGGAACCCGACCGCCTTTAATGACCTGCTTCACCACATGTACCACGGCGGAAAAGTGGCGCTACTGGGCCTGCTACCGGATGGAACGGGCTGCGACTGGGATCAGATTATTTTCAAGGGACTGGAACTACACGGCATCTATGGGCGGCGCATGTATGAAACCTGGTACAAAATTACACAAATGGTCCTCACCGGCTTTCCGCTGCACAAGGCCTTGACTCATCACATCCCGATCGATGACTTTGAGCAGGGATTCCAACTGATGATCGATGGACAATGTGGCAAAGTTGTTTGTGACTGGACCGGAAATATCTGAGGACTAATCAGGGAGAATCTGGTAAGTGGATACTTTGGAAAGAATCCGGGATACGCTGGAAGAGATCCGAGAAGCCGGACTGTACAAAGAGGAGCGGGTCATCACCACCGCCCAAGGCGTGGAAATAAAGGTGCAGGACGGCCGTGAGGTTCTCAATTTCTGCGCCAACAACTACCTTGGCCTGGCCGACAACCCGGAAGTGATTGCCGCAGCGCACAAGGCGCTTGACGACCACGGTTTCGGTCTTGCCTCGGTGCGTTTCATCTGCGGCACCCAGGACCTGCACAAGCAGCTGGAACAAACTATTTCCCGGTTCTTCGGCACCCACGACGCCATACTTTATACTTCCTGCTTCGATGCCAACGGCGGCTTGTTCGAAACCATCCTGGGTCCGGAAGATGCGGTGATTTCCGATGCGCTCAATCATGCATCGATTATCGACGGAATCCGGCTGTGCAAGGCGCAACGCCACCGTTACCCCAATAGTGACATGGAAGCCCTGGAAAAAATCTTGCAGTCAACCCAGGATTGCCGCACCCGGCTGATCGCCACTGATGGCGCATTCAGCATGGACGGAACCATCGCGAAAATCGATAAAATTACTGCACTGGCCGAGCGTTATAACGCCCTGTTAATGGTGGATGACAGCCACGCTACCGGCTTCCTGGGCCCCACCGGCAGGGGTTCGGCGGAATACCACGGCGTCATGGACAAGGTGGACGTATATACTTCCACCCTGGGCAAGGCACTGGGAGGTGGATCGGGCGGCTTCACCACCGGACGCCAGGAAATCATCGACCTGCTGCGTCAGCGGTCCCGCCCCTACCTTTTTTCAAACACCCTGCCCCCGGCCCTGGTCGCAGCGTCAATCTGTGTGTTCGAAAAACTTTCCTCAAGCACCAAACTGCGTGACCGGCTGGAAGAAAACACAGGTTATTTCCGCTCAGCCATGAGCACCGCAGGTTTCGACATCAAGCCCGGCGAACACCCGATCGTACCGGTCATGCTTTACGATGCGCCACTGGCCCAGGAATTCGCAGCAAAACTGCTCGAAGAAGGAATCTACGTCATCGGTTTCTTCTTCCCGGTCGTACCCAAAGGAGAAGCCCGTATACGTGTACAGCTCTCAGCGGCACATGAACGCAAGCACCTGGACCGTGCCGTAGAAGCATTCGTAAAGGTCGGTAAGGCGCTTGGGGTAGTCTGAATTTGTAGCTACGCACTGGCGGGCAGAGGTGGGCGCCCTCCCGATTCAGCCCTGCAGTTCTTCTCGAACCGTATCAGCCAAATTCTTCGCCAACCGTTCTACCTGGTTCCGGTCATCACCCTCCAGCGTGACGCGGATCAAGGGCTCTGTTCCAGAGGACCTGAGTATGACCCGCCCCCGCCCATTCAATTCAGCTTCAATGTCCCTCACCACCTCGTTGATTTTTTCCGATCCAGCCAAGCGTTGTTGCCCAGTCGCCGACACCGGAACATTGATCATGGTTTGGGGGAATTTCCGCATGCCCTGT
>Ga0209988_10001056_pt1 | contig 17723 bp, 20 predicted proteins | sample N075metaG_FD_183115 | JGI IMG/M metagenome (GOLD analysis project Ga0209988, IMG submission 183115) | Deep subsurface microbial communities from Kermadec Trench to uncover new lineages of life (NeLLi) - N075 metaG (SPAdes) (version 2) | ecosystem: Environmental > Aquatic > Marine > Ocean trench... | reverse complement strand
CCCCCGGAAGGCTCGATCGATACCGCGCGCGACGTCGCAGTCATGGAAACCGAGTTCATCCTCGCCGACCAGATCGTGGCCGAGAAACGCCGCGAGAAACTGGCGCTGCAGATCACCAAGACCCACTTGCCCGAAGACCAGAAAGAACTCGTCCTGTTCGAGCGGGTCATTGCGGCTCTCGAAGCGGAAACAGCGCTGCGCAACGTCGAGTTCAACGCGGACGAGCGGCACAAACTGCGTGGCTACACGTTTCTTTCGCTCAAGCCGCTGCTCGTCGTGATCAACGCCGACGAGTCCGACGCGGGGAAGCTCGACGGCGGCCCGGCGGCCTTCGGTCTTGAGGACGTCGCCGGCAAGCCGCACACCGAGGTGGTCGCACTGTCGGCCAAGATCGAGGCCGAGATCGCCGAGCTCGACGACGACGACGCGGCAACTTTCCGCGCCGACCTGGGGATCACCGAGCCGGCGCTCGACCGGTTGATCCGCGCCTCCTACCATCTGCTCGGCCGCATTTCCTTCTTCACGGTCGGCGACGACGAGTGCCGCGCGTGGACGATTCGCCGCGGCACGGTGGCGCGCAAGGCCGCAGGCGAGGTCCACAGCGACATCGAGCGCGGTTTCATCCGCGCCGAGTTGATCGCTTACGAAGATTTGATCTCGGCGGGCAGCTGGAACGCGGGGAAGGAAAAAGGAACCCTGCGGCTGGAAGGCAAGGAATACGCGATGGCCGACGGCGACGTCGTCAATTTCCGCTTCAACGTCTGATCGAGTCCGGTCAGCGTCCGTTGAGCGAACGAACCGCGTCGATCAAACACGCGGCGACGATCTTGTCCTGCCCCGGCAGCACCGTGCGTAGATCGAGCAGCAACTTGCCGCCCTGCAGACGGCCGATCAGCGGTGGATCGCCGCGACGCAACCCCTGCTCGATGCGGCCCGCATCGCCCGTCGGCGCGGACACGGCGAGCAGGCGCGTCGGGCGCTCGCCGGTCGGCGAGCTGCCGCCACCCGTCTTGCTGATGCCGTCGATCACTTCGAGCCGTGCGCCCGTGCCGATTTTCGCGGCGACCGTCTTGCACACGCGCTCCGCCCGCCGGCCGATCGCCGCAGCCGGGAGCGCCAGCATCCGCAGCGTCGGAACGTCCGCAAAGGCCGTGCCGCGCACGTAGCTGGTGAGCGTCGCATGCACCGCGGCGGTCAACAACCGATCGAGCCGGCAGACCCGGGCCAACGGATCCTTGCGCAACTTGGCGATCAACTCCGGCTGGCCCACGGCGAACCCGGCCTGCGGGCCGCCGAGCAGTTTGTCCCCGCTGAACGTGACCAGATCCGCGCCGGCCGCAAGGATCTCGCGCACGGGAATCTCGTCGTGGATCCCCAGCGGCCCGAGCCCCACGAGGTCGCCGCTGCCCCAGTCCACGATCAGCGGCTTGCCGCTCTTGCGCGCCAGCCGGACCAGCGAGGCGATCTTCGGCTGGTCGGTGAAACCGACGATCTTGAAGTTGCTGGTGTGCACCTTGAGGATCGCCCCGGTACGCGGCCCGATCGCGTCTGCGTAGTCCGATACGCGGGTCTTGTTCGTCGTCCCGACCTCGCGCAGCTTGCAACCCGAAGCGGCGAGGATGTCGGGGACGCGGAACGAGCCGCCGATCTCGACCAACTCGCCGCGCGAGATGACGACTTCCTTGTTCCGGGCGAGCGCCCGCAGGGCCAGCATGATCGCGGCCGCGTTGTTGTTCACGACGATGAAACCGGCCCCGGGAAACAACTCGGCCATCAGAGCGTCGAAGTGGCCGAGGCGGCTCCCCCGGCCGCCCTCATCGAGATCGTATTCGAGGTCGATGTAGTGCTGTGCGGTTTGCGCGAGCGCCGCGGCGGCCCCTGCGGACAGGACGGATCGCCCGAGGTTCGTGTGCACCACGATGCCGGTGGCGTTGATCACGCACCGCGGCCTCGGCTCGAGCAGGGTGGCGGCCGCAGCCTCGACCGAACGGGCGATCGACCGGGGTCGGATCGCGCGTTCGAGCGCGCTCCGTTCGAGTTGCCCGCTGACGATCCGCTCGCGTAGCCGGGCGACTTCGCGGCGCACCAACGTGGTCAGCAGTTCACCGCCGAGGCGCGGAACCAGGCGCGCAAGCGGCCGGGATTCGAGCAGCCGGCCGACCTGCGGCAACCCCTTCAAGGCCTCGCGGCGGTCGGGCAGGGAACTTTCGGCCGTTTTTCGTCGATGTCGTTGCATCGTCGGTCCTTCCCCCCTAACTTTAACAGCGCATGGGATTTTTGGCAGGAGTGAGCGCCTGCGGAGTCGTGTTTTGTTCGAAGACCCCAAATCGCCCGAAGAACTCATCGAGGAAGACCTCAAGACCATCGAACTCAGACTGCGGCAGCTCAAGATCGAGTACGACCGGTTTTTCAACGGCGGCCTGAAACTGCCCCCCTGGATGCTGCGCGGCCAACTCGACCGTATGGTCAGGAAGTATTCGAACCTCTCGATGCGTAGCTTCGCCCACCGGTTCCGGTTCAACACTTTGGTCACGCGCTACCATGCCTATGTCGAGCTTTGGGGTCGCAAGATGCGCGACCAGGAAGAAGGCGACCGCCCCGGCCTGGCGGCCCGGAGCCGCCACCAGGTCGCCGAGCAACTCGTGGCCCGGACCCGCGTCGCGGACCCCGCGGCCAACCCGGACCAACTGCGCGAAATCTACCAGAAATTCATCGAGTCCCGGAAAATCAGGGGACCGAAGAAAAAGCCGGTCAGTTTCGATAAATTCGTCCGTGGGGTCAGCCGCCAGGCGACCCAGTTGCGAAAATCGTCCGGTTGCGCTGAAATTGAGCTACGACTGGTCATCAAGAACGATCAGGTCCAGTTGAAAGCTCGCCCCGCCAACTAACCTGACTCGGGGTGCGGAGACACGTCATGAAACGATCTGCTTGGCCTCTGGGCATCGCCCTCATCTTCCTGTTCGCGCTCGTGGCGCCGCTACCGTTGATCGCGCAAGCGTCAGACCCCGCCGAGGCCAAGAAGGAAGCCAAGGCCAAAGCCAGGGAAGCGCGCATCCAGGAATACGTGCGCAAGAAAGAGCAGCGCCTCGCCCGCCGCGAGGCCGAGGAAGCACGCAAGGCAGAAGAAGCCGCCGCCCAACGGACCGCCGAGACGATGGCCAGGGACCAGGCGGCGGCCCAGCCCGCGCCTCAACCCGTCGCGGTTTCCGATGCGGCTCAGTCCGCCGAAAAGGTGGACCCCAAGAAAACGAAGAGAGAAAAAAAAGCGCGTAGCCGCAGAGCCGCTCGCGGCCACCTGCCGCGAGGCCTGATGAAGGTCCACGGATCGCTGCGCGCGTCGGACTTCGGCCAGGACCCGACGGTGGCCAAGTACCTCGATTTGATCGAGACGGGTGAAGCCTCGGCGCAACAGATCGCCGCGTTCGGCAACTTCCTCGGCCAGGCCGGCCGCGCGAAAACCGCACTCGCCTACTACGACTTGGCGCTGGGCCTCGACGACGGGGACACCACGATCTGGCTCAACGCCGGCACCCTTCAGCGGCAGGTCGGCAACCTCGGAGCCGCCGCCGGCGCGTACGTCGAAGTGCTGGGGATCGACTCCACCCACGCGTACGCCCACTACAACCTGGGCGCGGTGCTCGACGAGATGGGCGAATACGACAACGCCATCGAGGAGTACAAGATCGCCCTGACCCTCGATCCCACGCTTGGCGACCCCGCGATCAACCCGCAAGCGGTCAACAACGAGAAGCTGATGACCGTCCGCATGCTGCTCTACAAGGAACAGTCGGGTGGCCTCGTGCTGCCGCTCGTGACGGTCCCGCACGGCCAAATCGACGGTGGGGAATAGCGGCCCCCGACTGCTAGAATCGGCCGTCTATGTTGCCGCTTAGCCGTCAGTGGCCGGTCGTCATCCTGATGATCTACACCGTTTCGCAGGTGTACGCCTGGGCGCCACAGACCCGTGTGCGCATGACCGACGAGGCGGTCCGATTCATGCCGCCCTCGCTTCGCCTGGCGCTCGAAAACCACCGTGCGGAACTGCTGCGCGGCGTGCTCAACCCGATGAAGGCCGAGGACGAGCCGCAGCATCGGGCACCGGCGAGCGGGACGCTCGACCGCAGCGTGGCCGCCGAAGCCGCCAGACTCTCGGCCCTGTTGCAGGAGCAGACGCCGTTCTCCAGGATCGCCGAGCAATTCGGGACGTTGGCGCACTATGTCTTCGACACCGGTTTTCCACCGGGGGTCAGCGACGGCGGCGAGGATCGCTACCAACACTTCGCCGAGTTCTGCGAAGACCGGCGCGAGCGCTTCCCGCTGGTCTTCTACGGCCACGACAACGAGGCGCTCGCCGGGCAGGACTATCAGGGCTACGCCCTCGAGGTCATCGAGCGCTCGCGGAAGAGCGATCGGCAACTGGCCTATGCGTATGAAAAGCGTGCCGAGCATGCGCATGCCTCCGATTTCGACGACCGCTCCGTGCCCTTTGCGGTGGGGTCGCTGTCCTACTCGCGCAGCGTCAACGACGTGGTTCGCGTGTGGTTGACGGTGTGGGAAAACGCCCACGGCGACATGGGCCGCACGCCGTATCGCAACGCATCCAAGACCCAACCCTCCGGGAGATCCTGATGGACCGAACGATCCGACGCGCGCTGCTCAGCGTCTTCGACAAAGACGGCATCCTCGAACTTGCCCACGCGCTTTCCGGCCGCAGCGTCCAGATCCTGTCGAGCGGCGGAACGGCTCGGCTGCTGCAGGAAAACGATATCGCGGTCACCACGGTGCCCGACCACACCGGGTTCCCCGAAATGCTCGACGGCCGTGTCAAGACGCTGCACCCGAAGATCCACGGCGGGATCCTCGCACTGCGCGACAACGCGAGCCACGTGGAGGATCTGGCGAAGAACGGCATCGAACCGATCGATCTCGTGGTCGTCAACCTGTACCCGTTCGAGAAGACCGCACGCACGGAGGGGATCTCGCTGGGCGACGTGATCGAGATGATCGACATCGGCGGCCCGGCGATGGTGCGGGCGGCGGCCAAGAACTACGCCTATGTCGGTGTCGTCGTCGACCCTGCGGACTACGCTACCGTGACGACCGAGATCACGACCGACGGCTGCCTCTCCGATGCGACGCGCCAACGGCTGGCCGTGAAGGCGTTCCTGCATACGTCGGAGTACGATACGGCGGTTCACGCGTACCTGTCCCGCATCGATCGGGGAACGGCGGACGCCGACGTCATGCCCGACAAACTCTCGATCAATTGGGTCAAGGTCCAGGGACTCCGGTACGGCGAGAACCCGCACCAGAAAGCGGCGTTCTACGCCGAGCCGGCGGCCACGGGCCTAGCGTTGCCGGCCGCCAAGCAACTCCAGGGGAAGGAACTCTCGTTCAACAACATCCTCGATTTCGACGCTGCGCTCGGCGTCGTCGCCGAGTTCGATCGCGGTGCGTGTGCGATCATCAAACACGGCAACCCGTGCGGCGCGGCGATCGGGTCCGACCCGCGAACCGCATTCGACCGGGCGCTCGAGTGCGACCCGCTCAGCGCGTTCGGCGGAGTGATCGCCTTCAACCGTGGCGTCGATGCACACGCGGCCGAGGCGATCGCCGAGCATTTCTTCGAGGGCGTGATCGCCCCGTGCTTCGACAACGAGGCGCGCGAACGGCTGGCGCGCAAGAAGAAGCTCCGTTTGCTCGAGACCGGCGACCTGGCCGGCGCGCGCCGCGGGGGGTTGGACCTGCGGCGCGTCAGCGGCGGGCTCCTCGCGCAGGACTGGGATCGAGTGGACGAAAACGTCCGCGACGCCCGTGTGGTGACGAAGAAGACGCCCAGCGAGAAACAGTGGCAAGCGCTCGAGTTCGCCTGGATCGTCTGCAAGCACGTCAAGTCGAACGCCATCGTCTACACCGACGCCAAACGCACGATCGGGATCGGGGCCGGTCAGATGAGCCGGGTCGATGCGGCGCGACTCGGTGTGGAGAAGGCCCGTTCGCCGATCCGGGGTACCGTGATGGCCTCCGATGCGTTCTTCCCGTTCCGCGACGGGATCGACGCTGCGGCCGAAGCCGGTGTCTGTGCGGTGATCCAGCCCGGAGGATCGATCCGCGACGAAGAGGTCATCGCCGCGGCGGACGAGCACGGGCTCGTGATGGTTTTTACCGGGCGCCGGCACTTCCGGCACTGAGGAAAAGTCAGTCTTCCAGCCCGCGTATCGACATTGCGGCCACCGCGCGCTGGAAACCGTTCCTGCGGGTGCCCCTTTCGCAGGTGTCGCAGAGCGCCAGGGCCATGGCGATGTCCGCATCTTCGGGGTCCACTTGAGCCGCTTCCTCGAGATGCCCGCGCGCCAGAGCGCACTGACCGGAACGCAGCGCCAACAACCCCATGTTGTACCAACCGTTCTCCGTGTAACGCTCGAGACGCACACGGTCCTCGTCGCTTTTTTCGGGTAGGCGGTAGAACATCTGCATCGCCGAGCGGTACTCGCCGTCGCGGAACAGGGACGTGGCCACGATCCATTGCTGCTGGGTTTCCTGCTGCCGGCGGTAACCCTCGGTTGCCACCTGCATCCGCTCGTTGGCCTCGAAGTGGTTCGGTTGCTGCTTCAACACGGCGTCGAACGCCACGATCGCGGTCGAGTACTCCCCTGCGGCGAACGCCTTGTTGCCGCGTTCGAGCAGCGTGGCGAGGTCCTCGGGCGGCGCCAGGTTCAACTGCGGCGCCGGTTCCGGCTCGACTTGGGCCACCGGTGCCTCGACCACGAGATCGGTGTTGGGTTCGGGTGCGGGTACGGCTTCCACCGACGCCATGATCGGCGGAGCAACATCGGGGGTCTCGAGGGTGCGGAGTTTCATCCATAAGCCGACACCGACCATGACGAAGATGCCGAGCCCCACGCCGATCACGATCCAGCGGGTCTTCATGCTGGCCAGATCGAGTCGCGGCAGTCTGATCTTGCTCGGAGCCGGCACGACCGCTTCGGACTCGACCTCGGAGATCTCGTCCTGTTCCTCTTCTTCTTCAAACTCGGCGTCGACGTTGAACTCGGGAAACGAATCCGTCGCAGGATCGTCGAGCGTGGGTTCGGCCTTGGTCGGGGCTGGATTCTCGGGAGCGTCGAGGTCGGCCACCTCGATCTGCTCGGTGGTTGCGGCGATTCCGTTCTTGATCTGCGCCTCACCGATGAGATCCTGAACGGGCTTTTTCAATTCCGCCGCGGCCGCAGCTTCGATTCCCGGCGCCGTGTCGTCACCGCGGATGCCGTCGACAATCGGATTCAACTCGGCTTCGGTGTAGTCCGCATCGACGGACGGCTTTTCCGGTAAATCGATCTCCAGGTCCGGGACCTCGAACTCGATCAGGTCCTCCGCTGCGGCGATGTTGATCTCCGCGACTTCGCTCGGTTGCTCGTCGGATGTCGCTGATGTCGCGGCGGGCTCGCCGTCCTCGGTCAGGAGTTCGCACAGACGAACGCCCTCGGTGGCGCGCTCGTCTTCCGGGTCGTCCGTGAGGATCTGCCTCCACGTGGCCAGCGCTTCGTCGAACTTGCCCTGCAAGTACTGCGCGGAAGCCTGCTGATGGAGTTCGTTGGATTGATCCGATACTGGCATCGACCCTTTCCCGTGCGGTTGATGAAACGCCGTGGGGAATATAGGTCCGCCGAAAAGGTCGGGCAATTCGACCCTGAAATGTCGGTCTCGAGTTGTTTATCGGTTCTTTTCGGCGGCCGAGTGCTTGTCCCGGCAGGCCGCAGAACAAAAGAAGATGTCCTCGCCTCCCGCATGGACGACCCATGCACGCGAGCGCGGCAGGAAGGTGTTGCAGACGCGGTCACGCACCATCGGATCGGCGGAGTCCGGCACGGCGCGGCGCCCGGGGGTCGCGTCCCGTTTGGAACGGCTCGCCCGGCGCAGCCACCAGACGGCCACAAGCAACGTCGCAAGAAAGAAAAAGAGGCGCCGCATCACGGCGGGCCGCTGGAAGTCGCCATCCCCACCCGGAACTCGGCCAACGCTTGCTTCAGCTCGGGAAGTTTTGCAGGGGTAGGATCGATCCGGTCGAGCTTGGTCATCGCCGCATCGGCCAGTTCCATCTGCCGCAAATCGAACGCGGCGACGACGACGGTATTGAACAGCGACCGCCAGTGGTCGGGGTCGGCCTCGTGCGCCCGGCGGAAGCTGTCGAGCGCCCGATCGTGCCGGCCGAGTTCGCGGTAGACGTTGCCGGAGTCGGTCAGCAGGTCCGGGTCATCGGGTTTGACGTTCAACGCGATGTCGTAGAATCGCAGCGCTTGCTCCCACATGCCGACCCGGTAGTACAGGCCGCCGAGCTGCGCCGCAGCGACAAGGTCCTCGGGGTCCGCTTCCAAACGCCGTTTCAGTTCGTTGATCTCGGCGATCATCGGAGCCGCGCCGCCGCCCTGAGGCACGGCCCCCTGACCCGGTGCGCGCGGGCCCGCGGGCGATGTGAATTCTTGCACGGCCGCCCTCTTGGCCTCGAGTTGGGGCCGGTCCTGGTACACGCGGAAGAGGCCGAAACCGACCAACACACCGAACGCGAACCCACCCGCGAGAAACAAGAACTGTTCTTTTTTCACAGCCCAGGCAGGCTAACGGAGCCCCGCAAGACCGTCAAGGCCGCTCGCGCGGCGGTGCTACACTGGCCCGGGTGAACACGGACCCGACCCAGACGATATCCGCGCAAGCGACGAACCTTTACGGGTTGGACCGTGATGGCCTGGAGGACCAGCTCGCGCGTTATGGCGTCCCGAGTTTTCATGCCCACCAGGTGTACCGCTGGCTCTACCAGCGTGATGCGTGGTCTCCCAGCGAGTGGACCGACCTCCCGCAATCGCTGCGTACGCGGCTGCTCGAGGACACGCGCACCGATCCCGGTAAACTCGGTGCGCGAACGGACGCCGCGGACGAGACCGTCAAGTACCGCACCGAACTGGCCGGCGGCGGCACGGTCGAGACCGTGTTCATGCGGCAGGCCGACCGGGTCACGCTGTGCCTGTCGAGCCAGGTCGGGTGCGCGCTCGACTGCGATTTCTGCCTCACCGGCAAGATGGGTTTCAAGCGGCACCTGAGTGCGGGTGAGATCGTCGGCCAGGTGGCGTTGATCCGCAAGGACCAGGCGCTCGAAGGATCGTTCAATATCGTGTTCATGGGGATGGGCGAACCGCTGCATAACTACGACGCCACGGTCGCCGCGGTGCGTTTGCTTTGCGATCCCGAGGGCTTCGGTCTTTCGCGCCGGCGTGTCACGGTGTCGACCGTGGGAATCGCGCCGGCGATCGAGAAGTTGGCCGAGGAGCCCGTGCGTCCACGGCTCGCGGTGTCGCTCAACGCGACCACCGACGACGTCCGCGCGAAGATCATGCCGATCACGAAGAAGTACGGGATCAAGCGCTTGCTCGCGGCCTGCGCCCATTTTCGAGAGCGAACCGGAGAACCGTTCACGTTGGAGTACGTCCTGCTGGCAGGCATCAACGATACCGACCAGGACGTAACCCGTTTGCGTGAAATCGCTCACCGCATGCGGGCCAAGGTCAACCTCATCCCGTTCAACCCCGTCCCCGGGTGGCTGCCCTACCAATCTCCCTCGCGCCACCGGATCGAGACCGTGCGGGACCGTCTGCTCGATGCGGGTGTGCGGGTCAGCATCCGCTGGAGCCGCGGTGCCCAGGCGCGCGCGGCCTGCGGCCAGTTGGCCTTGCTCCCCGACAAGCCGGGGGAAAGGAAGACGAGCAACCCGAGATGATCGACCTGCGCGGAAAACGGATCCTGGTCACCGGGGGATCGCGTGGAATCGGACGGGCCTGTTGCGAGCTCGCCGCGCGGGCCGGAGCCCGTGTGGCGATCGGCTATCGTCTCGAACGAGCCGCCGCGGAGGCGTTGGTGCGGTCCATCGTCGATGCCGGGGGTGAGGCGCACTGCGTAGCGGCGGAACTCGCGGATCGCGGCGAAGCGGAAATGCTGGTCGACGACGCCGCCGAAAGATTCGGCGGACTCGACGTGCTGATCAACAATCACGGGATCTGGAAAGGCGCTCCGATCGACGAGATGAGCGACGGCGAGTGGAACGAGATGATCGGCATCAACCTGACCGGTGCGTTCCACGTCATCCGCGCCGCGGTGCCCTATTTGAAGGCCGCCGGCGGCGGCTCGATCGTCAACCTTTCGAGCACGGCGGGCCAGCGCGGGGAGGCGGGCCACAGCCATTATGCCGCCACCAAGGGCGCGATCATCTCGATGACCAAATCGTTAGCCGTCGAGTTGGCGCCGCACGGGATCCGCACCAACTGTGTCGCGCCGGGATGGGTCGACACCGACATGAGTCATGAGACCCTCGTCGGACCCCAAGCCGAGGAAATCCGGGCCGCGATCCCGTTGGGCCGTCCCGGCACGGCGGAAGAGATCGCCGGCGCGGTACTTTTCCTCGCCTCGCCGCTCGCCGCGTTCATCAACGGCGAGATCCTCAACGTCAACGGTGGCTCCGTCCTCTGCGGATAAAGAGGTCAGGGGTCTTGACCCCTGATCCTGACTTTATTTGGTCAGGTCGCGCAGGAAGGTCGCGTTGTCCTTGTAACGCACCAGGCGTTCGGTCAGCAGTTGCATGGCCTCCGCCGCCTTGAGCGGAGCAAGAGCGCGACGCAACAGGGTGACCTTCTTGTACTCCTCCTCGGTGAAGATCTTTTCTTCCTTGCGCGTGCCGCTGGCGGAGATGTCGATCGCGGGGAAGATGCGGCGGTCGAACAGGCTGCGGTCCATCACGATTTCGGTGTTGCCGGTGCCCTTGAACTCCTGGAAGATCACCTCGTCCATCCTCGAACCGGTGTCGACCAAAGCCGTGGCGATCACCGTCAGCGATCCCCCGTTCTCGACGTTACGCGCGGCGCCGAAGAAACGTCTCGGCTTTTCCATCGTGCGCGCATCGATGCCGCCGCTGAGCACACGGCCGGAACTACGTTGTTGCGAGTTGTAGGCCCGCGACAAACGCGTGATCGAATCCAGCAGGATCACCGCGTCGCGGCCGGATTCGACGAGCCGCCTGGCGCGCTCGATCACGATTTCGGAGACCTGGATGTGTTGCTTGGGCGTATCGTCCGAGGACGAGGCGACCACCTCTCCACGCACGCTGCGGCGCCAGTCGGTGACTTCTTCGGGGCGTTCGTCGACCAACAGAACGATCAGATGAATCTCGGGATGGTTGTCGCTGATCGAATGCGCCAGCTTCTGCAACAGCACCGTCTTCCCCGCCTTGGGCGGCGCGACGATGAGGCAACGCTGGCCCTTGCCGATCGGGGCGATCAGATCGACGACCCGGGTGGACAGTTCCTCGCCCGAAACTTCGAGGCGGATCCGATCGACCGGATCCTCGGCGACCAGCAACTTAAAAGGAGTGTGCCCACCCCAGACGTCCCGCTCATCGCCGTTGATGCGCACGATCCGCGCGAGGCAATCGGCGGTCCCGGGCCGGTCGGACGCCACGGCGAGGCCTTCGAGTTCGAGGCCCGTCTCGAGCCCGGCTTTTTCGACCAGTTCGCGCGGGACGATGACGTCGTCCGCGTCGGGGTTGAAGCTGAATCGCACCGACCGCAGGTAGCCGTGGCCCGCCTCGGCAATCTGCAGCACGCCACGCGCCTCGACCGTCGGTTCGCCCGCGGGGATACTTCGAACCACACTCGGTTGGCCACGTCCGCCGCCGTGCGCGGCGCCTTTGCGCGCACCGCCTCCGCGCCTGCGCCGGCCATGTCCGCGATTCTGCGACCGGCCCTGCGACCCGCCGCCGCGTTGTTCCATCATGGATTCATGCCTTCCATCCCCGGCGACGCGTTGTCGAGAACGACCACGGCCGCGATCAAAAGAACCAGTCGCTCGAGTCCGTCCATCCGGCTTCCCGCCGGCGTGACACGCACCCGCCACTCCGAACCGTCCGGCTCCACCTCCAGGTACGTCCCCGGGTGGTCCCAGCCCTGCAACGCGTAGCCGGCGCCCGCACAAACGACGCGGAAGACCCGGCCGTCCGACAGGGTTACCGACGGCGGATCTGCAGCCACCGTTCCACCCGTCAGGGTCGAGACCGAGTCACGATCGTTTCCCGCAGCGTCGGTGAGGACGATCCCCCGCCCCGTCCCGTCCGGCAAGAGCCTCACGCCGCGCTCGAATCGGTCTCCGTGGATCGAAAAACCGGTCGCCTCGGGGCGCGCTTCCGCGTGATCGGGACCGTCGATCGAAAACCCACCGCCGGACCCGTGACGGAGCCGCCACGAGGGATCCCCCGCGGCGGGCCCACTCAGGGTGGCATCCGATCCCGCCGGCGTCAATTCGTTCCCTCCGGGTCGCCGGCGATCCGCTTCGGGCTCGGCTCGGGTCGGAAGTCCGCAAGCGCCTTGGCAGCGGCGGCGCGGACGAACTCGATCGGATCCGAAAGCGCGACCTGGAGCGCCTCCCCGGCCGCCGGATCGCCACAAAGGCTCAGCGCGCTGGCGGCCCGCACCCGCACTTCCCACATGGGATCGTCGGCCAGCAGCTCGGCCAGACGCGCGCTGCCCTGTCCGGGCGCGACTCGCCTGGCTCCCTTGATGGCTTCGAGCCGGACCAGCGAATCCGGATCGCGCAGCGCGGTGATCAACGCCGGCGCGGCCTCGTCACCGCCGATCCGGGCAAGCGCCTGGCAGGCCCGCTTCCGAACCAGCGCGTCGGGATCCTCCCGCAACACCCTGGCCAGGAAACCCGAAAGCGCCGGATCGTCCTGATCGCCGACGAGTTTGGCGGCGGTTGCCCGCACGAACGCATCCTCGTCGTTGAGCGCCGCAACCGCCAGTTCGGCGGCATCGTCCACTCCCAGGGTGACGATGGCACTGAGCGCGGTGACCCGCAGATCGCGATCCTTCGCGTCGAGGAACTCGTGCAGGGTGGCGAGATTCTCGGGGGTCGGATCCATTTGGAGTTGGTAGATTTCGGCGATTTTCTCGGACGTCGGTTTCTCACAGCCGAAAAAAAACACGCCACTCGCTAACATGGGTAAAAAGAAAACGCCTGTTTTAAAACCAATTTTCTTCGGAAATATATATGGATTAGCTAAAATCACATATTTACCATCATAAAACAGTAGCGCGAGTGTGCGCTGATACGTATCAGAGCAGGTGTCAACGCATATGAGGGTTTAAGAGCATGTCTATCGTCTCCGCAGAGAACAAATTCAGAAAAGGTCTTGAGGCTCTTGTCGACCAGAACTACGTCGAAGCGGCCATGCACTTTCGCCAGGCGATGGATATCGAACATCAGCGTCGAATCCTGCAGCCCAATATGCGCTACCTATCCTACTACGGTCTGTGCCACGCAATAGCGCACGACAAGATCCAGGACGGCCTGCACGCGTGCAAGCGTGCCGCACGAGTCCGCGGCCAAGACCCCGAAATGTTCCTGAACCTGGGTCGCGTCTACCTCCTGGCCCAGAAAAAGCGTCTCGCTTACGACACATTCCTGACCGGTCTGCGCCTGGAACCCGATCACAAGGCGCTCGGGCGCGAGTCCTCCCGGCTGAACCGTCAGCTGCCCAAATCAGCGCGCCCGGTGCCCGAAAGGTTTTTCTCGCGCGTGCGTTCCGCCTGGTCGCGTCCCGCCACTTTCCCACGCTAGTCGTTCCTTCCTACTCAAGTCTGTGGGCGAGATCCGCCCCCGATCGGATCGCGTCCCGGAACGGCGGCCCTCGGCCGCCGTTCTCTTGTCAGACGTCGTCTCTCTTGGAGCCGGAACGGACGAGGTCCAGCCCCGCCGAACCGGCGGCGAGCAGGTCCAGGACCCCCACCGCGCTGACCAGTCCGCGAACCCAACCCTGCTGCAGCGGCGCGCCGAAGCGGGTGGGCAGGAGCAGGACCGTCACCTCGTACCAGACCGGTGTCCAAGGCGCGACCGCCAGGAACAGCCCCAGCACCAGGAAAACGTAGAGCGCGATCGAGTTTTTGAGCGTGGGATCCACGGACACCTGCCAGGTCCGCTAGGCCCTGCAACGGGACCCTAGTGCGGCCGCAGCGCATGGTAATACAATTGTTGCGCTTCCCGGCTCAGGAGAATCCGTGAAACCCGTCCCTCTGCTCGATCTCAAGGCACAGTTCGCTCCGCTGCGGGAGCAGATCACCGCCGAGGTTCTCGCGGTGATCGAATCGCAACAGTTCGTCCTGGGCGCCCAGGTCGAGGAATTCGAAAACCTGCTCGTCGACTACACCGGGGCGGCGCACGCGATCGGCTGCGCCTCCGGAACCGACGCGTTGATCCTGGCCCTGGCCGCCTGCGGCATCGGTGAAGGGGACGAGGTCCTGACGACTCCGTTTTCGTTCTTCTCGACGGCGTCGTGCGCGTACAAGGTGGGCGCCCGATCAGTAATTTGCGACATCGACCCCATCACGTTCAACATCGACCCCGACCGCGTGGAGGACGCCTGGACCCCGAGGGTCCGTGCGTTGCTCCCGGTGCACCTGTTCGGCCAGTGCGCCGACCTCGATCCGTTGCTCGAGATCACCCGCCGGCACGACGCCGTGCTGATCGAGGATGCGGCCCAGGCGTTGGGCGCGCGTTACCGCTGCGATTCAGGCCACGAGCGGCACGCCGGTACGAGCGGCACGATCGGTTGTTACTCGTTCTTCCCGACGAAGAACCTCGGCGGCTTCGGCGACGGCGGGGCGCTGGTCTGCAACGACGCGGGAATCGCCGACCGCCTGCGCCAATTGCGGGTTCACGGCGGGCAGCAGATGTACCACCATCGCTGGGTCGGCTGGAACAGCCGGCTCGACGCGATCCAGGCGACCGTGCTCAAGGTCAAGCTGCCGCGGCTGGACGGTTGGTCGGCGGGGCGGGCCCGGAACGCGGATCGGTACGACCTGTGGTTTGCCGAGTGCGGTCTTGTCGAACGCGGCTGCGTGCGGCTGCCACAGCGCGCGGCTCATGCATCGCACATCTTCAACCAGTACACGGCGCGTGTCGAAAACCGCGACGGCCTGCGCGAACATCTGAAGGCCGCGGGGATCGGCCATTCCGTGTATTACCCGGTGCCGCTCCACCTGCAGGAGTGTTTCAGTGAACTCGGCGGCCGGGCGGGTCAGTTCCCCCATGCCGAACAGGCCTGTCGTGAAGTTCTGGCGCTGCCGGTCTACCCGGAACTCACCGAGGAGCAGCAACGGCGCGTCGTCGACGCCGTGAACGGGTTCTATCGTTGAGTGGACGCGAAGGTTCTTGCTAGTTCGGGCTGGCCAGGGCTTCATCGCTGGAGAGTGCCTCGGCCGTGATGCCCGCAATGACGACGATCGCGACCACGGTCCAGACCTTCGAGCGCGTTTCGAGACCGGCCCACCAGGTGCCGAACCCGTAGGCCGGCTGCACCAGACGACCTGCCGGGTCGGCGGGATCACGCTCGATCAATTTGAGATCGCGGCGCACGAGGTGCCCCTCGCGAATCCTGAGCGGGGGCGCGTCGACGGCGGCAAAACGGCCGTCGGGCATTTCCAGCGCCAACACGTAACGGCCCGGCTGGACCCCGCCCAGCGTGTAACTTCCCGCAGCGTCGACATCGGCCTGGGCCCGATCGCTGCCCGAATCGTCGATCAGATGCACCCGGAACCCCGCGGCCGGCCGGCCGTCGACCCCCAGGACCAGCCCCTCGAGGCGCGTATCGCTTTGCGCGGCGCCGAGGGGGCCGAGCGAAGCGGCCAGCAACAGCACGATGGAGAAAACAGTCGGGGACTTCATCGGTATCCTCCGTAGCAATCTTATACGTCCATCCGGGGCCAACAAACCGTGTTAACGATCATCGAAAATCTCCGAACGCGTGAACAACGGGAAGAATGGCCAGCGCGACAGGGCCTCGGCCCCACCCTCCTCGCGATCCACGATGCAGAGCACGGCGACCACCTCGTGCCCCGCCGATTCCGCCGCCTCGATCGCCTTCAGCGTGGATCCTCCGGTCGTCACGACGTCGTCGACGACCACCACCCTGCTGGCCGGTTCGAGGTCACCTTCGATCTGACGCGTCGTACCGTGAGCCTTCACTTCCTTGCGTACGATGAACGCACGAAGCGGTGAGCCGGTGGTGTGGCTCAGCGCCGCGATCGGGCAGACGATGGGATCCGCGCCGAGCGTCAGGCCGCCCACGGCATCCGCGTCGATTCGCTTTTCGGATAACATCTGCAACATTTCCGCTGCAACCAGGTAAGCACCCTCGGGTCGCAGGGTCGTCTTCTTGGAATCGAAATAGAAGTTGCTCTTCCGTCCCGATGCCAGCGTGAAATCGCCGAACATCAGCGAGTGCTCTTTGAGCAGCACCAGCAAGCGTTTGCGGTCGGTCTCGAGCATGCAGCAGAACTCCAGATTCCAAAAACACAAGAAAAAATGAGTTTTCCCATCGAATGCCCGGTTTCGATTCTGGTATGCTACGCGCGCTTTACGCGACTGGTTCGGGCCAAGCCTGCTCGAAAAGCATCTCTTGCTCGCCGGACAGTCGTCAACTATGCGGGACGACCCACCGTCGCGCAAGGGAGGAGATCCTCCAGTGAGCCACCGCGGCCCGATCGCCAAGATCCTTGCAGTCATCCTCGTTGTTGCGGTTCAGTGGCTTTTCGTTCCCACGGCCGCCGGCCCAAAAAGCGCCACCCTGGCCGGGACCATCTACGCCTTCGACGGCGAGCAACCGGTCGACGGGGCGATCCTGCACGCCGGGGACATGCGCACGGGCGAGATTTACTCTTCGGCGGCCACGAACAGCGACGGAATCTTCGTCCTTTCCGATCTTCCGCCCGCGGCGTACGAGCTCGCGGTCGAGAAGGACGGTGGGCTGTACCTGGTCGGCGCACCGTTGCAGCTGGCGCCGGGCCAGAAGCGAGACGTTCAGGTGGCCATCCATCCGGAAACGGTGCCGGACGTGGCGCCGGATCCGAAAACCGTGAGCGAAGAGAAAGAGAACCGCGAGATGGACTGGCTGGACAATCCTCTGTTTGCTTCATTGGTGGTGATCGGCGTGTCCATACTCTTCGGGGCGTTGATTTCTACGCTGGACGAGAGCGACGAGGGCATCGCCAGCCCATTCACAACCCCTTAGCACCCATCGGGGGTCTAGAGCCTCATGACGGAGCATTCCCCTTCCGGGCCAAACCTTCCCAACGAAGCTCTCGGCCCGGAACCGGTTGGCTCCGGACGTCGTGGAATTTCGCGATGTTCTCCCGACCGACCCGTGACTATCCGACGGTACCCTCGACATCAGCGAACGGGCTCTCGAGGAAATCAAACCAGCGCTACACGACGGCGAGGACCCGGCTGGCCGTCGCCGAGGCCGGCTACGAGGCGGTGCAGGACGCATCGCCCGACGGGATTCCGGAAGTGCTCAACAGTCCTCTGATCACACACCTGCGACAACGCCAAGCTGAACTCGAACGGCAGTTCAGCCAGATGTCCGAACGTTTCGCCCCCGAGTGGCCGCCGCTGATTCAAGAAGCGAGTCAAGCAGGTTGGCATCGAGTACGAGGGGCGCAGGAGGAGTTGAACCGAGCGGATCTGGCCTACGACGCTTACGTCAAGGCCCTGGAACTGGACCCCGGGGAACCGTACGCACGAAGACGAGTCGCGGCGCTCGTCGGAACCGATCACTAATTGGAGCCGCGGGGAGAAACTTCTTTGTGCTCGTTTTTGCCGACAGTATAATTACCGTGTTTGTGCGGTAACTT
>Ga0209988_10001049_pt1 | contig 17755 bp, 16 predicted proteins | sample N075metaG_FD_183115 | JGI IMG/M metagenome (GOLD analysis project Ga0209988, IMG submission 183115) | Deep subsurface microbial communities from Kermadec Trench to uncover new lineages of life (NeLLi) - N075 metaG (SPAdes) (version 2) | ecosystem: Environmental > Aquatic > Marine > Ocean trench... | reverse complement strand
GTCATCTCAAGAAGCGCCATACACCCCCTCCTTGAAGGGCCCCAGTCCGACCCGACGGAAGGTGTCGATGAATCGCTCGTCCCCCTCGCGCAGGCCGAGGTAGATGTCGACGATCTTCTCGACGACGTCGACGACTTCATCGGCCTTGAAGCCGCGACCCAGGATCTTGCCGAGCGCCGCATCCTCGGTCGCCGAGCCACCGAGCTGGATCTGGTAGTGCTCCTCGCCCTTTCGGTCGACGCCCAGGATCCCGATGTGGCCGACGTGATGGTGTCCACAGGCATTGATGCAGCCCGAAATCTTGATCTGCATCTCGCCCACCGCTTCGAGGCGGTCCTGATCCGCAAAGCGCTCGGCAATCTGGGTTGCGATCGGAATCGAACGCGCGTTGGCGAGCGTGCAAAAGTCCAGTCCCGGACAGCAGATCGAATCCGACAGGAGGCCGATATTCGCCGTGCCGAGCCCGCCCTCGACCAAGCGGTCGTAGAGCTCCGGAAGCCGATTGCTCTCCACATGGGGCAGAACGAGATTTTGCGTGTGGGTCACGCGGATCTCACCGAAGGAAAACTCATCCGCCAGATCCGCGATCAGATCCATCTGATCCGAGGTCACGTCACCGGGCGGAAGGCCGAGCGGTTTGAGCGAAATATTCGCGATCGAATAGCCCGAAGCCCGATGCGAAACGATGTTATTGCGAAGCCAACTCGCAAAGCCCTTGTCGCTGGCTTTGCGTGCCTCGGATTCAGGGGCCGCGGCGTCGAGTACCCGGAAAGCAGGCGGTTCGAAGTGGGCGGCGATCCGGTCCATCTCCTCCTTGGGTAGTTTGAGGGCCGAATCCTTGAGCAGCGCCCATTCCTCCTCGACCAGCCGGGTGAACTCCTCCGCTCCGGTTTCATGGAAGGTCACCTTGATCCGCGCCTTGTATTTGTTGTCGCGGCGTCCGATCTGGTTGTAGGTACGCAGAATGGCTTCCAGGTAGGAAAGAAGATGCTCTTTCGGCAAGAAGCTCCGGATCGACTTCCCGATGAAGGGCGTTCGACCGAGCCCACCGCCCACAAGCACCTCGAAACCGATCTCCCCCGCTTCGCCGCGTTTCATGATCAGCCCGATATCGTGCACCTTGACGGCGGCACGATCGTTTTCACAGCCGGTGATCGCGATCTTGAACTTGCGCGGCAGGAATGAAAATTCCGGGTGAAGCGTGGACCATTGGCGCACGATCTCGCACCAGATCCGCGGGTCTTCGATTTCGTCGGCCGCCGCGCCGGCGTATTGATCCGAGGTCGTATTGCGAATGCAATTTCCGCTGGTCTGGATCGCGTGCATCTCGACCTCGGCGAGTTCCGAAAGAATATCCGGCGTCTCCTCGAGCTTCGGCCAGTTGTATTGCAGGTTCTGGCGGGTCGTAAAATGGCCGTATCCCTTGTCGTAGCGGCGCGCGATGTAGGCGAGCTTTCGCATCTGGCGCGAGTCCAGCGTTCCGTAGGGAATCGCCACCCGAAGCATGTAGGCGTGCAGTTGGAGATAGAGCCCGTTCATCAGGCGCAGCGGCCGGAACTGTTCCTCGGTGAGTTCGCCGGACATGCGGCGCTCGACCTGGCGGCGAAATTGCTTCACCCGATCCTGAACGAGCGCATGGTCGTATTCGTCATAGTGGTACATGGTTATGCCTCCCGGCCTTCGGTCTGGGTCCCGAAATCGACCCGAATCGTCGGGCCGAGACATCGAATCACCTCGCGGAACTTCGTCGGGCGAAACGGGCCGCCCCCCTCGCGTTCGACGTCGATCAGATAGGGGTCGATGATGACCTGTTTCTCCGCGGCCGCAGCCTCGCCCGCTTCGAGCAATTCGGCGGCGCGCTCGTCGCTCTCCGCGATCTCAGCGTCCTTCAACGTCGCCACCCATTCCAGCGAACCGCCTGCGGTCCGCTTCAGAAATACCACGAGCCCGTCCGAGAGACGACTCGCGATCAAAACCTGCTCTGTCATTGCTCGAAATCCCTTCCGATCCAGCTTCTTGCTCGCCCTGCGGCCCACGCCCGGTCTGCGACGTTCGGCAGGGGCCAGGCTGCAAACTCCACCGCATCGGGTTCCATGGCGCGCCGTCCCGTCCTTCGAATTCGCCGGACAGCGGAAAAAAGCTGTGCAAATCCAAGACGTTGAATGTGGGGCGCGAAGATCCGAGGAGCGTAGTCAACCGATTCGGAATTCGCAAAAAGTTCCTGACCCAAAGAGTCGGGAATGATCGACGGGGCTCGGACCTTGACGGAATCCCAGGGCCTCTGTACCTCGCGGGCGTGACCCACTCCGACCCGACGACCGACCCGACTCGCGCTGACCCGACCCGACCGCGGCTGATCCTGGCCAGCGCTTCGCCACGCCGCTCGAAGATTCTCAGCGACGCCGGTATCCGCTTCGAAATCAAACCGTCGACGATCGTGGAAGAGACGCGAGCCGGAGAGTCCCCCGCCCGACTGGCCGAGCGGCTCGCGACGGAAAAGGCGCTCGATGTCGCGCGACGAATCGGCCCGATCCCCGCCACCCCGGTGCTCGGCGCCGACACGATCGTCGTGCTCGGCAACGACGTCCTCGGCAAGCCGCGGGATGAGGCCCACGCGGTCGAGTTGCTGTCGCGACTGGTCGGGACGAAACATCAGGTCATGACCGGCATCGCGCTGGCCTGGAGCGACGGTCAACTGACGCTCTCGCAGGTCGTCACGAGCGAGGTCGAAATGCGAGCGGCCAGCCGACAGGAACTCGTCGACTACGTCTCGCTCGGGGAGTCCCTCGACAAGGCCGGAGGCTACGCGCTTCAGGGCGAAGGTCGTCGCTTCGTCGTCGGCGTCGTCGGCAGCGCCAGCAACGTCATCGGCCTGCCACTGGACGAAACGCTGGCCCTCTTCGAACTCGCCGGCGTGCTCGATTCGATGAGGGCACGCTAATGCCGGGCTCAGCGACATCGGAACTCCAGAAGATCTCCCCCACGCTGCTCGAAGAAGCCCGACGCCGAACGGCCGAAGTCAAAGAGCGGATCGCCGAATCCGCGGCTCGCGTCGACCGCGCGCCCGAAGAAATCACCCTTGTCGGTGTCGCGAAACGCCAACCGACGGAACGGATCCTGGCCGCCATCGCCGCCGGCCTGCGGGTGATCGGCCAGAGTTATGTCCAGGAAGCGCGCGAGGTCCGACCCAAGATCGAATCGGCGCTGGCGCGGGATCCCTCGACTTCGCAGATCCGACTGGATTGGCGCATGGTCGGCCGACTTCAACGCAACAAGGCCGGCTTGGCGGCGCGTCTCTTCGATGCGGTCGAGACGCTCGATCGACCCGAACTCGCAACGTCGCTGTCCCGCCGCGCGCAGGTCGAGGGCCACACGCTCGACGTGTTGATTCAGGTCAGCCTGTGCGGGGAGCCGCAAAAAGGCGGCTGCGAGGAGGACGCCCTGCTCCCGCTGGCTCGACAGATCCTCGAATTGGACGGGCTTCGGCTGCGCGGTTTGATGACGATCCCCTCGGCGAGCCCCGATCCCGAGTCGGCGCGGCCGGCGTTTCGGCGACTTCGCGAATTGCGTCAGAGGCTGGCCGACCTCGACCCTGCGCTCGCCCACTCAGAATTGTCGATGGGGATGTCGGGCGACCTGGAGATCGCCGTCGAAGAGGGCGCTACGCTGGTTCGCGTGGGGACGGCGCTCTTCGGTGAACGGATCGATCCAGCCAGCAAGCGCTCCTCTCGGGGCTGACCACGAGCGGAATCTCCCGAGACCCCACCCGGACGAAACACCCATCGAGTCCAATCGCCGACCTCGGCGAAACTCGATTCCAGCGGAGTAGAAGCGATGGCGACGACAATTCCCGAAGAGAGCAAGATCGGATTCATCGGCTGCGGTGCCATGGCGCGGGCCCTCGCCGGAGGATTGGTCGACGCGGGCGTATCGCCCAGCCAAATCCTGGCGGCCGATCCCTTTGCCGACGCACGGCTTCAATTCGAGAATGCGATCGGAACGACCCCGGTCGAGGACAACGCGGAGGTCGTGGCCAAGGCCGACGTGGTCGTGCTGGCGGTGAAGCCCCCTGCGGTGGTGCCGCTGCTCGAAGCCCTCGACCCCAGCCTCGGCCTGCGACCGCTGTGGATTTCGATCGCGGCCGGCGTCCCGCTGGAAAAGCTGCAGAGCGCGCTGCCCGAGAAGGCCCGAATCGTCCGAACGATGCCGAATACGCCCGCGCTCGTCCGCGCCGGCGCCTCGGCCTTTTTCCCGGGCCCCTCGGTCACCGAAGCCGACATCCAAACGACCGAGGCCGTTCTCGAAGCGGTCGGCTGGTGTTGGCGGGCACCCAACGAAGACCTGCTCGACGCGGTCACCGGCCTCTCCGGAAGCGGGCCGGCCTACGTCTTCCTGATCCTCGAGGCGCTCGCCGAGGCCGGCGTGCGCCAGGGGCTCCCGCTCGAGGCCTCCTTGGCCCTGGCGACCCGAACCGTACTCGGCGCGGCCAAGCTCGCCCTCGAGACCGGAACGCCTCCGGGCCAGCTCAGGGAGCAGGTGACCTCCCCCGGCGGCACCACTGTGGCCGGTCTGGAACAGCTCGAAGCCCATGGTCTGCGTGAGGCGATCCACGACGCCGTCCGGGCCGCGACCGAGCGCTCCCGGGAGCTACGAGGCGGCTAACGCGTCGCCCCGAGAAGCCGCAGACCCTCAAGAATTTCGCTGATCTGGCCGATTACCTGCCGCAGGGAGAGCGTTCTCTTCCGAGCCGAGGAGGCCCTTCGCCGTGCGCATGACCCCGCTGGACGTCCAGAGTCATCAATTCGCCCACCGACTTCGCGGATTCGATCCGGATGAGGTCAGCGCCTTCTTGCGAATCGTCTCAGAGGACTACGAGGGCCTCGTTCACGAAACGAATCACCAGGCCGATCGGATCCGGCGCCTCGAGGGCCGGCTCGAAGAACTCTCCGCCCAGGAGGACCTCCTGAAGCAGACACTCATCAGCGCCCAGGCGATGACCGAGGAATTGCGCGCCGCGGCGGAGCGCGAGGCCGACCTGCGATTGGCCGAGGTCGAGGTGCGCGCCGAGAAGATTCTCGATGCGTCCCACCGCCGCGCGGCCCATCTTGCCCAGGATATCCGGGAGATGCGTGCCCTTCGCTCGCGGCTCGCCGAGTCCTTCCGGAGCGCGGCCGAAACCCACCTTTCGCTGCTCGACACCCTCGAAGCCGATCCCGAACAGGATCCGCTGATCCAGGGGCTGGTCGAGGGCACCGTGGCCTACCTGCAGCGCGATTCTCGGACGGCTCGATCGAAAAAGGACGAATCCCGCCCGGCGGCAGAGCGCGACAAGGGCGCGAAGCAAGCCTGAGTCCAGGGCGCAAGAATCCGCCCCCATCCTTCGGCCGTTGGCAGTCCCGTCTCGATGGGATATCAAAGGCGCCGCTTCAGGCCCTCGCGAGGAAACCACGGCGATGCCGACCTACGACTACCAGTGCGGAAAATGTAAGTTCGAGTTCGAGCGCGAACAACGAATTACCGCTGATCCAATCAAGACCTGCCCCAAATGCAAGAGTCGCAAGGCCAAACGCCTGCTCTCCGCGCCGAGCTTCATCTTGAAAGGCGGCGGTTGGTACGCGGACGGCTACGGCAGCACCGGTGCCAAGAAATCGGGCGACGATTCGGGATCCTCCGAGACGTCGAGCGCCAAAGGTGATTCCGACAGCAGCAGCAAGTCGGACAAGAAATCGACCCAGAAAACCTCTTCGGACGGCGCCAGTGGCAGTGGCGGCAAGAAGTCGGACTCGAGCAAATCGAGCAAAAGCGCGGCGGGATGAGTCGCCCGGCCGCGATCGAGACGACGGTCGTCGACGGCCTCGCGCTCGCCAACACGCTGCGCGATGAGATGAAACGCGAGATCGATGCGCTCCTCGACGAGGGTCATCGTCCGCCTCAGCTGACCGTCGTGTTGGTGGGGGACGACCCCGCGAGTCGCTCCTATATCAAGGGGAAGCAACGCGCTTGTGCGCGCATTGGGGCCGACTCGGCGGAGGTCCTGCTGCCCGAATCGACAAGCGAAAAAGAGCTGCTCGAGCTGCTCGACAGGCTCAATTGCGACGACGGCGTCGACGGCATCCTCGTCCAGCTTCCGTTGCCGAAATCCATCTCGCCCGAAATCATCGCCGAGGCCATCGATCCAATGAAGGATGTCGATGCGCTGCATCCGCTCAATTTCGGACGCCTCTTGGTCGGCAATGCAACGCTGATCTCGTGTACACCGCTTGGGGTGATGGCGGTACTGGCCCACCACGATGTCCAACTCGAAGGGGCGCACGCCGTCGTGATCGGCCGAAGCAATATCGTCGGCAAGCCCGTTTCGATTCTGCTGCAACAACAAAATGCAACCGTCACGATGTGCCACTCGCGCACGAAGGATCTGGACGCCGTCTGTCGCTCGGCCGACATTCTCGTCGCAGCCATCGGCCGTCCGCGCATGGTGAAGGCCGATTGGATCAAACCGGGCGCCGCCGTGATCGATATCGGCGTGACCGAACTCGACGGTCGACTCGTGGGCGACGTCGACTTCGATGCAGTCCAGGGCATCGCGGGTCTGATTACGCCCTCGCGGCGAGGGATCGGTCCGATGACGATCACGATGTTGCTGCGCAATACGCTGACCGCCTATCAGGCACGAAAGATCTCGCAGAAGGGCCTACGGAAGGGCCCGTGAGCGAACTCCTTCGCACGCCTCTCTACGCGGCACACGTCAGGCTGAACGCCCGCCTGGTTCCCTTCGCGGGCTATGCGATGCCCGTGCAATACACCTCGATCCGAGAAGAACACGAGGCGGTCCGCGAGCGCGCCGGACTCTTCGACGTTTCCCACATGGGCCAACTCCATCTCTCCGGGCCCCGCGCGAACGAGGCGCTCGAATCGCTAGTGAGTTGCGAGATCGACAGCTTGGGAATCGACCGGGCGCGCTACGGATTGCTGCTGAACGAGACGGGCGGCTGTGTCGACGATGTGATGGTCACGCGCGAAGCCGAGCACGCATTGTTTCTGTGTGTGAACGCATCGAACGTCAAAAAAGTGCGTGAGTGGATCGAATCCCGCGTGGGTCCGGACGTCGTCGTCGAGGACCGCAGTCTCGAGACGGCCCTACTCGCCCTGCAAGGACCCGCCGCTGCCTCGATCCTCACGCGACTCGGAGTCGCGAAATCGGATTTGCCAAAGCGCTTTCGGGTGGCCCGCCTCGTGCTCGCCGGCTCCCCGGTCCTGGTCTCGGCGACCGGCTACACCGGGGCACCCGGCTTCGAACTCTATCTTCCGGGCCCCGAGGCCGAAGCGCTCTTCGACGCGATTCTCGAGGCTGGATCGGTCGACGGCATTCTCCCGGCCGGGTTAGGCGCCCGCGACACCCTGCGGCTCGAAGCGGCTCTTCCCCTCTACGGGCACGAGCTCGACGAATCGACGTCCCCCTTCGAGGCGGGCCTCGGGCGATTCGTCAAACCCCTCGATCGCGGCTTCATCGGCGCAGCCGCGCTCCGGGCGCGCGGGCACGACTCGGCCGACGAGGCGAAGGGAGCGAGCGGCTCGGGCCTCGAGCGGTGTCTGGTCGGGTTCGAGATGACGGGCCGCGGGATCGCCCGGGCGGACTACGAAATCATCCATGAGGGTCAGGTCGTCGGCCGCGTGACCTCGGGCGCGCCCTCCCCGACCCTCGGAAAGTCGATCGGCCTCGGCTACGTTCCGCCCGCCCTGTGCGAGATCGGCCAGCGCCTGTCGATCCGAATCAGAAGCAAGGATGTCGCAGCCGAAGTCGTCGAGCGGCCGTTCTTGCGAACCCGCGAGAAGAAATCCACGTCGCGCTGAGGCGTTCGGCGAATCATGAGGGAGAGATCGACCGGTGGCGGACTACGATTTTCCAGACAACCTTCTCTACACGCAGGACGACGAATGGCTTCGCCGTGAAGAGGACCTCGTCGTCATCGGCATCACGGATTTCGCGCAGAATCAACTCGGCGACATCGTCTTCGTCGAACTCCCCGAGGTCGGCACCCTCACCGAGGCCGGCGTCGCCTTCGGCACGATCGAATCGGTGAAGGCTGTATCGGATCTCTGCGCGCCGCTATCGGGAGAAGTCGTTTCGGTCAACGAAGCGCTCGAAGACGCGCCCGAAAAAGTCAACGAGTCGTGCTATGGCGACGGTTGGTTGATCACGCTGCGGCCGAGCGACCCCACGAAACTCGACGACCTGCTCGACATCGAGGCCTACCGCGCCTCGGTTCTGGAGCGCGACTCCGAGTCCTGATCGAGCGAATCGGCTCGACCCCAAAGATCTTCCTCAAGTCCTCCGGTCCTCGATCCTCAGGCCTTTTCGGACGCCCGTTCGAGGCGCAAACGGGCCACCTCAGCCCAGGATCCGGTCGGATCGAGTTGCAGAACCCGCCGCCAATGGTCGCAGGCGCCGCGGGTGCGGCCGATCTTCTCGTAGAGCAACGCCAAATTGATGTGGAGATCCGGGTACGTCGGATCCGACGCCAAAGCACGACGATAGAGCTCGAGCGCGCGCCGATCGTCGCCAATCTCTTCGAGAATGTTCGCGAGGTTGAAATTGGCCTCGACGTGATCCACCTCGAGTTCCAGACAGGCCTCGAAGGCACGCTGCGCCGCCGCACGTTGGCCCTGGTTGTAACGGACCGCACCGAGATTGCAGTAGGCGTCCGCATAATCTTCGTCGAGTTCGAGCGCCCTTTCGTAGGCCGCAATCGCCTCGGCCCATTTATCGGCGTCCGCATCGAGTTCGCAGCCCCGCTCGAAACAGGCGATCGCCTCGTCGGCATCCGCCGCCGCCGAAGCGGCCTGCGCCGTGCCCGCAGCGTCGATCTCGGTCAACGAAAACTCGCCTCCAGCCGCCGCCCGCGCGTCGTCCTCGAATTCGAGCAGGAGTTGGCCCCCGGCCTCTTCGAGGCGACCGTCATGCCTCAGTACGAGTCGATCCGACTTCTCCCCTCGCTCCCCCAAAACGCGCAGGGCCGCCGCCGGGTCGTCCAGATCCGGCAATCGATCGCGCACCGTTTCGAGGTTTCGACGAATCCGTTGCAGGGGAATGCCCTTGTCGAGCAGGGATAGGATCGCGCGCAAGACGACGAGGTCGCGGAAGGCGAAACCGTCTTCGCCCGTCTGCGAAGCGAGCGACTCGACGAGCCGCGTCCTCTGCCAATAGCGAAGTCGGCGCGGGGAAACTTTGAGGATTCGCGCGATCTCGCCAAGCGAATAGTCCGTCACGACGGGAGCATGCCACGAAGTCGCGCGACTGGGAACCGAAAAAGCAACAGCGGAAAATCCGAGTCGTCGTTTGGCTGCTACGTTCGCGCGCGGCGAGGTTCCCGTGGCTGGTGCCCGGCCTCGACTTCAAATCGAGTGTGGATTGCGTCACCGCGGTCCAGGCGGGTTCGATTCCCGTCCCTCGCCGCCACGACTTGCTTCGATGCGACCGACCACGACGACGTCCGCCGCCCGGTCGCGCCCCTTCGAATCGCGCTAGCGAGATCGCCGCAAGGGCGCCGCGCGACCGAAGAGATAGCCCTGGCCGTAGGGAATTCCGAGGTCCTGGAGCGTCGCGAGTTCTTCGGGCGTCTCGATTCCTTCCGCGATGATCTGGCCGCCGAGTTTTCCCGCCACGGCATGCAGTGCGCGCAGCAATTCCTGGCGCGGCGGATCGGTATCGATTCCGCGAACCAGGGAGAGATCGACCTTGATGAAATCGGGCGCCAATTCCATCACGGCCTCGAGACTGCCGTAGGCGACACCCGTATCGTCGAGTGCGATCTGAAAGCCCAGCTCTTTGTAGTGGTCGCTGATCTCGCGAAAGATCGAATAATTGTCGATCGATTCTCGCTCGGAGATCTCGAAGACGATGTCCTCCGGCCGCAGATTCAGGTCATCGAGCGTCTTCTGCAAAGCCTCGCCGCGAAACGCCGGATCGTGAATCGCGGTGGGCAGGCAATTCAGGAAGAGTTTGCGACCCGCTTCCAAGCCCCGAGCCCCGCGCAACGCAGTGCGTCGGCAGAGGCAATCGAGTTCGAAGACCAGGCCCGTCTCCTCCGCGATCTGGAAGAGTCGTTCCGGCGAATGGAGTTCGCTTTTCCAGGGCCCGCGAACCAGCGCTTCGTGTCCGAGAGTCTCGCGCGTCGTCAGGTTGACGATCGGTTCATAGAGGATTGCGACATCTTCGGCGAGGACCAGATCCAGAAAGGTCTTGTGTCGCTCGCGGCGGGCGATGCTCTCGCTCAATGCGGCGTCCCGTCTTGCCACTTCGAAGCCTTCGAGAATCTGTCGATCGGTTCCGAGGCCCGGATTGTAAAAGACCGTGGCATGACCGACCGGGAAATACGGTGCATCGCGATCGTAGGGATAGACGATCTTCTGACCCTCGCTCGCGATTCGATCGAGTAGGCGTCGCACCAGATCGGGCAAACGTTCGCGATAGAAGCGGTCGTCCGAGCGGGGACGGAAGAAGAGGATCGCGAGTTCGTCGGGAGCGGCGGAACCGCCGACGAGAAAATCCTCTTCTCGGAGATCGGGTTTACAGGCTTCCCGCACGAGTTGTTGAAAGGCCTCGAGGGCTCGCCTGTGCGCTTGCACCCCGTAGCTTCGCTCGATTCGTTCGAGCGGCGCCCCATCGATGAGAATCAGCCCGAATGCGCCATCCCGAGCCAGTGCTTTCCCGACCGCCTCGACGCGCTCACTGTAGTGACCCGCGAGGGAGTCGGATTCGGTCGATTCTTCCGTTTCGTCGTAGCCCATATCATGCGCATCGGAGGTCCCCGCCACTGATTTGAGTGGATTGTACGATCAGAGAAGATTCTTCAGGAAGCTGCCGGTTAGTGAGGTGGACACCTGCGCGACCGCAGCGGGCGTGCCCTCCGCAACCACCCGGCCCCCATCCGGCCCCCCGCCGGGGCCCAGATCGATCACCCAATCGGAGTGCCGAATCACGTCGAGATCATGTTCGACGACGATCACGCTCGCGCCCGCGTCGATGACCTCGTCGAGACAACGCAACAAGACGTCGGTATCGCAGGGGTGCAATCCGGTCGTCGGTTCATCGAAGATGTAGAGCGCATTGCGCGTCCCCTCGACCAGCGCCTGTCCGAGCCGCATGCGTTGATTCTCTCCCCCCGAAAGCGTCGAGAGCGGTTGGCCCAGTCTCAAATAGCCGAGTCCGACGCGCACCAGCGGCTCCAGTCGAGAGACGATCTTCGGCTCCGCCGCAAAAAACTCGCAGGCTTCCTCCAAGCCGAGATCGAGAACATCCGTGATCGAGCGACCGTCGATCTGAATATCGAGCACCTCGCGCCGATAGCGTCCCCCGCCGCAGGTGTCGCAGGGCACACGAAGATCGTCGAGAAATTGCATGTCGATCACGACTTCGCCCACGCCCTCGCACTCGTCGCAGCGTCCGCCCGCGACATTGAAGGAAAACATTCCCGCCGACCAACCCCGTGCCTTGGCTTGCCTCGTCGCGGCGAAGAGCTGTCGGATCCCCTCGAAAGCCTTCGTGATCGTGGCGGGATTGGAGCGGGAACTTCGGGTCACCGGGGCCTGGTCGACGAGGATGACAGAGTCGATGCGTTCCGCGCCTTCGATCGCGCGCCAGACTCGGCGCGCGGGATCGAGCGACCCACGCGGGTCGAGTCCCGGTACCAGAACGTCCCGCATCAGCGTCGACTTTCCCGCGCCGGAAACGCCGGTGATCGCGACCAGTCCGCCCAAGGGAATTTCGACCGTCAGATGGCGCAAATTGTGAATCGTCGCATCGACGATCCGAAGCCTCGGCGTCGCCGACAGATCTCGCGCTTTGCGAGGCGTTCGGCCGAATTCCCCACGCAAGGCGGCGCCCGTCTTCGATTCCGCAATCGCGCGGATCTCGATCGCTGTACCCGACGCCACGATCTCGCCACCCCGACGGCCCGCACCCGGCCCGAGATCGATGATATGGTCGGCCGCTTCGATCAACTGGGTCGCGTGTTCGACGACGACGACCGTGTTGCCCTGGTCACGAATCGCTTCGAGGACGCGGATCAGCCGAGACAAATCGGCCGCGTGCAAACCGATCGAGGGTTCGTCGAGCACATAGAGCGACGCAGTCAGACTCCCGCCGAGGGCCGTGGCCAGTTGAATCCGCTGTGCCTCGCCGCCGGAGAGCGTGCGCAGATTCCGGTCGAGCGAGAGATAGCCGAGACCCACGGCATGGATCGTTCGCAAGCGGGTCCGCACGAGTTGGAGAAGCCGCGCAGTCGCTTCGCCCCCGACCCTCCGCGCCACACAGTCCTCCACCCAATCCAACAGATCCGCCAGGGTCAGACGAGCGAGATCGGCGATCGAAACGCCTTCGACTCGGACGGCACGGGCCGCATCGGACAATCGCGTGCCCTCGCAGTCGGAACACGGGTCGTAGCGCCGATGGCGCGCGATCAAGACGCGCGCTTGAACCTTGTAGCGGCGCTTCGCCAGCCAATCGAAGAACGCACGCACACCGCCCCAATTCTCCCCATCGCCCTCGAATACGAATTGACGCTCCGCATCCGCCAATTCGATGAAGGGACGGTCCGCGTCGAGACCCACGACCTCGCAGGCCGCAAGCAATCGACTTTTCATACGACGCGAGGTCTTCGTCGCAAAGACCGAGATCGCATCCTCGTTGAGACTCCGGGTCGGGTCCGGCACGACCCGATCCCAATCGATCTCGGCGATGCGACCGAAGCCCTCACAAGTCGCGCAGGCCCCGATCGGATTATTGAAGGAGAACAAGCCCGGGCTCGGGTCCGCGAAACGCCGCCCACAGCCGTCGCAGACGCGGCCCTCGCGGTATACCTGCGCCTGCTCGAGAGGCGCTCCCACGCGACGAACGACGACCTGCCCATTGCCTCGACCAAACGCCAAGGACACCGCCTCGACGAGCCGCCCCCTTTGCTCGGACGCTCCACTCGCCAGTTCCCGGTCGCCCCCCTTTGCGCGATCGCGGCTTGCCTGTGCCTGGCCTGGGGACCGTTCGAGCGCCAGTCGGTCGATCAGCAGCCACCACGGTTTCGCCTTGGAGGGCTTGGCGCGCGGCGTCGCTTCGAGCAGATCGAGAACGCTTCCCTCCGCGTCGAGTAATCGCGCGAAGCCATCGCGAACGAGTTCATCGCGGACCTCCGCGGCGCGACCCTGCCCGCCCACGATCGGCGTGACGAGCAAAATCCGTTGGCCCCCATGATCGCGGGCGATTCGTTCGGCCGTCGCCGTGATCCCGCCCGCATCGACCGCTCGATCGCAATCGGGACAGATCGTCTCGCCGATTTGCGCAAAGAGATGTCTGAGATGATCGAGGACTTCCGTCGCACTGCCGACCGTCGTGCGTGCACCGGTCGCCCCGTTGCGTTGTTCGATCGCGATAGCCGGGGGCAGATTCGAAATGTGATCGACTTCGGGCCGCGCCAGCCGTTCGAGAAATTGCCGGGCATAGGCCGACAAGGAACTCACATAACGGCGCTGTCCCTCGGCGTAGAGGGTGTCGAACGCCAGGGTCGATTTGCCCGAACCGGAGGGGCCCGTGACGACCGTGAGTGCGCCCAAGGGAAAGACACAGTCTATCCCACGGAGGTTATTCGAACGCGCATTTTCGATGCGGATCTCGCGCTGCAAGAGAATCGAACCTATCCCGCGTTCACCGCGGCGAGCCGCTCTGCGCTCTCGACGTCCATCGGCCGACCCGCGTTGGCGGCGGATTCGGCGAGGGCCCGCCAGGTCTCCGTGCTCGGATCCTCTCCGAGTGCGGCGCTGGCCGAGCGCATCAAGAACACATCACCATGCTCGACGGCTGATTTCTGCAATTCATGGAGCGTTCGTTTCGCTTCGTCGTTCGAGGCCGGATCGGCCGCCGCCAGGAAATCGACCGCTTCGACCTCTCGATCGTCCTCGAGATACGCCTTCGCAATCGCCAACGCCTTGCTCGATTCGAGATCTCCATCCAGAAGAAGCCGGCGAGAAAGAGGATCGGGATGTTTCGAGTCTGCCAATTCTGTTCTCCCATGGGCGCGAGGCGCCGATTTCCAAAAAGTCGATTCCAACCAGCCCGCGGCGGAACCGGATACTACCCGGCCGCATAACGTGGCACGGAGGCGTCGACCGTCAGGGACCACGCTTCGATCCCCCCGTCCAGATTCTCGGCCGTCGCGAAGCCTTGGGCGAGCAGCAGGCGAACGGCCTTCGTGCTGCGCCCGCCATGATGACAATGAACCACGATCGGCTGTTCCCGCACCGCTTCGAGTTCCCCCAGCCTCGCCTCGAGGTCGCCGAGCGGAATCCAGAGCGCGCCTTCGATCTTCGCCTTTTCGACCTCGTCCTTTTCGCGAACGTCAATCAACGTCATCGCCTCCCCGGCGTCACGGCGTGTCGCGAAATCCGCGGCCGAACATTGACGAATCTCTTCCTCCGATTCGCCCTCCCGCGCAGGCATCCCGCAGAAGCCTTCATAGTCGATCAGTTCGCGAATGCTGGGCTCGTCCCCGCAAACCGGACAGCTCGGATCCTTCTGCATCTTGAACTCGCGCCAGGACATTTCGAGGGCGTCGTAGTGGAGCAGACGACCGTAGAGGGGTTCACCCAGGCCGGTCAGGATCTTGATCGTCTCGGTCGCCTGAACCAGCGCGATCGTGCCGGGCAAGATCCCCAAGACGCCCCCCTCGGCACAGGAGGGAACGGCGCCCGGCGGCGGCGGTTCTGGATAGAGACATCGATAGCAAGGTCCCTTCGACGCATCGAAAACGCTCGCCTGACCCTCGAAGCGAAAGATCGAACCGTGGACATTCGGCTTCTCGAGCAATACGCAGGCGTCATTTGTCAAATAGCGCGTCGGGAAATTATCCGTACCGTCCACGATCACATCGTATTTCGCGAAAAGTTCGAGCGCGTTGCCCGAATCCAATCGGATCGGAAAAATGTCGATTTCGACATCGGGATTCAAGCCGGAGAGCCGCTCCTTCGCGACCTCGACCTTCAGCCGGCCAATGTCGGCGGTCGTGTACAGGATCTGGCGCTGCAGATTCGAGCGCGCCACCACATCGTCGTCGATCAACCCGATTCGACCGACGCCGGCGGCGACCAGGTATTGCATGGCGGGACAACCCAGCCCGCCCGCACCGATCAAGAGCACGGCCCCCGAGAGCAGACGTTGCTGGCCCTCGAGACCCAATTCGGGCAGGCTCAAATGGCGGCGATAACGCTCGAATTGGTCGGGGCGAAGCGGTGTCTGTTCGGCTTCCATCAAACCTCCGAGCCCGGATTCCTTCGAGCGGTTCCGACCCCCCCGTTCCGTCCGACCCACGGGATACCCTGAACGGACGCGAAGTCGCTCGCTTGGGGTCGGTGTGGTGCCGGAGGCGGGATTTGAACCCGCAAGGCCTTGCGGCCGGGGGATTTTGAGTCCCCTGCGTATACCAATTCCACCACTCCGGCGATCGGCGGCAGCATACCACGCCGCTGTAAAATCGGGCCCCCGTCCCCTACACGCGGCGTTCGCCGCCACGCAACATGCAACTTTGACAGGCTCCGCGCACCTCGATAGGATCCGCGCTCCGTGGGGCCGTAGCTCAGTTGGGAGAGTGCTTGAATGGCATTCAAGAGGTCGCGGGTTCGATCCCCGCCGGCTCCACCACAAGGAATTTCGCAATGATCCAGCCCGGTCCCCGACCGGGTTCCCCTCGCGAATGGATTGGCCGTGTGCCCGATCGATTTCCGCCACGGACCCTTCCGCCCTGAACTCGCACGCTTGCGTTTATGAACCGCCCGGGTGTTCCGGAGGGTCTTCAATCTGAGTCGCGGCCTCGATCGGGGTTGAACGGGCGGACTCGATCCGCTCTCCTTCGAGTGACGTGAACGTCCAAGACGGAAGCAAGGCGGAAGAACTCAAGTGGCCGACTCAGCTCACCCGAAATACATCCGTCGGGAGCGGAGCGGGCCACTCTCGTTTTCCACGAAGCTCTACCAGGGCATTGGTGCGATTCCCGACACCGTCAAGAACTGGTCGTTCAACACCTTCACGCTCCTCTACTACAACCAGATCCTGGGGATGGACGCGTTCTTCGTCTCCATAGCGCTCGCGGTGGCGATCGTTTTCGACGCCATCACCGATCCGCTGGTCGCGACCTTGTCCGACAATTCCCGGTCGCGTTGGGGTCGCCGACATCCCCTGATGTTGCTTGCCTCGATACCCCTCGGCGCAGCGCTCTACGCGGTCTACGTGCCTCCCGCCGGCCTTTCGGGAAATGCGCTCTTCGCCTGGCTGCTGATCTTCACGATTCTGACTCGAGGCTTGATGACGCTCTATTTCGTGCCTTGGGCAGCGATTGCGGCCGAACTCTCGGACGACTATCACGAGCGCACCTCGGTGATGGCCTATCGCTATGCCGTCGGATGGATGGTCGGCGTTGGTCTGCCGCTCTATGTCTATACATTCGTAATGCCCGGAACCGCGGAATATCCCGTTGGCCAACTCAATCCGGCGGGCTACCCGAAGATGGCGCTGATCGTGGGCTGTCTGATGAGCTTCGGCGCGCTCGCGACGACGCTGCTCACCTGGCGGGAGATTCCCTATCTACGCCAGCACGCCGGTGAGACAGCACCCTTCGGGCTGACGCAGACCTTTCGCGAGCTCTCGCACGCTCTCCGCAATCGTCAATTCGCCCTGATCTTCGTGATCGTCCTGATCTCCTCGGCGATCGGCGGAACCACCGCCAACATCGGGATCTACATGACGACCTATTTCTGGGGCTTCACGACCGAGGACCTTCGATGGTTCACGCTCTCGGCCGTCGGGGCCATCTTCGCGTTTCCGATGGTCGCCTCGGTACAGCGCCGCTGGGACAAGAAACACATTCTCCTGGCGTGTTCGGTCGTCAGTCTGGTCGAAGGAATCACGGTCGTGAACCTGCGTTTCCTCGACGTGCTTCCTGAGAACGGTGACCCGATGTTGCTTGCCATCCTGGTCGGCGCGGGCGTATTTGCGGTCACCATCGCGGTGATCCAGGGCATCATCGGCTCTTCGATCATCGCCGACCTGCTCGACGATCACGAACTCCGAACAGGCTACCGCCAGGAGGCGATGTTCAACGCCGCCCTGTCCTTCTCCGGTAAAGCGGTATCTGGATTCGGCACGATTCTCGGAGGCCTGATCCTCACACTCATCGCCTTTCCGATCGGCACGGAGCCGACGGAGGTGCCCGCCGAGGTGATCTTTCGTCTGGGCGTCGTCGTCGGAGTGGCGGTCCCGCTCCTGAACCTGATTCCGATCAGCTTGATCACGCGCTATCGCATCACCCGAGAGCGACATGCGGAAATTCGTGCGGCGCTCGACGAGCGACGGGCGAGGAACGGGGGAGGATGAATTGCATCGACGCCATAGACTCGAGAAGAGGACCTTTCAGCTTGAGAAAGCTTCCCGAAGAGGAGAGAACACTGGCTGCGCGGATTCGGAATAGGGGAGACACGATGACAGCCAAGCAGAAATCTCCGATCACAGATACCGTACTCGTCGGTTTGTGTGGAAGAAACCACTCTTCTTGGGGGATTTGAGATGATCAGCCTGCATCATACGCACCTCATAGCATCCGACGTGGACGCAACCATCGCCTTTTGGTGTGATCACTTTGGTGCCACAGTGGTCGACGACTTCTCGTTCGCCGGTGCGCGCAATGTCTTTTTGCGCGTCGGGTCGGGACGGCTCCACCTT
>Ga0209988_10001046_pt1 | contig 17794 bp, 20 predicted proteins | sample N075metaG_FD_183115 | JGI IMG/M metagenome (GOLD analysis project Ga0209988, IMG submission 183115) | Deep subsurface microbial communities from Kermadec Trench to uncover new lineages of life (NeLLi) - N075 metaG (SPAdes) (version 2) | ecosystem: Environmental > Aquatic > Marine > Ocean trench... | reverse complement strand
GAAACGGTAAGTCCAGTACCCGGGCACGCAATTATGTGGACAGACCAAGCTGACAAAAGCCGGAACCACACTGGGAACCGCACCTTAAATGTCCCCAGCACAAGCCGGGGGTGAGGAAGTGGATAACCACACGGGATGTTTTTTCGTTTGGGGGTTCTGTTGTATGAAATGCTGATGCAACTTATTTTTTATAAAAATTAAACATAACAAAAAAAAGGAGGGGTCCGTTTATGGAAAACCACGGAAAAAATTCTGGTACAGCCCCTGAAAAGGCAAAGGAGATAACAGTTGGATTCGGAGGTGCTGCCGGTGATGGCCTCGATAAATCCGGGAATACGCTGGCGACGGTAATCAATCGGCTGGGACTGTACGCAATTTCTTACAATAGTTACCAGTCCCTTATTCGCGGTGGGCACACTTTTCTCCGACTTCGGATCAGCCAGAGAAAAGAGAAATGTTTTGGAGATCATCTGAATGTTCTGCTTGCAATGAATCAGGATAGCATTGAGAGACACGCGCCTGAAGTAAATCCGGGTGGCGTTGTCATTTTCAATTCAGACAAAATCTCCTGTGACCCATCGCTCCTGCAAGAGAATGTTCACGCAATAGCACTGCCATTCAAAGAGGTTACCGAAGGGATAGGCAAGCTTATGCCTATCATGCAGAATACCATGGCGCTGGGAGCATTATTGTATTTAGCAAACCTTGCGTTTGAAACCTTGCACGAAGTGCTGGCAGATATTTTCAAACATAAAGGTGAAGAAGTTATCGAACAGAATGTAAAGGTGGCGCAAGGCGGTTTTGACTATGCCGAGCAACATTTTGAATCTGCAAAAATCAGCATACCGTGGGATTTCACGCGAATCGCGAAGCCGTTTTTCTCTGGCAATGCGGCTATGGCAATGGGAGCGGTAGCAGGTGGGTTGAAATTTTATTCGGCCTACCCCATGAGTCCAGCGTCGAATATTTTGCATTGGTTGGTTGCCAATAGCGAAAAATGTAGTGTGCTGGTTAAGCAAGCGGAAGATGAAATAGCGGTGGTGAATTTAGCCATTGGAGCCGGGCATGCAGGCGTTCGTTCTATGTGTGCAACTTCAGGGGGTGGTTTTGCCCTCATGACCGAAGCTATAGGCGAAGCAGCCATGCTTGAGACACCCGTGGTAATTATCAATGTGCAGCGCGGCGGACCTTCCACCGGGTTGCCCACAAAAACCGAGCAAGGAGACCTGAATCAGGCGATGGGCGCTTCACAAGGGGACTTTCCACGGGTCATCATGGCTCCCAAAAGTGTTACAGATTGCTACCACATGGCGGGTGAAGCCCTCAATATCGCTGAACAATTTCAACTCCCGGTGATTATCTTATCCGATTTATTGTTAGGCGAAAATTACGAAACCATTGCGCCAGACTCCTGGTCGCACGACGTTGAAATCAAGCGTGGAGAGCTGATTCGCGAAGTTCCTGAAATCATGGAGAACAATGGCGGGTTCAAGCGCTATAAATTTACCCCGTCAGGGGTATCGCCGCGGCCAGTCATTGGCAGTGAGGGGATGGTTTACGTGGCAGCATCCGATGACCATGACGAAGATGGTGTGCTCATCAGCGACGTTTTCACGAACCCAGCCATTCGGCGAAAAATTAACGAAAAGCGCATGCGGAAGATGGACGGAGTTGTTAAAGAATTAGAGCCACCAAAGCTGGAAGGGCCGGAAGACAGTGAAGTCACGTTAATCAGTTGGGGATCAACTTGGGGTGTTATTCAGGAAGCCTTGGAACAATTGCAAGATGAAGGCATTACCGCAAATCAACTGAATTTCAAGTATCTTTTTCCTTTGCACGTAAAAGAGGCGCTCGAAATTCTGGATAAATGCAAGACAACCATCGTGGTGGAAGTCAACGCGAGCGGACAGTTTGCCAGACACCTTCGAGCCGAGACCGGTTTTTCTTGCACAGATACCATTCTAAAGTATGATGGTGAGCCATTCGAGCCGCGGCTAATTACGAATCGTGTCATGGGTATTCTCAATAAAGAACCCCTCGACCTCAGGGTGACCGAAAAAGAAGCTCGTGAGATTGGCTACCATTATATTCGTGTTCATCTCCGCGACAAGCTTCGTCCGGCGCAAATCGTTCACGTAACTAAAAATGGCTACGGTGAGCCGGTGTGGGTTTTGAAACTTGTGGATCGTGAAAATGGCGAGGCAAAAGGCCAACTTACAGTCGGTATGGACACGGGTTCAACCTACAAATGGGATCCGTTAAATTAGCCAGCAATTAGCACTCTAAACCTTTTTATTGTGGAGAAAATTATTATGAGTACTGTTCTTACCCCTGCAAAAGAAAAGAGCAAAACCCGCAAAGCAGTCGTAGACCCTGATTGGTGTGCGGGTTGCGGAGACTTTGGTGTTCTGAAATCGTTAAAGTCAGCCACCACAGATAATGGCGTGAAACCTCATGAACTGCTGTTGGTATCCGGGATTGGTTGTTCCTCAAACCTGCCAGGATTTTTTTATTCTTACGCGGTTCACAGCCTGCATGGCAGAGCGCTACCGGTTGCCACCGGCGCCAAACTAGCTAACCACAATATGAAGGTTGTCATTACTGGCGGCGATGGCGACGGATACGGTATTGGCGTCGGGCATTTCATCCACGCCATGCGTCGAAATCTTGACTTGACCTATATTGTGATGGACAACGAAATTTACGGATTAACAACCGGACAGGCTTCCCCGACTACTGCTGAAGGTCACAAAACGAAAACGACCCCCAGAGGCAACGTTGAAAAGCCGATTAACCCGCTTGCTTTAGCGCTCACTGCCGGGGCCACCTTTGTTGCGCGGGGTTTTTCCGCACAGCCAGCGCAATTAACATCATTGATCGAGCAAGCTATGGCGCACAAGGGTTTCGCACTAATAGATGTATTCAGTCCATGTGTTACCTACAATAAACTGAACACATATTCCTGGTTTAAGGAGCGTGTCTACAAACTGGAAGACGAAGAGCCAGATCGTGACCTCACTGATTTCTCTGCGGCGATGACCAAAGCTATGGAATTCGACTCGCGGATTCCCATTGGCTTAATTTATAGGATAGAAAAACCTACTTATGAAGATACCGAGCCGGTCCTGCTGAAGGGTCCTTTGGTTGACCAATCCCTTGGAATAAAGAAAGAACTATTTGATCAGTTACTTGCGGTAACCATGTAGTTGAACAACCAAGAATCAATTTTCAGGATCCCTGTTCTCAGAAATAAAGAACAGGACTATTACCCGTTGTTCTTATTGAATTTGTCGGGGAACCCATGGCTGTATACAGAGCCCGAAAAGGAACCTTAGATTCTGTTTTCCTAGTTCTATATCCCTCACCCTGTCACGCATTTCAGATTTTGGATGAGTGTGAATTGTTCCATTTGCCATTATCCCTAACAGCTAAAATCCTACAGCGTTTTGGCAAGGTAATTTAAGCCCTTCCCCACTAAATACTGATGGATTGACGGCAGTATTAAAATAATAGGAGATAGATCATCTATGAGCTCTATAACTGAAAAAGACGTTTTGGCAGCCTTGACCCAGGTTCAAGAACCGCAGTCGGGGAAAGATTTAGTTTCACTGAACATGGTTAAAAATGTTGAGATTGATGGGCCACGCGTCAGTTTTACTGTGGAATTCAAGAGTGCCTCTTACCCCTTCAAAGAAAAAGTTCTGGCAAATGCCAAGGCAGCCGTGATGACCATTTCGGGTGTAGGAATCGTAACGGTGAATTCCAAAATCAACGATCCACTTAAGGTCATTTCTTCCCAACCGGCACAAACCATGTCAGCCCCACAGCCGGCCATGCGGCCTCAGCAACCTGTGCAGCCGCAAAAACAAAATCTGATTCCTTCAGCCAAAAATACTATTGCAGTCGCCAGCGGCAAAGGCGGTGTTGGTAAGACGACGGTATCTGTCAATTTAGCAGTTTCTTTAGCGCAAAGCGGGGCTGCCGTTGGCTTGCTAGACTCAGATATTTATGGGCCCAATGTTCCAATCATGATGGGCGTGAATCAAAAATTAGGAACGCGCAATAACAAAATCGCCCCATTAGAACGATACGGTGTTCATATGGTTTCGGTAGGATTCATCTCAGAAGGCGATACGGCCATTATCTGGCGCGGTCCAATGGTTGGGAAAATGATTCAGCAATTCCTCGGGGAGGTGGATTGGGGTGCGTTAGACTATCTGGTCATTGACATGCCGCCTGGAACGGGCGACGCGCAACTCACCGTTACTCAGACCGTTCCTTTGACTGGCGCCATCATCGTGACCACTCCTCAGGATGTGGCCCTCGCCGATGCGAAAAAGGGTATCAACATGTTTAGAAAAGTTGAGGTGCCTATATTAGGGCTTGTGGAAAATATGAGTTATTTTATTTGTCCCCACTGCAACAAGCGGCACGAAATATTTGATCATGGTGGCGGGAAAAAGGCCAGTAAAAAATTCAAGGTGCCATTTCTTGGAGAGATTCCTTTGGAAACAAAAGTGCGAATAGGGGGAGACCAGGGAACGCCAATTGTTATTTCAGAACCTGAGGCATCGGTTTCAGTGGCTTTCAAAAATCTGGCTAACTCAGTAATGAAACAAATCGACATTTTAAAGGCCAAAGAAACAGACCAGGGCTTGTTGAAACGAGTTTTCAAAATAAGTTAAATGAGTGAATCCTTGAATATCTTATTAATCTCTACCTATGAACTAAGCCGCCAAGCTTTCGGATTGGCCTCACCTGCTGCCTGGCTGCGTCGGGAGGGTCACAGGGTTACGTGCCATCGATTGTTCCCTCGATCCTTTGCCTGCTGACGGAGTTTTGCAAGCAGATCTTGATCGCATTCTATATTCCGATGGGCTGTGGTGTCCGGCATAGGAGGGGTTGGGTTTGGGCTGGTTCAATTGGCCCGAGCGAAAGGTGCGAAGGTGATCGCGGTCAGTCGAACCGAGGCGAAGCTAAAGAAAGCGGCCGAACTCGGTGCTGAATTCACTATCGATGCTTCAAGAATCTCTGTTGGGGAGCGCATTCGGGAGATCACGGATGGCGCGGGCGACTCGTTTTCATCGGATACTCAGAAGACAGCTTCACCGTGCATCCTATTCAGCTCGTAGTGTTCGAACAAATGGTGCTCGGAATCTGTCGGGGCAACGCTGGATGATCTCTACGAAGCAATCGATTTGGTAAAACGTGGCATCGTGCGCACCGTCGTCGACCGGACACTTCCGCTGGATCAATACGAGGACGGCTTGAAAGCGCTGGAACAGGGTGAACTTGTTGGTAAGCTTGTGCTTGTGCCGCGTTCCTGAAGTAAAATTTCATCATCATAGAGCACGCAGAGCCCGCTATCATATTTGACAATCTTTAAATCGCCCAGTTGATTCTCCTTTAAGTATGGATTTGGCGCGCTCATAGTGAGCCGCAGTTAAGTATAGTTAGCATGCCACTGCTATCGCATTCTTAATGGAAGAAACTTGATAATGTATTTAGCTTTGGGTCATATCGAACCTTCCAGCGTCTCAGTTTCTTGGAAGCTGGAACAAGCAAAAAAAGTAAAGAGAGGATCCCGAAAAATCTCTTTTCTAAAAAAAACGGCTATTGGAGGTAGAAAATGGCAGAATTAGTGCAAATGAAATGTGTGGCCTGCCGTAAGGGTGCGCCTACAGTCACAAAAGAAGAGATTGCGGAATTCCATCCGAAAATACCGGAATGGAAAATAGTGGAGCGTGAAGACATCAAACGGTTGGAGCGTATCTACAGTTTCAACAATTTCGCCCATGCCCTATCATTTACTAACAAAGTGGGCGAATTAGCAGAGGCGGAAGGTCATCACCCAGCCCTCTTGACCGAGTGGGGAAAAGTGACGGTTACCTGGTGGACGCACAAAATCAGAGGATTGCATCGCAACGATTTCATCATGGCAGCAAAATCGGATCAATTGTATTAAGAATTCAGACATGGAGGAAAGAAATGCACTCTTTATTTGACAATGATAATTTGCAAGAAGAGCATGAATGTCCAGGTTGTGGCCAACCAACAAGCGGTACTTATACCGAAAGTGACAGCAAGACAGCATTATGCGAGGACTGCTTTAATAGACAGAGATGGGATGATGAAGGGGGCGTCCAGTACAATGATTCGGATAAATAAGACTTTAACGCCAGTAAGATGAGTTGATCACCAACGCCTTCAATTGTATGGCCGGGTTGATTAAATCTTAAATGGTCCGTAGAATTGAATATTTGAATTCATAATTGTAAATTATAAAAATCACAAATAACATTTAATTTAACTATATTATAAAAAAAATTAAAGATAATATTAATCCGTAATACTATAAAATTGAAAGGAGGACTTGACATGGCAAAGTTCATTAAGGTAGCCAAAAAATCCGAGATCGCCGAGCAATCGGCCAAATGTATCGAAGTCGAAGATAAGCGCATCGCTCTGTTCAACCTCGGTGGAGAATTCTACGCCATCGATGATACCTGTACCCACCGGGGTGGCCCGCTCAGTGAAGGCACCATTGAGGGCGAGGAAGTTGAATGCCCCTGGCATGGCGCCCACTTCAACATCAAATCGGGAACAGTCACCAACCCGCCGGCCCCTACAGACGTGACCAAATACAACGTCCGGCTCACCGGAGACGACATAGAAATTGAAGTTTAGGTGGTCTTAAGACAGGAAAGAGAAACAAAATCATTCGTACTACTAAATAAATTTAATGGGTGTGAATAAAAAAACATTTGCGAAAGAAGTATCCGTTAATACTGCGGAACAAACCCTGACCATTATCTGGGGTGACGGCCACCAAACGGTTTTTCCTTTGGAAGGCTTACGAAAATCCTGCCCTTGTGCAGTGTGCGCCGGAGGACACGAGAATATGGGTAAACCTATTGACCCTGATATCTTCAAGAAACCTCCTACTCAAACCTGGACCATTACCAACCTTGAAGAAATGGGGAATTACGCCGTACAAATTTATTGGGGTGATGGTCACAATACAGGTATTTATCAATGGGAAAGCTTAAGAAGCATGTGCCCTTGTGATATTTGTCAGCCAGAATAATTTGATTCTTTAAATTGTGGTAATCCATATGTTTAGCTTTATTAGTACATACACCAAATGGCTTCATACTCAGTGGCCGGCCGGTGTTGTGGAAAAATTACCTCAAATAAATCAAAATTATTCAACTAATATCGCCGGTCTCTACATCGTAGGAGATCTGACAGGCATACCGCTGCTGAAGTTTTCATCAGACAGCGGAGCCAAAGCCGTTCAAAACATTCTCGCGGATAACGATTTCCAAAAGCTTCGCTCACAGGATAGCAATCCGCAAATACTTGACCTGGTCATCATTGGCGCCGGGGTATCGGGCATGGCAGCAGCGCTTGAGGCCAGAAAGAGCGGTATTTCATTCGAAATCCTCGAATCTACCGAACCTTTCTCCACTATCGTGAACTTTCCCAAAGGCAAGCCCATCTACACATACCCAACGGATATGATTCCCACCGGTGACCTGCAATTCACCGCTACTGTTAAGGAGCCTTTGGTTGACGAACTTAAAGCACAATCACTTGAACGTGGAATTAACCCGCGAATGGCCAAAGTCGAAAAAGTGCTGCATAAGGAAAAGCACCTTGAGGTGGTCATTGTCAATGAAGAGAACCTGCTTGCCAGACGGGTCATCGTGGGGATCGGCCGCTCGGGCAACTTCAGAAAGTTAGGTGTTCCTGGAGAAGATCGCGACAAAGTCTATAACCGTCTCCTCGACCCCAAAGATTTCTGTACCGATGATGTTCTGGTGGTCGGCGGGGGAGACAGTGCTCTGGAGACGGCCATTGCCATCGCCCTGTGTGGTGGGAATGTGACCCTTTCCTACCGCAAGGGTGAATTCTCACGACCCAAACCAGAAAACATTGAATGTTTGAACAAACTTACCGTCGATCCCATGGCCGAAGTAGCGGTAGAAACACCTGTCTCGGTGTACGTTACCACGAGCTGCGGCGGCTTTCTGGCCGAACACAGGCAACCCGGAAGCATCAAACTGATGATGGGCAGCAAAGTCAAGAGCATAGGTGAATCGGACGTAATCCTTGTTAATGCTGACGGCAAGGAGGTCAGCCTGCCGAACGATGTTGTCTTCACGATGACTGGTCGTGAGGCGCCGCTGGAGTTCTTCCGTCGCAGCGGCGTTAAGATCACCGGCGAGATGGGGGTCCGGGGTTGGACGGCATTCGCTCTTTTTCTTGCCTTTTGTGCCTTTATCTACAACTGGAAAGCTGGCGGCCAGCTAATGAAGCTGTTTGAAGAACAGCGCTGGTTTCCTTTCAACATACCCGACTTGCTGACAAGCTTGGGCGCATCATTCTCTTCAATGGCTGCCGAGCCCTCCACATGCTTAGGAACATTGAATATAACTTTGGCTGAACCGGGATTCTATTACAGCCTGGCTTACAGCCTTCTGATAGTCATTTTCGGGGTCCGGCGGATCAGACGTAGGAAAACCCCATACGTGAAGGTGCAAACCTTAACTTTAACAGCGATCCAGGTCATCCCCCTCTTTCTGCTGCCTTATTTAATCTTACCCTACATAGGACATAATGGCTGGTTCGATGCCGGCATTGGCAAAAACATAGCTGATGCCCTCTTTCCTGAAGCAAACTACGGACATGGACGTGAATATTGGCGCTCGATTGGATTCATTCTGGCTTGGCCGCTTTTCATTTGGAACATATTTACCTGGCAGCCCCTGTGGTGGTGGCTTGGTATTAGTCTCGTTCAAACCTTCGTGTTCATACCGTTCATTATCTACTTTTGGGGCAAAGGAGCATACTGCGGCTGGATTTGTTCATGCGGCGCGCTTGCTGAGACTTTGGGTGACACGCATCGCCAAAAGATGCCACACGGTGCTTTCTGGAACCGGATGAACATGGTTGGGCAGGTCATTCTGGCGTTGGCATTCCTACTGTTAATTACTCGCCTGATCAGTTGGATTTCACCCGACAGCAACTTTGGCCGAACGGTGAATGGCTTCTATGGAGGGCTCCTGTATGGCTGGCAGATTTTCGGCATACAACTCAACTATAAATATATGGTCGATTTGTTTTTAGCTGGGATCGTCGGATATGGTGCATACTTCTGGTTCAGCGGTCGCGTCTGGTGCCGTTTTGCCTGTCCCCTGGCAGCTCTAATGCATATCTACGCGCGCTTTAGCCGGTTCCGCATCCTAGCGGATAAAAAAAAGTGCATATCCTGCAATGTGTGTACCTCGGTTTGCCACCAAGGGATCGATGTCATGAACTTCGCCAATAAAGGTCTCCCAATGGAGGATCCAGAATGTGTACGCTGCAGCGCCTGTGTGCAGTCCTGTCCGACCGGTGTTCTTCAGTTCGGTCAGATTAACCGGAAGACGGGTGATGTGATTAAGATCGACAAATTAGCGGCGTCCCCCGTGTTGATGCTGGAGCAATGACTGGCCGTAGTGCAAAAGCGCCGGTAAACAGTTGAGTCAGCACCTGAGGTGAATTTAATTGGGTGAAGTCCCATCTGGCTAAAGTCGAGCCAATAGGCCAGTAGTGACATCTGCGAGTAAGCCCGGTAACGGGAGTCCGAAGGCCGTTCTGTGTTGTGGGACTACGGGAGGTACTTGGAAACCACGAACCGTGTAACCATAACAACGCAGAGTGCTCTGGATAGCACAGTTGTGCGCTGGATTCCATGAGTCTCTGGTTATACACATGCTGAAGAGGGCAAACCATCTGAGGTCTTGTTAGCTGCCCAGGAAGACCGTTTGAAAAATTGGCACACCCTATAGGAACTGGTGGGGATAATTTAGTTTTTCGCAATCACATTTAAGCAATAAAATCACGCAAAGCACTAAGCCTGTCCTGGGTCTGTTTTAGGGACGCTAAGATTCCGCAAAGTTTTTTTAATTTTTCTTTGCGGCTCAGCGTCTTTGCGTGCACTTTTTAGGAGGTCCCAACTTGAAAAATTTTGTGTTTGATTTTTTTAAAATTATTCATTAACTTAAATTAGTATAATGGAATTTCTGTGAGTATTATAGAAATGTCGGTCTTTCACACCTTTGATTCGGAGAACACATCTCAGAAAGGGTTTTTATGGCTGAAAATGAGTTATTCGTACGCTTTTGGGGGGTTCGGGGCAGTCACCCGGTACCCGGAAAATCAACACTTCGATATGGAGGTAACACATCGTGTGTAGAAGTTAGAGTAAAAAATCATATCATAATCTTAGACGCCGGAACCGGCATTGTAAACCTTGGCCATCAACTTTTAAAAGAGCTCCAGAATTCTACAGATACTTTAAATCTCACCATATTATTTTCCCATACCCATTTTGATCATTTGCAGGGCATTCCGTTTTTTTTGCCTGCATACCAACCCAGATGTACGCTTAATTTTTATGGTCCCAAAGTATTTTCGCAAAGTTTAGAGGAAATTTTAGCCCAATCAATGGAGCCGCAGTACAGTCCGATTGAACTGAATGAACTTAAGGCGAAAATGAACTTTCACAACCTGCATGAAAATAATGCGCTTGTTTTCAAAGAAAATTCGGATAAACCGACTTTGGTCTGGCAAAATGAACTTAACGACTCTACAGACGCCGTGGTTAAAATCATGCGCAGCTATGCCCACCCGAAAATCGGAGTTTTCATTTTTAGAGTTGAAGTAAACGGAAAAAGCGTGGTTTATGCGACCGACACTGAAGGGTACGTTGGCAACGACACACGGTTAATTGAATTTGCGAAAAATACCGAGCTGCTCATCCACGATGCGCAATATGACCCCGAAGAATATTTGGACAAAAACTTCTCCAAACAGGGGTTTGGTCATAGTACCTATGCAATGGCTGCAAACGTTGCAGAAGAGGCTGGCGCCAAAAGACTGGCTCTTTTTCACCATGCTCCATCTCATGGCGATGAGAAACTCGCGGAAATGGAAGCAAAAGCCAAAGAGCTGTTTCCAAATACTATGATCGGGACTGAGGGCGTCGAGTTTAGATTTTAATGCCACTTTGATTGAAAATCACCCGAATATTGTCTGTGTATATTTGCTAGATTCTCGAATGGATGACACGCCATACTCCTTCATCAAGAAGCCATCACAAACAAACTTCATTTTTTAGTTTTAAACTGGAAAAACATTATGGTAAAAAAGGAACAAACAGACAAACGCGTGTCTGAAACCCAAGTTGAAATGACAGAGATCGTCCTTCCAAATGACGCTAATATTTTAGGTAACGTCTTAGGTGGTAAAGTCATGCACCTGACCGATATCGCCTGTGCAATTGCAGCTCATCGTCATTGCCGCCGGCCAGTAGTAACCGCCGCCATGGATTCTCTGGACTTCCGGCATCCCATCAAAGTCGGTGAACTGATCATAATAAAAGCCTCCGTGAACCGCGTTTTTAAAACCTCGATGGAATGCGGTGCAAAAGTTTTTTCAGAGAACTTGGGAACCGGCGAACGAAAGCATACCAGCTCTGCCTATTTGACTTTTGTTGCGCTTGATGAAAATAAACTGCCTATGCAGGTTAATCCAGTCGTTCCGGAAACCGAAGATGAGAAACGCCGTTGGCAAGGCGCCGAAATTCGCCGCGAGTTTCGAATGCGGCAGAAAGCACTTTTACGAAAGGCAAGTCAAAAATAGGCACTTCACTGACCGTATTTATACCTTGAACTTCACGTTTCTTTTAGCTATATTTAACCCTGAAATTTTCATTTTATAATGAGCTGTAATGGCTGAATTTATAACCATAGCTAATCAAGACGAACTCAAGCCCGGCGAATGCAAAGTTGTCGAGGCAGATGGAATGACCATTGCTCTATATAATGTAGAAGGTACATTTTACGCCACCGACAACACTTGTCTGCACCAGGATGGCCCACTCGGCGATGGCGACTTAGATGGCAAAATCATCACCTGTCCGTGGCATTTCTGGCAGTTTGACGTCACTACCGGTGAAAATATCGTCGATCCGAATACAAAAGTAAAATGTTTCCAAGTGCAAGTCGCAAGGCAAGAAATTCAACTTAAAATTTAAGTATGACGCTCACCAAAAAAATTAAACACAAAGCACATCTGTTGGGCTTCGAGTTGGTTGGAGTCGCACCGGTGGAACCAGTGCCTGAGCTTTCCTTTTATAAAGAGTGGATAGAAGCTGGTTATGCGGGAAAAATGGAATACTTAGCTCGCAACCCCGACAAAAGAACAGACGTCAGAGAAGTCGTTGCTGAAGCAAAATCTGTAGTTGTCTGCGCACTGATTTATCATACTCGGCACCCTCTTTCGACCGAACAAAACGATCCCGGCCGGGGTTGGATTTCGCGGTACGCCTGGGGAGATGATTACCACAATGTCATTCAAGAAAAGCTCTACGAATTAATCGATTTCATAAAAGCGGAAAGCCCTGACGAAGTCATCAGCCGACTATATGTGGACACGGGTCCGGTGGTTGATCGAGTCTTCGCTAAATATGCCGGCATCGGTTGGTTTGGCAAAAATACCTGTATCATTAATCAGCAGAAAGGCTCTTGGTTCTTCCTCGGCGAGATTATCACCAACCTCGAACTCGACTATGACTCCACCGTACCCGACCGGTGCGGAACTTGCAACCGCTGTATCGAGGCCTGTCCGACTGACGCAATTTTGGAGCCGTATGTTTTAGATTCACGCCTATGTATTTCTTATTTGACCATCGAACTCCGAGATGAAATTCCCGTTGAGCTGCGTGAACCCATGGGAAATCACATTTTCGGCTGTGACATCTGTCAGGATGTTTGCCCATGGAACCATAGGGCGGCCGCAACTGACAAGCCGGCGTTTCAGCCGCGGGAAGGTTTACTCAATCCGGATCTGGAGGAGATAGCCAAATTAAGCATTGAAGAATTCAGAGAAAAATTCAGACAGAGCCCAGTTAAAAGGGCCAAGTACGCCGGGTTTTTAAGGAACGTTGCAGTGGCAATGGGGAATTCTGGTAATTCCAAATTTCTATCCGTTTTAGAAGAATTATCTGAACACGAAGAGCCTTTAGTTAGCGGGCACGCAAAGTGGGCGGTTGAGAAAATTCACGGTGTAGAGGAAAATAATCTTCTTGCCAACACTCAAAGGGAAGAATCTCTGAGTACTTAATTTTTTTATGGTAACAAAATTGCAGAATAAAGAAACAATCACAACGCAAATCCCGGTTTTCCCTTTACCGAATGTTGTGTTTTTTCCAAGAACATTCTTACCACTTCATATATTTGAACCGCGTTATAGACAAATGGTAGAGGACTCGATATTAAACGATAACCTGATCGTGATGGCGCTTCTCAAAAAGGGTTGGGAGGGACAATACCATGACCATCCCAACGTCCACGAAATCGCCTGTGTCGGTAAAATTAAGAATGCTGAAAAGCTGGAGGACGGCAGATATAACATTTTGCTTTACGGATTAAGCCGAGTTAAAATCTTGAAATTATTTCAAGGAAAACCCTATAGAATGGCCCAGGTAAAGTACCTCAAAGATATTGCTTTTGACCACGATGGGTTTAATGAAAATTATGAAGCTGAGAGTTTTTTGAATCTCGCGCAAAGTTACCTTCGGGAAATGGGTGTTGGAAATCTCGAGGAGATTATTAAAGTACATAACCATTCTTTAGAATCCATCATGAACCAAGTCACGAGCGTTCTTGATTTTTCAATCCAACAAAAGCAAGAACTTCTACAAATCGACACATTAGAGCAGCGTTATAATCGCTTAAAAGAACTTCTGCAAGAGCAGCTTAAAGTTTTGAAAATTTCCAAAAACATAAAATACATCCCTGATGACCCAAGCTGGAATTAAAACCATGACAGTTGAGTTTGTTTGTGAGCAATGCGAGAAAGACAATCTAACGAATCTTTTAGCAGAGACGATTGTGATAAAATGTAGTCACTGCGACCATGAAACCAAAAAAACATTGACTAAAAGTATGCAGGCCGGCGGCAAGCTCGACCGTTGCGTTCTTTGCGACAAAATTCGATTTTATGTGCAGAAAGATTTTAACCCGCGTTTAGGTATCATAATTTTTGCTATTGGTGTACTCTTCAGCTACCATACTTATTTCGTTAGCTTATTTGTCGCAACGCTCATTGATTTTATTTTGTACCAGGTGCTTAAAACAGTGACCATTTGCTATCACTGCAGGGCGGTTTATCGCGAATTCGAAGAAGACCCGACACATCGCGGGTTTGATCACAACCTTGCCCTGTCTTTAGTTGAAAAAGAAGAGAAAGAAAAACAAGTTTTAACTGCATGAATTACTAACCTAATAATTCAGCAACCGCAAGGACATAGAGACGCGAAGTATTGAGCAAATAATAAATTAATCAAATTAGCTATTTTTTTCTATTTCTGTAAAACTCTGTTTTGAAAACAAGGTTTTCTCTATCTTATATACGCTTAGCGCCTCTGCGGTGAAAATTTATGAATAATCCACACCGAGATTAAATGAAAGTAACACTCAGACTCTTCGGCCAGCTTCGTGAACTCGCTGAGTGTGATGAAGCAGAGATTGAAATAAAAGAAGGAACTAAAATCGGCGATCTAGTTTGGCTGGTGGGTGAACGGTTTCCGAATATGCGGCAACACTTGAAAGTTGTGAGCTTTTCAATTGACAATGATTACGCATCAAAAGAGACAGTCTTGAATGAAGGAAATGAAGTGAGTCTACTCCCCCCGATTAGCGGTGGCTAAAATGATTGAGTTAATCAGTGAAAAAATTAGCGTCGACAAAATCTTAAACAACCTCGAGGATCATTCCACAGGTGCGGTGGTTTTGTTTTTAGGACGAGTGCGGGACCACGCCAATGGGCGTCAGGTCACCCGAATGGCTTATGAAGCCTATGCCGAGATGGCGCACAAAAAAATGCAAGAGATTGAAGATGAAGTGAAAAAACGTTGGCCCGTTCAAAAGATCGCAATGATGCACCGAACAGGCGAGCTGGAGCTTGGGGAAGTCAGCGTCGCCATCGCTGTTGCCTGCCCGCACCGGAAAGAGGCTTTTCAAGCGTGCCAATTTGCAATAGATACCTTGAAAGAAACTGTCCCGATTTGGAAAAAAGAACAGTTTGTAGATGGAGAAGCCTGGGTAGAAGGCACAGTGCCCGACTCCGGGATAACGCAATGAGGAGGGAAGTTTAAAAATGATGGTACAACTCAGTATCATGCCAATTAGCGAAGATAAACATTTAAGCAAACCCATTGCCAAAGCGGTGAAAATTATCCATGAAAGTGGTTTAGAGTATAAGCTAACACCCATGGGCACCCTTATCAAAGGTGAGTGGCAAGAAGTCATGAATGTGGCCAAAAAATGCCATGAAGCTGTGCGTGAAGACTTTGACCGGGTGACGACACAAATAAAAATTGATGACCTGAAAAACGACGATATTTCTTTTGATGACAAAATTCGGGCAGTAGAAGAAAAAGCCGAGATGGAATTCAAGAAATAGACTTGAGATGAGCAAATTTAGACAACACTTCTTTGTCTGTACGAATGCGAGGCCGCCCTTTGCAAAACCTTCGTGTGGGTCTAAGAACTCCAACCAAATCTTGATTCTACTGCAAGAGGAAATTGAAAAACGAGGCTTATTGAATGAGGTCAAAGTCACGGGATGCGAATGCTTAGGACCTTGTGAAGAAGGTGCGATTATGGTAGTTTATCCTGAAGGAACCTGGTACAAAAAAATCACTGCAGACGATATTTTGGAAATTGTAGAAACACATATATTACAAGGCAATCCGGTGAGCAGATTGATTTACAATTGGCAAGATGAAACCTAAAATATATCTTGATTGGAGGAGGCATGGCAAAATCTGTTTTGATGGTACTCGCTCACAATAACTTTCGGGATGAAGAATATACCGCCGCACGCGATGCGTTAGAAACTAATGGCGCGAAAATCACCATCGCATCTACTCTTAGGACCGGTGCGAAAGGGACTCAGGGATTAAAATTAAATCCGGATTTGCTCATCGATGATGTTAACCCGGATGACTACGATGCTGTGGTATTTATCGGCGGCACCGGTTCAAGCCAATACTGGCACGATATTAAAGCGCACGAAATTGCCAATTCTGCAAACAAGAGCGGTAAAGTCATTGGCGCAACTTCACACGCGACTGTGACTCTGGCCGTTGCCGGCTTGTTGAAAGGCAAACGTGCAACCGGACACGTTACGGTTTATGAAAAACTTATCGTTCAGGGAGCGAAATATACCGGGAAAAAAATTGAGATTGATGGCAATATTATTACAAGCACCGGAGCCAATGCGGCCAAAGAGTTTGCGCAGGCTTTGACTCAAGCGATTAAATAAGGCAACACGGAGTCTTGCTGTCGAGAAACTCAGAACGTTGTCATCTTCTTTTCTCTTTTGGATAGCGCAATTCTAAAGCATGCACTCCTTTTCATAAATCATGAAATTCTCTGACATTCCTTACAATCCATACAGTACATTTTTGAAAGAAACATTCGGCCAGCGCGTTCAAAAAATTGCCGTGCATGCCGGCTTCACTTGTCCGAATCGTGACGGCACAGTGGCATATGGCGGCTGCACGTACTGCAACATCGATAGCTTCACGCCCGAAGCTGCCCGCGCCAGAATCCCTATCAAAGAACAAGTGCGGTCAAGAATTGACTATGGGAAAACCCGGTATGACATCAAAGCTTTTATGATTTATTTTCAACCCTACTCAAATACATACGCTCCATTAGAACATCTGAAACAACTCTACCAAGAAGCATTAGAACACCCGGAAGTTGTCGGAATTTCTGTCGGCACCCGTCCCGATTGCATCGACGACGAAAAGCTGGCATATTTTGAGGAGCTCAGCCAAGACACTTTCGTCACGATCGAATATGGCATCGAATCCGTACATGACGAAATGCTGCGTCTAATTAATCGTGGCCACGATTATAATTGCACCAAAGCAGGAATTCAAAAAACGGCCGGGGGAGGAATCAACGTTTGCGCTCATGTGGTTTTGGGATTTCCATATGAGACTAAAGAACAGATGTTGCAAACAGCAGAAGAAATCTCAACCCTGCCGCTGAATTTCATCAAGATTCATAATCTTCATATCGTTCATTATACAGAATTGGCTAAGGAGTATTCAAAAAAACCCTTCCATATTTTCACATTCAAAGAATGGGTGGACATGGTCTGCCAATTCTTAGAACGTCTCAATCCGGAATTTATCATCGAACGAGTATCTGGCGACGCACCTAAAAAAACTGCTTATAGAGCCGCTGTGGTGCAGAGATAGCGCAAAGATTATTTATGCGGTCCAGCAGGAACTGAAACGCCGTAATACTTACCAGGGCAAACTTTTTCAGCAACCGGTTCTTGAGCCGGCCTAGGTCAAATAAAAATGGATGAGCAAAAAAAAAGCAAGGCAAAAAAACATTTGTTTCTTTTAACTATTGCAGTAGTGGGAGTCTTGATTGCGCTTTCACTCATTTCAATATTTTCCTCAGGAAATTAAGGAGTCATAAAGTAAATGCAAGATTTGATTAGAAATATATTAAAAGAAATCGGCGAGGATCCCGATCGCGAAGGGCTGAAGATGACCCCGCTTCGGGTTGAAAAGTCATACCAATTCCTGACCAGTGGTTATAAGCAGGACGTCTGTAAAATCATAAATGATGCGATTTTTCATGAAAGGTATGATGAGATGGTTATCGTGAAAGATATTGAACTTTATAGTTTATGCGAACATCACATGCTGCCT
>Ga0209988_10001045_pt1 | contig 17802 bp, 29 predicted proteins | sample N075metaG_FD_183115 | JGI IMG/M metagenome (GOLD analysis project Ga0209988, IMG submission 183115) | Deep subsurface microbial communities from Kermadec Trench to uncover new lineages of life (NeLLi) - N075 metaG (SPAdes) (version 2) | ecosystem: Environmental > Aquatic > Marine > Ocean trench... | reverse complement strand
CAAAGCACGCACAAGCGCAAGGCCGGAAAAAATGCCGGCAAGCGACAGAACGACCGATCCAAGAACATATACAACGGCAATTCCCGCTTCGCCGCGTTCCCACAAAAGCAGGGCATCGACCGAAAACGCCGAAAATGTCGTGAAGCCGCCAAGAACGCCGGTTGCCAGGAACAGTCGCAGATTCTGGCCAGAACCGAACACCATGCCGAGCCAGCCGCTCAGGTCGGCCTTGAAGGCGAGCCAGGCAACCAGAATGCCCATCGCAAACGATCCGACGATGTTCACGCTCATCGTCCCGACAGGAAAAGCTGAGCCCAGAAACCGCAAAACGCCAAGGCCGACCAAATGGCGCAATCCGGCGCCAATCGCGCCGCCGGCGGCAACGATGAGAAGATGGTTCATCTGGCCCCTTTCCTCGCCCGCAAATCCGCCCAGGCCTTCAGGCGCCGGCCGATCTCTTCTTCAAAACCCTGATCGCTCGGAGAATAGAAATGCCGCTGTTCCAATCGTTCAGGAAAATAATCCTGCCCGGAGAACCGGTCCTCCTCATCGGGATCATAGGCATAGCCGGCGCCATAGCCCTCGTCCTTCATCAGCTGCGTCGGCGCATTGAGGATATGTTTTGGCGGCGGCAGCGAGCCGCCCTCTTTGGCGCTCTTCATGGCCGCCTTGTAGGCAAGATAGAGGGCATTCGATTTCGGCGCGCTCGCCAGATAGACCGCGCTCTGCGCCAGCGCCAGTTCCCCCTCCGGGCGGCCGAGCATGTGATAAGCGTCCCGGGCGGCAATGGCGATGACAAGCGCGCGCGGATCGGCCAGTCCGATGTCCTCGCAGGCCATGCGGATCAGCCGGCGCGCCAGAAACATTGGATCCTCGCCGGCATCGATCATCCGGCACAGATAATAGAGCGCCGCCTGCGGATCAGAGCCGCGAATGGATTTGTGCAGCGCCGAGATCAGGTTGTAATGGCCGTCCTGGCTCTTGTCGTAGATCGGCGCCCGGCGTTGCAGCACGCCCTGCAGGCGCTCGGCGTCAAAAATCTCGCCGTCCTTTGCCGCCCGCCAGACCTCCTCGCAAAGCGAAAGCGCCGAGCGGCCATCGCCATCGGCCATGCGCGCCAGCACGGCGCGCGCCTCCTCGTCCAGCGGCAGTTTCCGGCTCACCTGTTTTTCCGCCCGCGCCAGCAAGAAAACGATCGCATCGCCATCCAGTGGCTTGAAGACCAGCACGTTCGCCCGCGACAACAGCGCCGCATTGAGTTCAAAGGACGGATTTTCGGTCGTTGCCCCGACCAAGGTCACGGTTCCGTCTTCCATGACCGGCAGAAAGGCATCTTGCTGGGCACGGTTGAACCGGTGAATTTCATCGACGAAGAGCAGAGTTCCCTGCCCGGTTTGGCGCCGCGCCCGCGCCGCCTCGAAGACTTTCTTCAGATCGGCGACGCCGGAAAAAACCGCCGATATCTGTTCAAAATGCAAATCGGTCACATTGGCCAAAAGCCGCGCAACCGTCGTCTTGCCGGTTCCCGGAGGTCCCCAGAAAACCATCGAGCCAACGCTGCCGGAACGCAGCATACGCGTCAGCGTCCCCTCTTCGCCGACCAGATGGGCCTGCCCGACGACTTCATCAAGCCTTGCCGGCCGCAGCCGATCGGCCAGCGGACGCGGCGCCGTTTCGCTTAAGCCCGCAGCCTCAAATAGGTTGGCCGTGTTCATCCGCCGATCATGTAATTGGAGATCCGGCCCTTGCGATCGATCGTCAGTCGCCAGAACCGGTCGCGCCGCGCCGTCGCCTTGACAAGCTGCTGCGAGGTACCGATCGCATTGCCCTGGATGCGCACGATGACATCGCCTTGCCGCAGGCCCAGCCGCGCCGCCGGCGAGCCCCGATCGACATCGACGACGGCGACACCGGTCTTGTCGGCCGGGAGATTCAGCCGGATCGCCAGCCGCGGCGAAAGATTGGCGACCCTGGCGCCGGCCAGCGGCGAGCGCCCGGTAATCAGGTGCAAGTCGGGATCGACGGTCTCGGGCGGGCGTTCCAGCCGCACGGCCATGCGCAATTCCTCGCCACGCCTGAGCACCTTCAGCCGCACCCGGGCGCCGATTTCGTAAAGCGCCAGCCGGTATTCCACCGCCGCCGGGTTTTGCACTTCCCGATTGCCAATACTGAGAACAAGATCGCCGACGCGCAGACCGGCGAGCGCTGCCGGCGAATCCGGACTAACTCTGGTGACCAGCGCGCCGCGTGGACGATTGAGGCCGAGGGAACGGGCGATATCCGGCGTCACCCGCTGGAAGGCTGCGCCGATCCACGGCCGCACCACCTCGCTCGACCCGGCCAGCGCCTGGGCCACGACATTGCGCACCATATTGGAGGGAATCGCAAAACCGAGCCCGATCGATCCGCCGGAGCGCGAGAAGATGGCGGTGTTGATGCCGACGAGATCGCCGCGCATATCGACCAGCGCACCGCCGGAATTGCCGGGATTGATCGCCGCATCGGTCTGAATGAAAAACGACAGGTCGCTGACGCCGATATTGGTGCGCGCGACAGCGGAAACGATGCCGCTGGTGACGGTCTGGCCAACGCCGAACGGATTGCCGATCGCCAGCACCAGATCGCCGACTTCCAGATCGTCCGAATCGGCGAATTCCAGAACCGGAAATTCCTCATCCCCGTTCGATATTTTCAAAACCGCAAGATCGCTCTTTTCATCCCGCAACAGGATCTCGGCGCGGTATTCGCGGCCATCGGCGGTCACCACCCGCACTTTCGTTGCGTCCCGGACGACGTGGTTGTTGGTGACGATGATGCCATCCTCGCCAACGATCACGCCGGAACCGAGCGAGGACTTTGCCCGTTCGCGCGGCATGCCGAAGGGATGTCCGAAAAACCGTTCAAAGAACGGATCGCCGGCAAATGGCGAGCGTGTCTCGCGCCGCATCTGCGTCGCATAGACATTGACCACGGCCGGCGCGGAACGCTTGACGATGGGCGCGAACGACAGCCGGATTTCTTCCCCGTTTTCGGGAGCGCGCTGGGCCAGAACGGAGGTCTGGGGAAGGCCGGCCAGCGCCAGCGCAAGAAGCAGGGACCAGACGATTGTGGTCCGCATGATTACGGGTCGCAACGCCATCGTTTTCGCAAAGCCTCCCTTTTTCCTGCGGGTGTCACTTTAGGCCGATCCGCTCGCCAATTGAAGACGGGCAAGCCAGCCTGGCAACAAAAAGGCGGCCGAAGCCGCCAGTAGATGCAAGGATCGTTCCGCCTCAGGCTGCGACGTCATCCTCGGCGAAAACCTCCGCATCGCGCCGCTCACGGTCGCCAGCGCCCTTGGCGCTCTCGTCGCGATCGACGAATTCGATGACCGCCACCGGCGCATTATCGCCATAACGGAAGCCGGCCCTCACGACCCGCGTATAGCCGCCGTGACGGTCTTCATAGCGCGGCCCGATGGTCTCAAACAGTTTTTTGACCATCGCCTTGTCACGGATGCGCGAAATGGCGATGCGGCGGGCATGCAGATCGCCGCGCTTGGCCAGCGTCACCAGCTTTTCCACGAACGGCCTGAGTTCCTTCGCCTTGGGCAGCGTCGTCACGATCTGCTCGTGATTGATCAGCGCCGCCGCCATATTGGCGAACATCGCCTTGCGGTGGCTGGGGGTACGGTTCAGTTTCCGGCCCGATTTGCGATGGCGCATGGCCCTCTCTCCTCAAAAAAATGCACCGGCGGCTCGCGCGCCGGGCGAATCCCCTAAAGCATGTCGCGTTCATTCACATTCACGCGCCCTGCTTTATCTCTTCGTTTGCGCGTGTCTTTATCGCAAAACCGGTGCCCACTTTTGCGCGACACGCTTTAGTACTGGTCCTCGAACCTCTTGGCGAGATCGTCGATATTTTCCGGCGGCCAGTTCTGCACTTCCATGCCCAGATGCAGGCCCATGGAGGCCAGCACTTCCTTGATCTCGTTGAGTGACTTGCGGCCGAAATTCGGCGTCCGCAGCATCTCCGCCTCGGTCTTCTGGATCAAATCGCCGATATAGACGATATTGTCGTTCTTCAGGCAGTTGGCCGAACGGACCGACAGTTCCAGTTCATCGACCTTCTTGAGCAGCGCCGGATTGAATGCCAGTTCCGGCGGCGCCTCTTCCACGACCTCTTTTTTCGGCTCTTCGAAATTGACGAAAATCGCCAGTTGGTCTTGCAGGATGCGGGCCGCATAGGCAACCGTATCCTCAGGCGTCAGCGAACCATCGGTCTCCAGCGAAAGCGTCAGCTTGTCATAATCCAGAACCTGACCTTCACGGGTATTCTCGACCCGGTAGGAAACCCTCTTGACCGGCGAATAGAGGCTATCGACCGGCACCAGACCGATCGGCGCGTCTTCCGGCCGGTTGCGATCGGCGGCAACATAACCCTTGCCGGTATCGACCGTCAGTTCCATGCGGATGTCGGCGTCGTCATCCAGCGTGCAGATCACCAGCTCGGGATTGAGGATCTCGATATCGCCGACAGTCTGGATGTCGCCGGCGGTGACGGCGCCCGGACCGGACTTGCGCAAGACCATGCGCTTGGGCCCGTCGCTTTCCATCTTGATGGCGATTTCCTTGATATTGAGAATGATATCGGTGACATCCTCGCGCACACCGGCAATCGATGAAAACTCATGCAGGACGCCGTCGATCTGCACGCTCGTCACGGCTGCGCCTTGCAGCGATGAAAGCAGCACTCGGCGCAGCGCATTGCCCAGGGTCAGACCGAAACCGCGCTCCAGCGGTTCAGCGACGACCGTGGCGATGCGACGCGGATCGGAACCGTATTTGACTTCCAGCTTGTTTGGCTTGATCAGGTCCTGCCAATTCTTCTGAATCACGACCTCTACCTCATAAAATTGTGTCACGCCGCTTCGGCGGCACCCGCGCTATCGGCGGGTCATGGAAAGGCGCGGACATTGCCGCGCCGAGATTTTACAAATTTAGACCCGGCGGCGCTTTGGCGGCCGGCAGCCATTATGCGGGATCGTCGTCACGTCACGGATTGTGGTGATTGTGAAACCGGCGGCCTGCAAGGCGCGAAGGGCTGATTCACGTCCCGAACCGGGTCCCGAAACTTCCACTTCAAGCGTCCGCATGCCGTGCTCCTGCGCCCGTTTGGCGACCGCTTCGCCCGCCATTTGCGCTGCAAACGGCGTCGATTTGCGCGATCCCTTGAAACCCATGGCGCCGGCCGACGACCACGCGATCGTATTGCCCTGAACATCGGTGATGGTGATCATCGTGTTGTTGAACGTCGAACGCACATGGGCAATGCCGGAGATGATGTTTTTGCGCTCGCGCTTGCGAACTCTGGTGCTGTCTTTGGCCATTGCTACTGCTTCCTGATCCGCATTATTTCTTCCTGCCGGCGATCGGCCGCGCCGGTCCCTTGCGGGTCCGTGCATTGGTGTGGGTCCGCTGGCCGCGAACCGGCAAACCGCGACGGTGGCGCAAACCGCGATAGCAGCCCAGATCCATCAGCCGCTTGATGTTCATCGCATTTTCCCGGCGCAGATCCCCCTCGACCATCAAATCGCGGTCGATCACTTCGCGGATCTGCATGACTTCGGAATCGGAAAGCTCGTTGACCCGGCGCTCTTCCGAGACGTTTGCCGCCTTGATGATCTCGCGCGCCTTCGTGGTGCCGATACCATGAATGTATTGCAGCGCGATAACCACGCGCTTGTTCGTTGGAATATTGACGCCAGCGATACGTGCCACGTCCAGTGCTCCTTTGCCGCGCCCGCTCCGGGCGTCTTTGCGCCCCCTTGCGAGCGTCTTTCCACTATGCTGCCCGGCCGGCAACGCAAAAAAACCGGCGCCGAGCCTAAACGGGCTCCAGCTCCGCTCCAGAATCTTCAGGATTGAAGCCGGTCAATAAGCCTTCGACGCTCGCCCGTCAACCGCCGAACCAAAATGCCGTTCTAACCTTTTAAATCCGCCAGTACGGCATCGATTTCCTTACCCACCGCATCGATGTCGGCCATGCCATCGACGGTCCTCAGCCGGCCCTTGGCATAGTAGTATCCACGCAGCGGCGAGGTATCCTTGTAATAGGCCTGCAACCGCGTGAGCATCGTCTCCGCATTGTCGTCCGGGCGGCGTTTGAATTCAGCCGATCCACAGACATCGCAAACGCCATCGGCCTTCGTCGGCTTGAAGCTGTCGTGGTATCCGGCGCCGCAACTGGCACACGTATAGCGGCCGGCGACACGTTCAACCAGCGCGTCATCGTCTACTTCCAGAAGAACCACGCGGTCCAGCGGCATATTCTTTTCCGCCAGCAGCGTTTCCAGCCCATCGGCCTGTTTGAGGGTGCGCGGAAAACCGTCGAGGATGAAACCGCGCCGGACGTCATCATCATCAAGGCGCTCTGAGATGATGTCGGTCACGACACTGTCCGGCACCAGCTTGCCAGCCTCCATGAGCGCCTTGGCTTCAAGGCCAACTGGGGTTTGAGCCGCGACGGCGGTGCGAAGCATATCGCCGGTGGATAATTGAACAAAACCGTAATTGGCAATCAACCGTTGCGCCTGCGTTCCTTTCCCGGAACCCGGCGGCCCCAAGATAATCAACCGCATTAACGACGCGCCCCGCGCAGTTTGGTCTTCTTCACCAGGCCCTCATATTGATGCGCCAGAAGATGGCCCTGTATCTGCGCCACGGTATCCATGGTCACGCTGACGACGATGAGCAGCGAGGTGCCGCCAAAATAGAACGGCAGGCCGGCCTGGCTGATCAGCAGTTCCGGCATCAGGCAGACGATTACCAGATAAAGCGCGCCGGCGACCGTGATCCGCGTCAGCACGAAATCGATGTATTCGGCGGTGCGCTGGCCGGGGCGAATGCCCGGTAGGAAGCCGCCATGCTTCTTCAACTGATCCGCCGTGTCCGTGGGATTGAAGACGATGGCTGTGTAAAAGAACGCGAAAAAGGCAATCAATCCGGCATAAAGCAGCAGGTAGGCTGGCTGGCCGCGGCCCAAAAGCGCCGTGATCGTCGTCAGCCAGGACGGTCCGCCGGCGGAAAAATTCGCCATCGTGATGGGCAACAGCAACAGCGAAGAGGCAAAGATCGGCGGAATGACGCCCGCCGTATTGAGCTTGAGCGGCAGGTGCGAACTGTCGCCCTGGAACATCCGGTTGCCCATCTGGCGCTTCGGATATTGAATGAGCAATCGCCTTTGCGCCCGCTCGATAAAGACGATAAATCCGATCACCACGATGGCCAGCACGATGATGGCCAGGATCAGCAACGTTGAAAGCGCGCCCTGCCGGCCGAGTTCCAGGGTACCGGCGATCGCCGACGGCAACCCGGCCACAATGCCGGAAAAGATAATCAGCGAAATGCCATTGCCAATGCCGCGCGCGGTAATCTGTTCACCCAGCCACATCAAGAACACCGTCCCGCCAGTCAGGGTGATGACGGCGGTAAAGCGGAAAAACCAGCCGGGATCGGCAACGATCGGGCTTGACGAACCTTCCAGCCCGACGGCGATGCCGTAGGATTGGACCGCCGCCAGAATCACCGTCAGATAGCGCGTATATTGATTGATGACCTTGCGGCCCTGTTCGCCCTCCTTCTTCAATTGCTCAAGCGTGGGAATCACCGCCGTCATGAGCTGAATGATGATGGAGGCGGAAATGTAGGGCATGATCCCTAGTGCCAGGATCGCCATGCGGCCGATGGCGCCACCGGAAAACATGTTTACCATGCCCAGGATGCCTTGCGACTGCTGCTCAAACGCCTGCTGCAACGCTTCGATATTGATGCCCGGCAGCGGAATATAAGTACCGAGCCGATAAACCAGCAAAGCGCCAAGCGTGAACCAGATGCGCTTTTTCAGTTCTTCCGCCTTGGCAAAAGCGGAAAAATTCAGGTTCGCAGCAAGTTGCTCAGCGGCAGAGGCCATGGGAACTCCAATATGTCCGGATCAAGCGGTCTTTTCCATCTTCTCCGGCTTGGCGGCAACTTTAATGACACTGCCGGCATTTTCAATCGCAGCAATTGCGGGGGCGGACGCGCCGGCAACGTCCAGCATTACCTTGCTGGTCAGTTCTCCGCCACCCAGAACACGCACGCCGTCCTTGACGCGGCGAATAACACCGGCCGATTTCAGTGCCTCGGCCGTGACCGGCTGGCTGGCGTCGAGCTTGCCGGCATCGATTGCGATCTGAATGCGGCCAAGGCTGACTTCGGCATATTTCTTGGCGAATATGTTGTTGAAGCCCCGCTTGGGCAAGCGCCGGTGTATCGGCATCTGGCCGCCTTCAAAACCTTTGATCGCAACGCCAGAGCGCGACTTCTGCCCCTTCATGCCACGGCCACCGGTCTTGCCGGTGCCCGAGCCGATGCCGCGGCCAATCCGCTTGGGCTTCTTCGTGGCGCCCGGAATATCTGAAAGTTCGTTGAGTTTCATCACAATTTATCCGTAATCCTGGCCTTGGGCTCAGCTTTCCTCGACAACGCGAACGAGATGGCTGACCTTGGCGATCATGCCGCGCACCGCTGGCGTATCTTCCAGCGTCGACCGGCGATGCATTTTATTGAGGCCGAGCCCGATCAACGTCTGACGCTGCTTCGCCGGCCGCCGGATGGGGCTGCCGATCTGCTCGATTGTAACGGTATTTCCTGCCATCGTTCCGATCCCGTCGATCAGGCTTCCGCGACGCCGGCGTCGCTGTCGCGGCGACGCGACTGCAAAAGCGAAACCTTCAATCCCCGGCGCGCCGCGACGCCACGCGGACTGTCTTCGCGTTTCAGCGCATCAAAGGTGGCGCGAACCATATTATAGGGGTTCGACGTGCCGATCGACTTGGCGACGATATCCTGGATCCCCAGCGTCTCAAACACCGCCCGCATCGGTCCCCCGGCAATTATGCCGGTGCCCGCCGGCGCAGCGCGCAGCACGACCTTGCCAGCGCCATGCCGGCCATTGACGTCGTGATGCAGCGTCCGGCCCTCGCGCAGCGGTACCCGGATCATCTCGCGCTTGGCCTCTTCGGTTGCCTTGCGTATGGCCTCAGGCACCTCTCGCGCCTTGCCATGGCCAAACCCCACACGGCCACGCTGGTCGCCAACGACCACAAGCGCGGCAAAGCCAAAGCGCCGACCGCCCTTGACCACTTTCGCCACGCGGTTGATGTGGACGAGTTTGTCGACGAATTCGCTATCGCGCTCTTCTGCGTGGCGTCCCTGGCGGCGCGATCGATCGCGCTGTCCCCGGTTTTGCTGTGCCATTTCTGTCTATCCGTTTCCGTTAGATCGGGTTTCCGGCGCTAAAACTCAAGTCCGGATTCGCGTGCAGCATCGGCCAGGGCCTTGACCCGGCCATGAAAGATATATCCGCCGCGGTCAAAGATGACCGCACTGACGCCAGCCACCTTGGCCCGTTCAGCGACCAGCTTGCCGACTGCGACGGCAGCGGCGATATCGGCACCGGTTTTCAGCGTGCCGCGCAGATCTTTTTCAAGGCTCGAAGCGGTAGCGACCGTATGGCCGTTGGCGTCATCGATGACCTGCGCATAGATTTGCTTTGACGAGCGGAAGACGGACAGCCGTGGCCGGCCCTTGGCGGCGCGCGCCAAGGCGCCGCGGACCCGGCCCCGGCGGCGCTCCAGGCGCGCCTTTTGACGTGAATTCGTGACAGCCATCTCGTAGCTCCGTTACTTCTTTTTGCCTTCCTTGCGGAAGATGTATTCGTCGGCATATTTCACGCCCTTGCCCTTGTAGGGCTCCGGCGGGCGAAAACTGCGGATTTCGGCGGCAACCTGGCCGACCTTCTGCTTGTCGATGCCTGAAACGACGATCTCGGTGGGCTTGGGGCACCGCACCTCGATTCCCTCCGGGATCGAATATTCGACATCGTGGCTGAACCCGAGCAACAATTGCAGCTTCCTGCCCTCCAGCTTGGCACGATAGCCGACGCCATTGATTTCCAGACGCTTTTCAAAGCCATCCGAAACACCGGTGACGATATTGTCGACCAGGGTCCGCGACAGGCCCCACATGGAATGTGCCCGTTTTGACGTTCCGATCGGCTGAACCGACACGCCTTCATCGGTCATATTCACCGTAACTTCACCGACCAGGACGACGCAAAGCTCGCCCTTCGGCCCCTTGGCGGTCACGGTCTGACCCTCGATTGCCACTTGCACCCCGTCCCGGATTACAACCGGTTTTTTGCCAATTCGCGACATTGTTCCTACTCGCTCAAGCTTGCCGGCCGCATCAAAAGACGCGGCAAAGCACTTCGCCACCAACATTTTGGTCGCGCGCCTCGTGGTCGGCCATCACGCCCTTGGGCGTAGACAGGATCGATATCCCGAGACCGTTATAAACCGTGGGTATATTCTTCACCGATGAGTAGACGCGCCGGCCCGGCTTGGAAATCCGCTGGATTTCGCGGATCACCGGCTCGCCATCGGAATATTTGAGCTCGATCTCGAACTCGTTCCTGCCAGAGGCGAATTCGGCCTGGCTATACCCCCGGATATAGCCTTCCGCCTGCAGGACGTCGAGAACCCGCTTGCGCAAGCTGGAAGCCGGCGTTCTCACTGTTGAACGCCCGCGGGTCTGCGCATTGCGAATTCGCGTGAGCAGATCGCCGAGCGGATCAGTCATTGGCATATCGTACCCTCCTTACCAGCTCGATTTGACCAGGCCGGGAATCTTCCCGTCATTGCCCATTTCCCGCAGCGCAATGCGGCTCATCCTCAGCTTGCGGTAATAGCCGCGCGGCCGCCCGGTTATCTCACAGCGGTTGCGCAGCCGGTTCGGCGCCGAGTTTCGGGGCAATTTGGCCAGTTTCAGCCGGGCTGCAAAACGATCCTGATCGGACAGCGAATCATCTTTCGCCATCGCTTTCAGCACCGCCCGGCGCGCCGCATAGCGCTTCACCAGTTTCGCCCGTGCCTTGTTCTTCTCGATCGCGCTTTTTTTCGCCATCGTCTTCAGACCTTTCTATCCGCGCCGCCTCTAGCGCCCAAATGTGTTCTGGACCCTACTGCCGGAACGGGAAATTCATGCCTTTCAAAAGCGCAAGCGCTTCCTTGTCGGTTTTCGCCGTGGTGCAGACCACCACGTCCATGCCCCAGATCTCATCGACCTTGTCGTAGTCGATCTCGGGAAACACGATGTGCTCCTTGATACCCAGGGCAAAGTTGCCGCGGCCATCGAAGCTCTTCGGGTTCAGCCCCCGAAAGTCCCGCATACGCGGCAGCGCGATCGTCACCAGACGATCGACAAACTCCCACATACGCATTTGCCGCAGCGTGACCCGCGCACCGATCGCCATACCCTCGCGCACCTTGAAAGTGGCGATCGATTTGCGCGCCTTGGTAATCACCGGCTTCTGGCCGGCGATCAGCGCCAGGTCTGCGGCGGCGGTTCTCACTTTTTTGGTATCGACAACCGCTTCGCCGACGCCCATATTCAGAACGATTTTATCCAGTCGCGGCACCATCATGGCATTGCCATAGCCGAATTCTTCCCGCAGCTGTGGTGCAACGACCTCCCGATAAAGCGTCTTCATCCGCGGCTCGTACGCCGCCATATCGAATGCTGCTTCAGCCATCGATCGTCTCTCCTGAACGCTTGGAGAAGCGGACCTTGCGGCCATCCTCAAGCGTCTTGAAGCCAACCCGGGTCGGCTTGCCGGTTTCCTTGTCCTCAAGCGCCAGGTTCGACAGATGCACCGAGGCTTCCTTGCGCACGATGCCGCCTTCCTGAGCCGCCGTCTGGCGTTGGTGGCGCATCACGATATTGACGCCACGCACCAGCGCCCGGTTTTCCTTCGGCATAATCGCGATCACATCGCCGGCACGGCCCTTGTCCTTGCCGGCAAGCAGGATCACGCGGTCGCCTTTTTTGATTTTCGCAGCCATATCCCTGACCCCAATCACAAAACTTCCGGCGCCAGCGAAATGATCTTCATGTGCCGCTTGGCCCTGAGTTCACGCGGCACCGGACCGAATATGCGGGTTCCGATTGGATCCTGCTTGGCATCGATCAGCACCGCAGCGTTTTTGTCGAACCGGATGACGCTGCCATCAGCCCGGTGAATATCCTTGGAGGTGCGCACCACGACCGCCTTCATCACATCACCCTTCTTGACCCGGCCACGCGGAATAGCCTCCTTGATGGAGACAACGATGATATCGCCGACATGGGCATATCTGCGCTTTGAGCCACCAAGCACCTTGATGCATTGCACCCGTCGCGCGCCCGAATTGTCAGCAACTTCCAGGTTCGTCTGCATCTGGATCATGGCCCGACGTCCTTCTCTTTTCGCACCTGCGGGATCGATCCCGCGGGTTGCCTTGTTTCTTGTTCGTCTGCTCTACTTGGTCGGCTCGATAGCGCCGAGCACAATCCAGCTTTTCATCTTTGAGATCGGACGCGTTTCCTCAATGGAAACGATATCGCCGACCTTGAAGCGGTTTTCCCGATCATGGGCGTGATAATTCTTCGTCCGCCGCACGGTCTTCTTGTACAATGGATGGGTGAACCGGCGCTCGACCTTGACGGTAATCGTCTTGTCGGTCTTGTCGCTCACCACCACGCCCTGCAATACCCTCTTTGGCACGGTCGTCTCCTTAAGCCTTCGCGTCCGCTGCGCGTTTTTGCGCTGCGATTGTCTTGATCCGCGCCACATCACGGCGCACCTGGCGGATTCGCATGGTTTTCTCCAGTTGCCCGGTCGCCATTTGAAAGCGCAGGTTGAATTGTTCCTTCTTCAGCCGTGCCAGCTCATCGCTGAGTTCATCGACCGTCTTGGTGTGCATGTCGCTCACGTCCATCTGGAGTTCTCCCTCAGTCCGCGATGCGCTGAACAATGCGCGTTTTTACCGGCAGCTTGGCCGCGCCAAGGCGCAACGCCTGGCGCGCAATGGCATCGCCGACCCCATCGATCTCAAACATGATCCGGCCGGGATGGACCCTGGCCGCCCAGTACTCCGGCGAGCCCTTGCCCTTGCCCATGCGCACCTCCGTCGGCTTGGATGTGACCGGCAAATCGGGAAAGATCCGGATCCAGACCCGGCCGGCCCGCTTCATATGGCGCGTAATCGCCCGCCGGGCCGCCTCGATCTGCCGGGCCGTCACCCGCTCCGGTTCCAGCGCTTTGAGGCCATAGGAGCCGAAATTGAGCACCGTCCCGCCCTTGGCGTTGCCGTGAATGCGGCCCTTGTGCGCCTTGCGGAATTTTGTGCGCTTGGGTTGCAGCATGGTTGTTCTCTCTAAACTCGCTCAGCTTCAGGCCGAGGCGCCGCGGCGCGTTGCTTCCGACCCTTCAAGCAGCCGCTTTTCCGACCCCAGGGGGTCATGTTCAAGAATGTCGCCCTTGAAGATCCAGACCTTGATGCCGACCGTGCCATAGGCGGTGTGCGCGGTCGCCGTTCCATAATCGATGTCGGCGCGCAGCGTATGAAGCGGCACCCGGCCTTCGCGATACCACTCCGTGCGCGCAATTTCAGCGCCGCCCAGACGGCCGCCGCAATTGATCCGGATGCCCTGGGCGCCAAGCCGCATGGCCGACTGCACCGCCCGCTTCATCGCCCGGCGAAACGCCACCCGGCGCTCCAGTTGCTGGCAGATCGACTGGGCGACAAGTACGGCATCGACTTCCGGCTTACGCACCTCCACGATGTTGATGTGCACTTCAGAATCGGTCATCTGCGTGACCTTGCGGCGCAGCTTCTCGATATCCGCGCCTTTCTTGCCGATCACGATGCCTGGACGCGCCGTGTGGATCGTTACCCGGCATTTTTTGTGCGGGCGCTCAATCACGATTTTCGAAACCGCCGCCTGCTTGAGCTCCTTTTCCAGCATGGAGCGCATCGCGATATCTTCATGCAGCAGATCGCCATATTCGCCAGTGGTGGCGAACCAGCGGGAATCCCAAGTCTTGTTGATACCGAGGCGAAAGCCGATCGGATTTATTTTCTGTCCCATATGTCCTTCTTCCTCAAGCGCTTTCTTCCACTTCCCGAACCACGATCGTCAGGTTCGAGAAGGGTTTCAATATCTGGCTGGAACGACCACGGGCCCGTGGCTTGAACCGCTTCATCACCAGCGCCTTGCCGACATGCGCCTCGGCCACAATCAGGCTGTCAACGTCCAGATCGTGATTGTTCTCCGCATTGGCGATCGCGCTCTGCAGGGTTTTTCTGACCTGGCCGGAAATCCGCCGGCGCGAGAATTCAAGATCGGCGAGCGCCGCGGCAACCTTCTTGCCGCGGATCATCGCGGCAACGAGATTGAGCTTCTGCGGGCTGACACGGATCATCCGTTGCACGGCCTTGGCCTCATTGTCGTTGAGCACGCGCTCGCGCTTGCGCTTACCCATGGCTTATTTTCTCCTCGCCCTTTTGTCGGCCGCGTGCCCGTAATAGGTCCGCGTCGGCGAGAATTCGCCAAATTTGTGGCCAATCATGTCTTCCGAGACAAGCACCGGAATGTGCTTGTGGCCATTATAGACGCCGAAGGTCAGGCCAACGAATTGCGGCAGGATCGTTGAGCGCCGGCTCCAGATCTTGATCACCTCGTTGCGGCCCGATTCCCGCACCTTCTCCGCCTTCTTCAGAAGGTAGCCGTCGAAGAACGGGCCTTTCCAAACAGAACGTGACACCTTGTGGTCTCTCCTGAACGTTCGCGTCTCAGCGGCCCTTGCGGGCGTGCCGGGAACGCAGAATGTATTTGTCGGTCGACTTGTTCGACCGTGTCCGCTTGCCTTTGGTCGGCACGCCCCAGGGCGTCACCGGATGGCGGCCGCCTGAGGAACGGCCCTCGCCGCCGCCATGGGGATGGTCGACCGGGTTCATGGCGACACCGCGCACGCTCGGCCGCCTGCCCATCCAGCGCGACCGGCCGGCCTTGCCAAGGCTGATATTGGAATGATCGGGATTGGACACCGCCCCGACCGTCGCCATGCATTTGCCGGCAACGATCCGCTGCTCGCCGGAATTCAGCCGCAGGATCGCATTGACCTGGTCGCGACCGACGAGCTGGGCATAGGTGCCGGCGGCACGCGCAATCTGCCCGCCCTTGCCCGGCTTCATTTCCACATTGTGAATGATCGTGCCAATCGGCATCGAATGCAGGGGCATGGCATTGCCCGGCTTCACATCGGTTGTCTCCCCGGCAATGACCGTATCGCCTTCGACAAGCCGCTGCGGCGCCAGAATATAGGACAGCTCCCCATCCTCATACTTGATCAGCGCAATGAAAGCCGTCCGGTTCGGATCATATTCCAGCCGCTGGACAATCGCCGGAATATCGAACTTCCGCCGTTTGAAATCGATGAATCTGTATGTCCGCTTGTGGCCCCCGCCACGCCTTCGTGCCGTCATCCGGCCGGCATTGTTGCGGCCACCGGATTTGGTCAGCCCTTCCGTCAGCCCCTTGACCGGCTTGCCCTTGTAAAGGGCGGACCGGTCGACCAGGACAAGCTGACGCTGGCCCGGGGTCGTTGGATTGTAGGATTTTAGCGCCATGATTGCGGCCTCACAGTCCCGTCGTCACGTCGATCGAATGGCCTTCGTGCAAGGTCACGATCGCTTTTTTGATGGCTTTCTGGCGGCCGGTGATGCCGCGGAAGCGCTTAACCTTGCCCTTGCGGTTGAGCGTGTTGACGCTCTTTACCTTGACATCGAACAACGCTTCGATCGCCTGCTTGATTTCCGGCTTCGTCGCGGTCCGGGCGACCTTGAAGACCACCTGGTTGTTTTCCGAGGCCATCGTCGCTTTTTCGGTAATCACCGGCGCAACGATCGTGTCGTAATGCTTCAGATCGGTCATTTGAACCGCTCCTCCAGCGCCGCGATCGCCGCCTTTGTCAGGACCAGCGTGTCCCGGCGCAATATGTCGTAGACGTTGATGCCTTGCACCGGCAGCACATCGATCATCGGAATGTTGCGAGCCGCCGTCCGGAAATTGGCGTCAACCTCGCTGCCACTGATGATCAGCGCGTTGGAAAGACCGAGACCGGCGAATTTTTCCAGAAGCGCCTTGGTCTTGGGCGCCTCGGCCACGGCCTCGTCCAGAACCATGATCGCATCGGATTTGGCCTTGGCCGACAGGGCATGTCTGAGCGCCAGGGCGCGCACCTTTTTCGGCAGATCGGTCGCGTGGCTGCGCGAAATCGGTCCGAACGCCTTGCCGCCACCCCTGAAGATACCGGGTTTACGGCTGCCGTGGCGGGCATTGCCGGTACCCTTCTGGCGGTAAATCTTCGCGGTCGAGCCGGTGATGTCGGAACGCCGCTTGGCACTGTGCGTACCCTGCTGCCGCTTCAGCAGCTGATAGCGGACCATGCGCTGCAAAATGTCGGCGCGCGGTTCCAGCCCGAAGACGTTTTCCGACACGGCAACCTTACCGGCCGACTTGCCGTCGAGGGTAGTGACTTTGAAATCCATCACTTGTCTCCCTCTTCGCCTTCATCCGGCTTGGCGGTTTCATCGGTCGCAACGTCAGAATCGGCGGCTGCGTCGGCGACCTTGTCTTGCCCGTCATCTTCCGGTGCAGCTTCCGCCGCCGCCCCCTCAACGACTTTGCTTTCCTCTTCACCCTCGCCGACGAGGGCTTCACCCTGGCCGGCATCAGCTTCGCCATTGGCCAGACGGAAGGCGGCGGGCAGCGGCGCATCGTCCGGAAGGGTCTTCTTCACCGCATCACGAACCAGAATCCAGCCGCCCTTGGCGCCCGGCACCGCACCCTTGACCAGGATCAGGCCCTGATCCGGATCGGTGCGAACGATCTCCAGGTTCTGCGTCGTAACGCGAACATTACCCATATGCCCGGCCATCTTCTTGCCCTTGAAAACCTTGCCCGGATCCTGGTTCTGGCCGGTCGAGCCATGCGCCCGGTGCGATACCGAAACACCATGGGAAGCGGGCATACCCTTGAAGCCGTGCCGTTTCATGGCGCCGGCAAAGCCCTTGCCGATCGAGGTGCCGGTCACGTCGACAAACTGACCGGCCACGAAATGATCGGCCGTAATCTCCGCACCGACCGCGATCATGTTGTCGGCGCTGACGCGGAATTCGGCGAGCTTGCGCTTGGGTTCCACGGAACCCTTGGCGAAATGGCCGCGCATGGCGCGCGACGTGTTCTTGGCCTTGGCCTTGCCGACGCCAAGCTGCACGGCGCTATAGCCGTCCTTGTCCTGGGTCCGCTGGGCGACGACCTGGCATTTGTCCATCTGCAGAACCGTGACGGGAACATTCTCGCCACTTTCCGTATGGATCCGGGTCATTCCCAGCTTTTTTGCGATCACACCTGAACGCATTGGTCTTTCCTCGCGAAAATCCGTTATCCCTAAAGCTTGATCTCGACATCGACGCCGGCCGCAAGGTCGAGCTTCATCAAAGCGTCGACGGTCTGCGGGGTCGGGTCGATAATGTCGAGAAGCCGCTTGTGGGTGCGGATCTCAAACTGCTCGCGGCTCTTCTTGTCGATGTGCGGCGAGCGGTTGACGGTGAACTTCTCAATCCGGGTCGGAAGCGGAATGGGCCCGCGAACCTGCGCACCGGTGCGTTTTGCGGTCGAGACGATTTCCGCCGTCGACGCGTCCAGCACGCGATGATCAAAGGCTTTGAGCCGGATCCGTATGTTTTGTCCGTTCATTATGTCTGCCTCTCAAGAAACCGGCAAGGCGGCGTCTGATCTTTCAAAGACCGCTTTGCCGGCCCTCAGCCCGGTTTATTCGATAATGCTTGCAACGATTCCGGCGCCAACCGTTCGCCCGCCTTCCCGGATGGCGAAG
>Ga0209988_10001044_pt1 | contig 17829 bp, 16 predicted proteins | sample N075metaG_FD_183115 | JGI IMG/M metagenome (GOLD analysis project Ga0209988, IMG submission 183115) | Deep subsurface microbial communities from Kermadec Trench to uncover new lineages of life (NeLLi) - N075 metaG (SPAdes) (version 2) | ecosystem: Environmental > Aquatic > Marine > Ocean trench... | reverse complement strand
TGATTACAAATCAGCTGCTCTACCAACTGAGCTACACCAGCATATATTTTTATTAATCAGTAAAAATTTGAATGTCAAACTTATTACATTTTTATTTCCTATGCAAGATAGTCATTCATTCACATTTTTATTTTTATCATTTGCTTCTTTAAAATCGTTACCATCAGTAAATACCTTAAACTGCACCATCTTTTGGCGTATCTTTTTTATAAGTTCAAAATGTAATCCTTCAAATTCAAATGAATCTCCCTGGCTCATTATCATTCCCGTTTTTTCAGCAACGAATCCTGCAATAGTATTGTACTCTTCGGATTCTGGTATAGGATAATTAAACGATTCGTTAAAATCATCAATATCCATAGAACCGAGTATACAGAACGTACCATCCGGAAATCTACTGAACTCACTCTCCTCAATTTTTGTTTTATCTTTAATCTCCCCAACAATTTCTTCAAGAATATCTTCAAGAGTAATCAATCCTTCTGTTCCACCGTATTCATCTGTTACAATTGCCAACCGTTCACCTCTTCGCTGCATTTCTTTTAATACTTCAGAAATTGGTTTGGTTTCAGGAATAAAATATGCGGGGCGGACAAGATTTTTTATGGAAATATTTTTTTTCTCAATATATCTTCTCATAAGATCTTTGGTATGAATCACGCCGATAATATTATCAGTTGTTTCCTCATACGCAGGCATCAGCGAATGACCTGTTTTGATAATCTCGTTCAGAATCACTTCTTTCTCCTCGGTTAAATCCACCGCTATCATCTCCGTTCTCGGGATCATTACTTCGTTTGATTTCAGGTCATTAAACTCAAGAATGTTCTCAATTATTTCCTGTTCCGTTTCATCAATTGCACCCGATTTTACACCATTGGAAATTATATCCAATATTTCATCTTCAGAAGGACGAGATAATGAAAAATTTGTCTTCTCTTTAATTGGTTTGAGAAACCAGTTGCTTACTGCTGTTAAAAGTTTTACGGGAATTTTTAACACCTGTGAATAGCCGTACAACAGCCAAACCGATTTAATTGAAAGTCCGTTGGAATATTTAAACCCGATTGCTTTGGGAATTAATAAACTGAAGATTATTATTATTGGCGTAATTATAACTACCGAAAGTATAACAGCAAATATATTTAAGTTGACGATGATGAAACTATATCCTTGCGCTGGTAAAAGTGAGTTCAAAAAGGAAAATGTTAGGCTAAATCCAACTATTGTGGAAAGCACGGTTGTTAACGTAAAAAGCAATTGGATTGAACCGAAGAAGGATTCCTCATCCTCCAAAATCTTTTCAAAAAAAAGAACAGTTTTGTTTTTCTGCTCTTTTAACTCATCAATTTTATTTTCGCCGATTGATGAGATTGCTATTTTAGCTGCTTCCAAAAATCCCGCAAATAAAACAAGGAGGGCAAATATTACAATCTCTAAGATTATGTTATCCATTTAATTTTATTAACAACAATTATTACTATCACCTGCCGTTAAACAATAATTCCTTTCAGTTAATGATATATATCTTAATATTAAAAATAGCATATTTAAATTTAAATTACATGATACATTATTGAACCTGAAATTAATTTTGGCTAAACTAAACGGTGTTAATATTCTAATTTAGGAAAGAGCATGAATCCTGTTCAAATAAAAATTGTGGATAAAGAAAAGCTGTTCATCAAATGGCAGGATGATAGTGAATCGGCTATATCGATTAAATATCTGCGCAATGAATGCCCTTGTGCCGGCTGCAAAGGTGAAACTGTTCTGCTTAAAACTTTCCGTCCGCCTTCTCCACCTATTGTAACACCCGGAATGTACGAAATTAAAAATATCGAAACTGTTGGCGATTATGCAATACAAATAACGTGGAAGGATGGGCACAATACAGGTATCTATTCCTGGGATTACTTAAAAGATCTTGAGAAGGGACAGGATGAAAACAAAGATCAAAATTACAAACCACTTTTATGATTAGTAACAACGAACTTAAATATTACTCTTCTCTTCTAAACAAAAAGTACCGTAAAATTGAGAATAAGTTTTTAATCGAAGGTAAAAAAAATGTTGAGGAAGGATTGGATAGTAATTATGATTGTGAAAAAGTTTTTATCACAAGAAAATTTGAAGAGACTAACCCTGAGTTAATAAAAAAAATTAGAATTAGTAAGGTACAGTTTGAAGTGCTCAAGTCGGTCGAGTTTCAGAGAATATCAGACACGAAGGCACCGCAAGGAATTGCTGCTGTATTAAAAAATAAGAGCTCAGTTTTTTCATCTTCGCTTATTAAAGATAAAGTTTTAGTTTATTTGGAAGATATAAGCGACCCGGGAAATTTGGGTACAATAATCCGAAATTGTGATTGGTTCGGTATAAATAATATTCTGCTTAGTAAAGAATCAGCCGAAATGTATAACCCGAAAGTTTTACGTGCTTCAATGGGTTCTATTTTTCATTTAAATGTTTTTGAAGATATAACTTTAAAAAAAATTACACAACTTAAAATTTCCGGTTACGCATTTATTTGCAGTGATACAGAAGGCAAAGATGTTTTCGATTTTAAATTGAATGATAAAATTATTTTGTTCCTTTCTAACGAATCGAAAGGACCTTCGCAGGAATTGCTTTCTATTACAGATCATAAAATCACAATTCCCCGCAAAGGCAATGCTGATTCTTTAAATGTTGCTTCGGCTTCGGCAATTATTTTAGCGGCATTAACAAAATAAAAAAATGCTGTTAATAAAATTGATAAAAACTTCATGTTGATCTTTCAATAAATAATTCTTTAATTCTTCCTACCTGTTAACTGTACAATTACTTCTCTCCGTCTCGATCGATTATCAAAATCTATAAAAATAATTTGCTGCCACGTACCAAGCAGTAAATTGCCGTTTGTAAACGGAACAGTAAATGAAGCACCTTGTAATGCAGCACGGACATGCGCATGACCGTTGCCGTCGTGCCACGTATTATCATGTTCGTAGCTAAGATTTACGGGAGCTATTTTATTAAAAAATGCTGGGTAATCCTGCAGCAGTCCTGGTTCATACTCTATGGTGGTAATACCTGCTGTGGAACCACCGGCGAATACTAAAACATTTCCCTCTATAAAACCGTTTTCGTTTATTAATTTTTCCACTTCGCCTGTGATATCTTTGATATCACAATTTCCCCTTGTATTAATTGTAAATGAATGTGTTTCTATTTGCATAATAATTAGCTGATAACCCTTAAATAATCTATACATTAAAATAACAATGTTAATAGAGAAAAAATACGGCAAAAAAATCATCGCCTTATAAATATTCTTATTCCATTGATTGTGAACCAAGTAAGATATAATTTTGACAGGGTATTTTTTATATTTTTCATTAAAGAAACGGAATTGATAATGACATCACAAGATTATATTAAACTCGAAGATAAATACGGAGCACACAATTATCATCCGTTAGATGTTGTAATTGACAGAGGCAAAGGTGTTTGGGTTTGGGATGTTGAAGGGAAAAAATATCTTGATTTTCTTTCAGCATATTCTGCCGTAAACCAGGGGCATTGCCACCGGAAAATTATAAACGCATTAACCGATCAGGCAAATAAACTTACACTTACCTCACGCGCATTTTATAACAGCGTTTTGGGTGAATATGAAAAATACATTACCGAATTTTTTGGTTATGATAAAGTTCTTCCGATGAACACCGGAGTTGAAGGCGATGAAACCGCGATAAAATTAGCACGGAAATGGGCTTATGATGTAAAAGGTATTCAGAAAGATGAAGCAAAGATCATATTTTGTGAAGGAAATTTCCATGGCAGAACAATGGCAGCAATATCTGCATCCACTGATCCTGAATGCCGGGATGGATTCGGTCCTTATCTTCCGGGGTTTGAGATAATTCCTTACAATGATTTAGACGCACTCGAAAAAGCATTGGAAGACCCGAACGTAACTGCATTTTTAGTTGAACCAATCCAAGGCGAAGCCGGAGTGTTTGTGCCTGATGAAGGTTACTTGAAAAAAGCACACGAATTATGTAAAGCTAAAAACGTGCTGCTCATTTGTGATGAGGTTCAAACGGGACTTGCCAGAACCGGTAAAATGCTTGCCTCCGATCATGATGGTGTACGACCAGACATTTTAATCCTTGGGAAAGCACTTTCGGGTGGTGTAATGCCAGTCTCAGCAGTGCTTGCGGATGATGATATTATGCTTACAATAAAACCCGGTCAGCACGGTTCAACTTTTGGTGGAAATCCTTTAGCAGGAAAAGTTGCAATTGCAGCACTTGAAGTGTTGAGGGAAGAGAAGCTTGCTGAAAATGCTGAGGAGCTTGGTCAATACTTCCGTGATGAAATGCAAATATTAGTTGATGAACTGGAGATTCTAAATTTGGTTAGAGGCAAGGGGTTGCTGAATGCTATTATAATAAAACCAACTGCAACAGGTAAAACTGCGTGGGATGTTTGCGTTGAGTTAAAGAACAACGGTTTGTTGGCAAAACCAACCCACGGGGATATTATTAGATTTGCTCCTCCTCTTGTGATTACAAAGGAAGAAATTGATTGGGCTATTGAAAGAATTAGAAAAGTGCTGATTAAATTTGAAGAGGAAAATAAACCGGTGACAGAGATAAGCCGGTAATTTACCGGTTCCTTTTTTACGCTACAAGAAATGGACTTAAAACCTCTTTGGTTTCCTCCAATGCATTTCTAAGCTGCAGTAATCTTTCATCTACACTAAGTAAATCGCTGCTCTTGGCTGAAATCTCTATACCAAATGCTTCATCACCAACTTTCTGAGCACCTACAGAGTAGCTTGCACCTTTTATTGTATGAGCAAGATGAAGGATGCCCTCCAGGTCTTTTGCTTCCAGAAAATTTTCAAGCTGTGTGCATTTTTTTTCTACATCTTCCACATAAGATGATAACAGGTCTTTTTCAAAATCGAAATCATCTGCACTTACCTTTTTTAATCGTTCAAAATCAAAAAGCGAATTATCGGTTTGCAGATTTATTTGTTCTTCAGGTACAGGAGCATTATTAATATCAAGCATTTTATCAATTATCATAAGCAATTCAGTTGCAACAATTGGTTTAGAAAGGTATTCGTTGAAACCTGCATTTAAACATTTTTCCCTGTAACCCATCATTGCGTGAGCCGTAAGTGCAATTATCGGAATATCTCTTTTAGCATTATCAAAATTCCGAATTTGTTCGGTAGCAGCAAATCCATCCACATTTGGCATTTGAACATCCATAAGAACAAGATCGTAATCTTTTTCATCCACGGCTTTAATTGCCTCTGCACCATCGTTTACAGCATAAGCTTTATAACCGGAAGCTTGTAATATTCTAAGTGAAACTTTTTGATTAATAAGATTATCTTCTGCAAGTAAAATATTAAACTGAGTACGTACTTTCTTTAATAAATCTTCTGACAGGGTCGCTGTCTGTTCATTTTCAACTGTTTTTGTTCCCAATAATAACCCCTCGTTAGTCTGTTTAGAATTTTTATTTGCTTTCAGCATTACGCTAAATTTAAAAGTACTGCCTATATCTATTTCACTTGACACACTTATTTTTCCACCCATTTGGTTTGCAAATTCTTTACAGATAACCAGCCCTAATCCTGTTCCGCCTATCTTACTGGTTTCTGTGTTGTTTATCTGGGAGAAGGTTTTGAACAAAGAATTTATCTTATCCGCAGGAATTCCAATTCCCGTATCAGTAATAGATGCAAGAAGCTTAACATTATCATCATCAATCTTTTCTGTTCTCAAACTAATCTTAATCTCACCCTGCATAGTAAACTTAACTCCGTTGCCTAATAAGTTTAAAAATATTTGTCTGAGTTTTGTTGAATCCCCATATAACTGATGAATGGTATCTTTGGAAAAATCTTTAACTATTGTAATTCCTTTTTCATTAATTCTTGTTGAAAGTACAGAAAGAGCATGATCAATAATTTTGTAAAGGTTAAAATCCGATTCTTCCAATTCCATTTTACCCGATTCAATCTTTGAGAGATCAAGTATAGAATTAATTATTTCGATAAGTGATTCTGTTGATTGGCGTGCGTTTGATGCAAATTGCTTTAATTCTATCTCATCTTTATAAATACCGGATTCAATTAAAGTAAGAAATCCTAGGATGCCGTTCATCGGTGTTCTTATTTCATGGCTCATATTAGCAAGGAATTTACTTTTATTACTCGTGAGCTGTTGTGCTTCATTTGCGAGCATTTCTGATTTTTCTTTTTCTTTTCGCAATTCGTTTTCAGCTTTTATTCTTTCCATCTCAAGATTTACGCGTTCTGTAATATCCTGGATATTTCCTTCCATATAATATTTGCCTCTATCGTCTTCAACAACACGGTCATTAATTCTAACAAAAACACTGCTTCCATCCTTCTTTCTTAACTCAACCTGGTAATCTTTTACAAAGCTGTGCTTCTTCAATTCCCGTATCAGTTTTTGCCTGTCTTCCGGATTTTTGTAAAGATACTCTGCACCAACTTTTTTCAGATCTTTCACACTTTCGTATCCAAGTATGTCGGCAAATGCTTTGTTAAAAGTAATTAGTCTTCCATCCATTGAGGATTGAAATATTCCTTCAATGGAATTATCGAATATAGATCTGTATTTCTGATTTGTAAAATCAATTTTAAAACTCTTCTCGGTAAGTATAGATCTCATTCTAAAATTATATGCCGATGCAATAACCGATACAATACTAAGAAAGGCAACAAATATTATTGACTCTGTTACGTTTGCTAAAAAGTAAACTGCTTTATCATTTAATAATATTGCACTTGAAAAAACCAGATTGTAATAAATGGCAACTATAACTTGATTTTTTATATCCCAGCTAAGAAACAAAGCTGAAGTAAATATTATTAATCCAATTATTTGAGAATTTACAAGTAAAGTTTTCGGTAAGATGTAGATCATCAAACCAGAGGAAATAATAATCGTTAGCAAAAGTACGTGAACTAATGCTACCGAATACTTTTCGGCGGCTTTCGAATTTAGCAGGACTAATACAAGCAAAGAAACAAAAGTAGCAGATACCCGGATTATATAAATTTGGAGTGAAGCATCTGCAAAATAACGAACTTCAAAAACCATTGCGAGGATACCGAAAATAGTAACAAGAAAAGCCATCATTTTCAGTGGATTAATAACCAGTTGGTTCGATTCTTTTATCAAATCATCATAATTGACATTTTCTCTCATTGTTTTACTTTTGAAGAGAAAATCAATTATTGATACTGCTTTTTCGAACACCATTCTTTGCCTGCCTTGGATTTTTAATATCTTTTTTAGATTTTGCCTAGGGTTTAGTAAATAATTCAATAATCCCGGTAATTTACATTATAGATTTATATCACATTTAATGCCAATATGGAAGTATTTTATTCAATAGATTTATCAATTTTCTATTTCTTCAATCATACAATATCTACCAGTTTTTTAGATAAATTTTTTTCAATAATTACTAACGTTAATAACTGGTATATAGCATACCTAATCTTACTGGGAATTTTATTCTCTAAGGGCGGAAGAACAGGTAAAATAGCTGTACTTGGAATTATTATTCTTATAACTGTAACAGATCAAACAGGTTACAAGCTATTGAAAGAATTTTTTGAGCGAGCCAGACCATGTAATGCACTATCGGATGTTTTAACTCCGTTAGGTTGTACAGGCAGTTATTCTTTTCCTTCAAATCATGCAATAAATAATTTTGCTGCTGCTGCATTTTTCTCGAAACTGTTTCCAAAATATATAATAATTTTATTTGTATCTGCCTTTCTTGTGTCAATCAGCAGAGTTTACCTCGGATTACATTATCCATCGGATATAATTGCCGGTGCAGCATTTGGAATGATCTTCGGTTATATTTTTGCGCTGGCTGTATTGAAAATAATCGAGCACTTTAATAATAAACAGAATTTGAATTCTTCAAGTTCTTAGTCGTTAAAAAAATATGTTTACTTCCAAATTAATCAACAATTACATTTAGTATGATTGAAAATATAGAAATTAGAAAAGCTGAACTGAAAGACGTTACAATCATCCTTAACCTGATTAAGGAATTGGCAGAGTATGAAAAACTTTTGGATGAAGTAACTGCTACCGAAGATAAATTAATGAATACAATTTTCGGAATGGATAAATTTGTTGAAGTATGGCTCGCTGAAATTAATGATGAACCAGTTGGACAGGTTTTCTTCTTCCGTAATTATTCTACCTTTTTGGCAAAACCCGGCTTTTATATTGAAGACATTTATGTCCGCCCGCAATTCCGCGGTAAAGGCGTAGGTAAAAAACTCCTTAATAAAGTTATTAAACTCGCCGCAGAAAAAAACTACGGCAGAGTTGAATGGTCTGCATTAAACTGGAATGAACCTGCGATTGAATTTTATAAAAACATCGGTGCAGTTTCTATTGATGATTGGATGTTATTTCGTTTAACAGAAGAAAAATTTTCTGGTTAACTTAATTATAACTGCAATTTAATATCGTTTTTCTATTAATATTTTACCAATCATTTGTAAATTAAAAGGTGATTTCCCTTTAATCTTGAAACTTATAAATTTTTAATCATTTAATTATGGAAATAATAATGACGGATAAAAGAAGAGTTGTGGTAACCGGAATGGGCGCTATCTCACCCCTTGGGCTTACTGCGGATGAATTATGGGAAGGTTTTATGAACGGAAAATCCGGGGCGGCTTACATAACAAAATTTGATACAGCAAAACTGAAAACGCATTTTGCTTGTGAAGTAAAAGGATTTGATCCTCAAGATTATATCGATAGAAAAGCTGCAAGAAGAATGGACCCTTTTGCCCAGTATGCAATGGCAACAGCCGGGCAGGCAATTAAAGATGCTAAATTGAATCCTGAAGAGATGAGCTCCGAGGAAAAGGACAGAACCGGAGTTCTCTTTGGAAGTGGGATAGGCGGGATGGGAACTTTCAGCGACCAGGCAGTTGTAAATTCAACTCAGGGTCCAGCCAGGATTTCACCCTTTTTTATTCCCATGATGATTCCTGATATCGCAGCAGGACAGATTTCAATTCAATATGGATTTAGAGGACCTAATTATTGTATCGTTTCTGCCTGTGCAACAGCTAACAATAATATGATAGATGCATATCTTCTTATAAAACAAGACCTTGCAGATATAATAGTTACTGGAGGAGCCGAAGCATCCATAACTGAATTGGGCATAGGCGGGTTTAATGCTTCGCGTGCTTTATCAACACGAAACGACAGCCCGGGAACCGCAAGCAGACCTTTTGATGTTACAAGAGACGGATTTGTAATGGGCGAAGGAAGCGGTGCGTTAATACTGGAAGAATTCGAACACGCCCTAAAACGTGGTGCAAAAATTTATGCTGAGATTATCGGTGTCGGACTTTCGGCTGATGCACACCATATAACCGCACCTCATCCCGAAGGTAAAGGTGCCATCCTTTCAATGAAGATGGCTCTTAAAACTGCAGGGATTAAAAATGAAGATGTTGATTATATAAACATGCACGGTACATCTACACCTCTTGGAGATATTGGAGAAACAAAAGCTATCAAATCTCTTTTTGGCGATCAAGCAAAAAAGATGAATGTTTCTTCGACAAAAAGTATGACCGGACATTTGTTAGGTGCTGCAGGAGCCATTGAAGCAATTGCAACAATCCTTGCAGTAAAAAATAATGTTGTTCCGCCTACAATTAATTTTGAAAATCCGGATCCTGAATGTGATCTCAACTACACATTTAACAAACCGGAAAAACGAACAGTTAATATTGGAATGAGTAATGCTTTTGGGTTTGGCGGACATAATACTTCGGTTCTTTTCAAAAAGTATGAGGGGTAAAAAAGATTGAATTTTATCGATGCCAGCAAAACATAAAAACGACATTGATATAATAATTTTCGGCTCAGGTATGGGGGTACTTTCAGCGGCGAGTATTTTGGCACAGATGAAAAATAAACGTGTGCTTGTACTTCTTCCGGCAATGATGAGCGGTGCAATTGCATACGGAGTTATTGAAGGCATTCCTTTGAACCTGATAAAAGTGTTCAGTACTTCAATGAAGTATAGTAAAAGCATTAATTTAAAGGAATAATTGTGATTGATTTACGTAAAACAAGGGATAGCAAATTTCCCGGTGTTATTAGAATAATTCTAGGAATGATCTTTTTTATAACAGGTGTCATGAAACTATTCATCCCAATGTTTACCGAGGCGTGGTTGGGTCAGTTAGTTAATGCAGGCATACCATTTATAGCATTTAATTTCTGGTTTGTCCCGATTATTGAAACAGCGTTAGGTATATTCCTGTTAAGAGGAACTTATTCGCGGATTGCCTCAGTAGTAATCATTCCAATTATGCTTGCCGCCTTTTATGTTCATATTGCTGTTGATGATCCTGCCCTCTTCCCTTTGCAGCCAAAACTCCCAATCGTCCCGGTAATTGTAATGAATATGGCAGTTATTATATTGAAAAGTGGTGGTGGTTCTTGGAGCCAGGATCTAAAGCACACAATAAAATAACTTAATGATTAACTACCTAATGATTTGTATTCATAAAATTAATACTTGAAGATAACGTGAAAATTTATGACAGCGGTATGCCCGAAGAAAAAATATGGGATAGCTTCTTCAATCAATCCTCGATATTATCAAAGCTGCAACTCACATCAGTATACAAAGATGCAGTAGAATTTGGATGCGGCTATGGAACCTTTACAATTCCTGCAGCTCGTATAATCAAGGGTAATGTTTTTGCTATGGATATTGAGCAAGATATGATTGATGCAACTCAAAAGGCAGCATCACATTCAAGACTTACAAACATAAAATGTATCCTTACAGATTTTGTTAAAGAAGGAACGGGATTGCCGGATAATTCTGTTGATTATGCAATGGTGTTTAATATCTTACATTACGAACAACCGGTAAAACTTTTGGATGAAGCTTTCCGTATACTGAGGAATGGTCGAATAGTCGGCATCATTCATTGGAATTATGACCCGGGAACACCGCGCGGACCGGAAATGAACATTCGACCAAAACCTGAACAATGTAAACAATGGGCAGAACAGGCAGGATTCAAAATAACGGCGGATGGAATAATAGATCTGCCTCCGTATCATTACGGCATGTCACTAAAAAAGAATATTGCTCCTGGCATCTAATCAGAGATCAGTGAGTAATCTGGATTTATTTAATTTAGAGGCTGTGTGTGAATTATTTTCGTTTAAGGGAACTCATCCCCTCCGAAGGAGTCCTTCGGACAACCCCTTCTCTTAAAAAGAGAAGGAGCTACAATAAGCACCTTTCATAGCTTTTAAAAGTCCCTCTCTTAGTAAGAGAGGGATTTAGCCTGCCTGCCGGTAGGAAGGGGTGAGTTTGTTAATTTTAATACAGTCTTTTTAACATTGAAATAATTCAAGCAGCAATATGTGACATTAGTTTTCTTTTAACTACCGGAAAAATCGTTTCCGTGAACGGAAAATCTAGATCTGAATCGAATAGAAAAGTTGCGGGATTGGGCAAATCTTTCCTTTCTTTTATTAATTCGTGTTTTATTGACTCTGCTGATCTCTTTATTATTACTTGTCTTTCACTTTTGACAAATTTAGTTTTTAACGATCTGTACCTCTCCGTGCCGGATGAAAATAAAGTGCATTCATAACGATGGATCTGCAATTTGAATCCAGGATTATCTGTAACCATAAAATATCCTTCATCTTTATATATAGGCAGAATACCAACTTGTTCAAGCGTAATGTTCTTTTCAACAAAATCAAAAAGAACAATCCCTTCATCAATTGCATCGTTAATGTAGGGCAAAGCCCAATCAATTAAAGTGAATATCTCTTCGATATTATAGTTGTGGTTAATATTATGTGATGATTCATAAATTACTTTCTGTGTCTTAATATCAAATCCTTTTAACTGCTTTGGAAATTTCTCATCGAGATTGTTTCTTTCATCTTTTATTTTATCAATAGATCGTTTTAGTTCGATCAGCGTTGCAAGCGATGGATAAATTTTCTTTTTATCGAAATTACTGCGTACTTCACGTATTCCACCAAGTATTCTATATTGGTTCATTTCCAAATCAGTTTCCGATGTAAAAAAGCTTTCAATTGATATTCGTTCCATTGTTATATCCTTTTGCTAGTATATGCAATAGTATTAAAGCACTAATAATTGTACCAACTTAAAATTTTGTAATTATACATTATTAGTTAAAGAACGACTTATAAAAACACAAATTTTACAAGGTTGTTTCAATATGCTGTAGGTTTAACCATACGCCAAAGTAGCGATTTATTGACAATTACATTAAAAAAACTTTACCTGTAGGTCTTAATTTTTCAGTGATTTCAATATTCACAAATAGTTATGAGGGGAAAAATTGACAGGCGTAAAATTATTTACTATGAGAATAATTATTTGAACGAAGGAAATTCATTCGTTATTTTAAATTCAAATTTATTGGAGTATAGTTAAATAGTTAATTTAAACGGTACTGCGGGTTAAGTTATAGTTAGGCTTAGAAAGAATTACGCGACTATTTAAACGAGTTAATTAAACGGTATTTGTTTATTACTGCTTATGTGAATCAATTTGAATTATTGGATTCGTGGGATACTCCCAATCGGATTGATACCTTAAATAAAGGTGCTCACTACGGCGTTAGGTAATAATATAGAAATAGAAAAATAAAATAAATTGGAAGTCTGATTTGAACCATAAAACAATAGTATCAAAGATAAATAATTTAAAAAAGCATTTCCCCGGTAATTCGAAAACTTTTCTTTTTATACTCCTGATAGGATTAATCGTATCACCTGTTTTTATAGAAGCGCAGGAAAAAAGTCAGAATATCCTTACCCTTGAAAGGATATATAAATTATATGATTTTGAGCTAAACCAATTTGGTCCGGCAAGGTGGCTTGAAGATGGTTCAGGTTACACAACTCTTGAAGCGTCTCAGAAATTTCCCAATGCTAAAAACATCATTAAATATAAACCAAAAACCGGGGAGCGAACTGTACTAGTCGATGCCAAACAGTTAATTCCAAAGGGCAGGGAAAATCCACTTCTGGTTAAAGATTACAACTGGTCGCTTGATGGGAAAAAACTACTGATTTTCACCAATTCTGTAAAAGTATGGAGATATGAAACAAGAGGTGATTACTGGGCGCTTGATCTTGTTTCAGGTGAACTATCTCAACTTGGATTATTTGCTGAACCTTCAACCTTAATGTTTGCTAAATTCTCACCGGATGCAAAAAAAGTTGGCTATGTCGTTAAAAATAATATCTATGCAGAAGACCTTAAAACTTCTGAGGTGATTCAACTTACCCATGACGGTTCATCCAGAATCATCAATGGAACGTTTGACTGGGTGTATGAAGAAGAACTTTCATGCCGGGATGGATTTCGCTGGAGTCCCGATGGGGAAAATATAGCCTACTGGCAATCGGATACCGAAGGTACCGGAATATTTTATTTAATCAACAACATCGATTCAATATACTCTCAACCCATTCCATTTCCATATCCAAAAGTAGGTACAACAAACTCTGCTGTTAAAGTTGGGGTTGTGTCTGCTACCGGCGGTGAAACAAAATGGTTTGATATTCCGGGCGATCCCAGAAACAACTACCTGGCACGGATGGAATTTATTCCCAATTCAAATGAAGTAATGATTCAGCAATTAAATAGGCTTCAGAATAGAAATACGGTTTGGATTGGCAATGTTAAATCTATGCAGTTTAATAAAATTTTAAACGAAGAGGATGATGCATTCCTGGACATACATGATAATATTCAATGGTTAGACAAAGAAAAATATTTTACATGGACCAGCGAAAAGGATGGTTGGCTTCATCTATATAAAGTTTCCAGGAATGGGAAAGAAATGGAACTGATCACCAAAGGTGATTTTGATGTTGTAAATATAAATTGTATCGATGAAAAGGGGGGCTATGTTTATTACATCGCTTCTCCCGAAAATTATACACAACGGTATCTTTACCGCAGCCGTATCGATGGCAAGGGTTCTGCTGAACGTGTCAGCCCAAAAGATGTTGAAGGACAGTTTTCATATCAAATGTCACCGGATGCAAATTGGGCAATTGCAACATTCCAAAACTCTACTACCCCAAACAGGATATCTGTAATCAGTCTTCCCGGGCATAAAGAAATTAATATACTTGAAGACAACTCAGAATTAAAAGCTAAGTATGATGCGCTTGAACTAATTCCAAGGGAGTTTTTTAAAATTGATATTGGTAATGTTGTGCTGGATGCATGGATGATCAAGCCGGTTGGATTTAATCCCTCTAAAAAATACCCCGTGATATTTTTTATATATGGTGAACCGGCAGGTTCAACTGTTCAGGATAACTGGAAAGGCGGTCGGCTCTGGGACCAGTACATGGCTCAGCAGGGATATGTTATAATCAGCGTAGATAATCGTGGAACAAAAGCTCCGAGAGGGCGCGATTGGAGAAAATCAATTTATGAGCAGATAGGTATACTCGCAACTCACGATCAGGCAAAAGCTGCTCTCGAAATTTTTAAAATGTTCAGTTTTGTTGATAAGGAAAGAATCGGAATCTGGGGATGGAGCGGAGGAGGTCAAATGACTCTTAATTGTATGTTCCGGTATCCTGAAATTTATAAAACCGGAATTGCAATAGCATTTGTTTCTCACCAGAAATTGTACGATACCATCTACCAGGAAAGGTATATGGGTCTTCCCTCTGAAAATAAGTTGGGGTACCATGATGGTTCCCCGATTAATCATGCATCAAAATTAACAGGGAACCTGATGATCATTCATGGCACGGCGGATGATAATGTCCATTATCAGAGTTTTGAAATGCTTGTTAACGAATTAGTAAAACATAACAAACTGTTTAGTATGATGTCTTATCCTATGCGTTCTCATAGCATAAAAGAAAGGGATAATACTTCGCTTCATCTTAGAAGAACCATGGAGAAATTTTGGAAAAATAATTTGATTCCTGGTGGGAAATAATTTTAGGTCATTTATTTATGAGGAAAAAATGAAAAGAATACTTTTAATTATTTTGTTTGTGTCTTCAATTATATTTGCACAAAGTGAAAACGTTACAAATAAATGGGAGCCATTTAATTTTTTAATCGGCAAATGGGAAGGTAGTGGAACAGGGAAATTTGGTGACTCAAAAATTGAACGGGAATATGAATATCTCATGGGAGGCACTTATATTATAGGAAAAAACATATCCATCTATGAAGAGCAAGAAAAAAATCCGAAGGGTGAAATTCACGATCACTGGGATATAATCAGCTACAACAAAGTAAAGGCAATATACGTTTTCAGACAATTTCATGCAGAAGATATAACAAATACTTTTATTCTGGATTCTCTAAATGCTGCTCAGGGAATTTTAGAGTTTGAAAGTGTATGGATTGAAAACTTTATAGAGGACTTGAAAGCAAAAGAAGTCTATAAAATTATAAATGAAAATGAATTTATTGAGATTTTTTATTTAGCAGCACCTGGTAAAGAATACTCAGAATATGTTCGAAATACTTTTAAGCGAATTAATTAAATTATTAAAGGTTTACAGCAGATATGAAATCAACATTACTTATTCAGATAACTATTCTGATATCCTTCGGTGTCTTCACTTCCTGCGACGAAGTCCAGGAGAAAAGCGCGGTACCCCCAAATATATTAATGATATCTATTGATGACCTCAATAATTGGATTGAACCTATGGGTGGTCATCCACAGGCAATAACTCCACACCTCTCTTCATTTGCTGAAGAATCCGTAATGTTTTCTAATTCGTACTGTGCATCTCCTTCGTGCAATCCATCTCGCACGGCGCTTATGACAGGGAAACATCCTTATGTTACTGGCTTATATTCCAATCCCCAGATTTGGCGGCACGTCCTGCCTGATGAAGTGACTTTACCGGAGTATTTCAAACAGGCAGGTTATTGGGTCGGTGGAGCGGGAAAGAACTTTCATAACAATATGCCGGATCCCAGATCGTGGGATGAATATTATCCATCAAAAATCAGGCACATGCCGGAATATTTTCTGCCGGTTTATGATTCTTCTTCAGACTCAAAACATTTTGCAAAAACTGATAATGAATTAAGGGAAGATGATCCGAAAGGCGTAACCTTTAACATGCCTGTCTTTAACAAGATGTATATTGCTTTCGATTTTGAACCGCTTCCATTTAAGACTGAAGAAACCGGGGATTATTCATCAGTAGAATGGATTTCAAATCAGCTAAAGAAAAAACATGACAAACCTTTCTTCCTGGCTTGCGGCCTGTACCGTCCTCATTTACCATGGTATGTCCCGCAAGAATTCTATGAAAAATTTCCACTGGACAAGGTTCAACTTCCAAAAATCTATGATAATGATTGGGCAGACTTACCGGAATTAGCGAAGAAAACTGCTTCCCGTGGAGAATACCATAGACACGTTACAGAGGCCCGCTTGTGGAAGAGTGCAGTCCGGGGTTATCTCGCTTCCATTAATTATGCAGATAACCTTGTTGGCAAATTGCTTAAGGCCCTGGAGGAAAGTGAATATTCGGATAATACCATAGTTATCATTTATTCTGATCATGGCTGGCAATTGGGTGAAAAGCAACACTGGCGGAAATTTGCTCTATGGGAAAATGTTATAAATACCGTATTGATGATTAAAGTTCCCAAAGCCGCTGATCGTTTGCCCGTCGGAAGTCAAAATGGTTATACATGCGAAAGGAATGTTTCCCTGGTTGATATTTTCCCGACGCTTACAGAATTATGCGGGTTAAATCCGAAGGAAGGTATTACAGGAAATAGCCTGGTTCCTCTATTAGAAGATCCTTCCATAGAATGGGATTTTCCGGTTATCACCTCTCTTGGTGATAATCACTATTCTGTTAGAAAGGACCAGTGGCATTACATAAACTACGACGACAAAGAAGAAGAATTATACAATTTAAGTGAAGATCCCGAAGAATGGCAAAACCTTGCGGGAGAAAGTTCTTATGATGATACTAAGCAGAAACTAAAGAAATTGATTCCACAGAATAGACATAAGTTTGTTCGTACAGACCGGATTCTTTGGAAAGACGTTCTAAGTGGAAAAACAAAGTTTTAATAAATGTAAGATTCGTCTGATCCTGATTATTTAGGCTGGCAGTTTATTATTTTTTTTCTTGTCTTTAAATGGTTTATATAACGTTCAGGTTGAAGTCTCAAATTTTTTATTTGGCAGCACCTGGTAAAGAATATTCAGAATATGTTCGAAATACTTTTAAACGAATTGAATAACGTTGATGAACTTATATACATATATGTTCGCACCGCACTCATAACCTGCATAAAAAACATTGAATGTTTTATTTAATATCTCTATTTTCAATTTAAATTATACTTTCTGTTTACATAAACAAAGATTTATTTAGAATGGATAGTATTTAAAAACTTTAGAGGTAAAGAAATGAAATATAAATCTGTAAATAATTTTATAGGAGAGGAATTAGTAGAAGGCGGCGGGGAAAAACTTGATGTTTACAATCCGCTCGATGGCTCGGTAATTTCACAGGTAATCCTCTCCACCGCCGAAGCTGTTGATAAAGCAGTACAAACTGCAAAGGCAGCTTTTCCTTCCTGGTCAAATACTCCAATTAAGGAAAGAGTTCAGGTATTTTTCAAGTACAAGAGTTTACTTGAAGAAAATATGGATGAACTTACAAAGTTAATTCAGGAAGAAAACGG
>Ga0209988_10001043_pt1 | contig 17841 bp, 12 predicted proteins | sample N075metaG_FD_183115 | JGI IMG/M metagenome (GOLD analysis project Ga0209988, IMG submission 183115) | Deep subsurface microbial communities from Kermadec Trench to uncover new lineages of life (NeLLi) - N075 metaG (SPAdes) (version 2) | ecosystem: Environmental > Aquatic > Marine > Ocean trench... | reverse complement strand
GGAGCAGATTGGAAAGACGCTCAATCTCTCTCGCGAGCGCGTGCGCCAACTGGAACGCGAAGCCAAGGAAAAACTACGCAGCCAACTGTGGAAACATCGTGCCGAAGTGAGATTTTCGCTGGCTTGATCATGCCCCCTAAAAAGACCCGCCGCCGGACTGCGACCCCCCTTGTTCAAGCACCCGGTGGCGGGCGATTCCACGCCTAAGGTTCCTCCTCCTCCTCCTCGCCTTTCGAATCCTCGTCGTCCTCATCATCCGAGTCGGTATCGAAAGCGGGCTCCCCCAGGAGGCCCTTCTCCTCGAGTTCCTGGCACAGGATGCAGTAACGCGCCCATGCTTCGACCTCGAGACGAGGTTGCGGGATCTCGACACCGCAGTTGAGGCACCGCCCGTACTCCCGGCGCCGAATTCGACTCAGGGCTTCCTCGACCAGCAACAGTTGCTTGCGTTCGAGTTCAGTCATCGAGAGCGAAAAGTCACGCTCGTAGGAGCTGACCGCGTAATCGATGTAATCCTCCGTTCCACCCGCCGTCGAGGTCTTCGTGTTGCCTTTGGCGCTGTAGTAAGCCGCGATCAGGGCGGCGCGCCGTGAGAGCAGGTGGGCTTTGGATTCCTGGAGAAACCTCCGTTCGGTGGACCGCTGCCGGGCCCGAGCTTTCTTTTCATCAGCGGTGAGCGGACGCTTCTTGACGGTCTCTTTTGGAGCCGGCTTGGCGACTTTCTTTTTGAAGGCCTTCTTTTCCGAGACTTTCTTTTTGGCACCTTTCTTCTTGGCGGTTGTCGCCCTTGTACCAGTCTTTTTCTTCGTTACCCTTTTCTTGGTCGTTTTAGCCGTTTTTCTTTTGGACATTCTTTTCTCGGTGGCCTTTTTCGCCACCTTCTTCTTCGTTTTCTTTCGAGCTCTTGCGCTCATTCATTCCTCGTCCGGTTCCGAAGACACCTCAAAAATGCGGGTCACTATAAATCTGCATTGCGATAGCGTCAAGAACTCTCGACCGACAAAGCTGTTTTTAAGGAAAGAGGCTACGCGGTGCTCCCAAGGATTGTTGAAGACAACACCGCCTGCGCGGCGGCGAGCCGGGCGACCGGGACGCGGTACGGCGAGCAGGAGACGTAATCCACACCGCGATCGTGGAAGAAACGCACCGAGGCGGGGTCCCCCCCGTGCTCTCCGCAGACGCCCACCTTGAGCCTCGGGTGCGCCTTGCGTCCACTCTCGATCGCCATGCTAACGAGTTGGCCGACACCGGCCGCGTCCAGCGTCTGAAACGGATCGGCCGGGAGCATCCGGCGCTCCAGGTAGTCCGGGAGAAACTTGCCCACGTCGTCCCGCGAGTATCCGTAGGTCAACTGGGTCAAGTCGTTGGTCCCGAAACTGAAGAATTCGGCTTCGGAGGCGATCTGGTCGGCGACCAGGCAAGCCCGTGGGATCTCGATCATGGTGCCCACCTGGTAGATTGGGCGTTGCCCGGTTTTCTTGTGGATCGACTCGGCGACACGATGGATAAGCGCGGCCAGTTCGCGGTACTCCTCGACGGTCCCGATCAGCGGGATCATCACCTCGGGTTTGACGCGGATCCTTTTCCTTCGGCAAATCGCCGCGGCCTGGAAGATCGCACGCGCCTGCATCTCATAGATATCGGGGAACGTGATTCCCAGACGGCAGCCACGATGACCGAGCATCGGGTTGGTCTCCTCGAGCGAGCGCACCTTCGCTTCGATCAGCTTCGGCGTCAAGCCCATCTCGCGTGCCAGCGCCTTGAACTGCGTTTTCTCCGTTGGGAGGAATTCGTGGAGCGGCGGGTCCAGGAGTCGAATCGTGACGGGGAGACCATCCATCACCGTGAAGATCCGGACGAAATCCCTTCGTTGCATGGGCAACAATTTCCGGAGCGCCCGCGCGCGTTGCCTTGCGTCTTCAGAAAGGATCATCTCGCGAACCGCGGCGATGCGATCCTCGCCGAAGAACATGTGCTCGGTACGGCACAGGCCGATCCCCTCCGCACCGAGTGCGCGCGCGATGGCCGAATCGCCCGGCGTGTCGGCGTTGGCGCGAATCTTCAGACGTTTGTAGCGGTCGGTCCAGGACATCAGTTGCGCGAAGCGACGGTAGATCCTGGAGTCCTTGGGCCCGATTCGTTTCTTCGTCAAGACCTGTTGGATCTCGGACGGGTGCGGGTTGAGGGTGCCCGTGATGACCTCGCCGCTGGTCCCGTCAATGGACAGCACGTCGCCTTCGCGGAGCGTGCGGCTCCCGGCGACCAGTTTTCCGGCTTCCAAGTCGACGCGCAGGCCCTCGGCACCCACCACGCAAGGCTTCCCCATCCCACGTGCGACGACCGCGGCGTGGGAGGTCACCCCGCCCCGGCTGGTCAAGATCCCCTCCGCCGCGAGCATCCCTCCGATGTCCTCGGGACTGGTTTCGTTCCGCACCAGCAGCACCGCTTTCCCCGCGGCGTGCAGTCGTTCGGCTCGTTCGGCGGTAAGCGCGATCACTCCGCTTGCCGCGCCGGGGCCGGCCGGGAGCCCACGGGCGAAGATGCGTCCCGATTTGCGCGCTCGCGCGAGTTCCGCCGGCTCAAACACCGGGGCGAGCAACTGCACCAGCATCTCCGGCTCGATACGACGCAGGATTTCTTTCCGGTCGATACGCTTGGCGCGGTACAGATCGAACGCGATATGGAGGGCGGCCGTCCCGGTGCGTTTCCCCGTGCGCGTCTGCAGGATGTACAGCTTGCCGCGCTCGACCGTGAACTCGAGGTCCTGCATGTCGCGGTAGTGCTTTTCGAGCTTCGTGCGGATGCGCTGGAGGGCCCGGAACGAGTTCGGCATCGTTTGTTCCAACGAGCCGTCCCCCTCGTGTTGTTTGCAGATGGGCTGCGGCGTGCGGATCCCCGCGACCACGTCCTCGCCCTGCGCGTTGATCAAGTACTCACCGTAGAGTTCGTTGTCCCCGGTCGCCGGGTTGCGCGTGAACGCCACCCCGGTGGCGCAATCGTCCCCGAGATTCCCGAACACCATGCATTGGACGTTGACCGCGGTGCCGAGGTCGTCCCCGATGCCGTACTGTTGCCGGTAGCGTCGGGCGCGGTCGGTGTTCCAGCTCAAAAAGACCGCCCCGATCGCGCCCCAGAGTTGCCGGCCGGGATCTTGCGGGAACGCCTTCCCGTGAACGGCGCGGACGATCTTCTTGTAGCGTGCCGTCAGCCCCTCGAGGTCCGCGGTGGACAGCTCGGTATCCAACTGCACCCGGCGTCGTCTTTTGAGCCGGTCGAGTTCACTTTCGAAACGATGCTTGTCGACTCCCAGCACGACGCCCGCGTACATCTGGATAAAGCGCCGGTACGAATCCCAGGCGAACCGTGCGTCGCCGCTCTTGGCCACCAGGCCTTGGACGGCGCGATCGTTGAGACCGAGGTTGAGAATCGTGTCCATCATTCCGGGCATCGAGAACTTGGCCCCGGAACGTACCGAGACGAGCAACGGATCATCGGTGTCGCCGAACCGCTTGCGCTGGAGTTTTTCCAACTTCGCCAACCCCCGTTCGACCTGCGGGCGCAGTTCGGGCGGGATTCGGCGGCGGCGCTCATGGTACAGGTTGCATGCCCGGGTCGAGATCGTGAAACCGGGCGGGACACGAATCCCCAACCGGGTCATCTCGGCAAGGTTGGCTCCCTTGCCGCCGAGCAGGTCCTTCTTGGACGCGTTCCCGTCGGCCTTCCCGCCGCCAAACCCGTACACCAGTTTCTGCGCCACTATGAGCCTTTCCGTACGGCCTGACCGGCCAGCTCCCGCAAATCGAAACAACGCGTCAGCACATCGTGTAGCGATCGAAGCAGGTCCCTGCGTGCCAACGTCGCGGCCGGATCGTCCTCATCGACCACCAGGGCATCGACGAAGAATTGCTCCACCGGCTCGACGTACGCGGCCAACAAGTCGATGACCGCAGCATAGCTCTGTTCCCCGATGAGGCGGTCTAGCTCCGGCGAGTCGGCATCGATTTTTTTACGAAGCCGGATCGCCGCGGCCTGATCTTCCTCGAACTCGGAAGCCTTCGCGGCTTCTTCCGCCTTTGTGAACGCCGCCGCGCCCTTGGTCAGGATGTTGTCGACGCGTTTCGTCAGGTCGGCAAGTTGCTCGAAGTCGCCGCGATCGCGCACGCCGGCGATGGACTCGAGGCGCGCGGCGACATCGGCAATCGGCCAGTCCCGCCACTCCGCCGGGTCGATCTCCGGCCGGGAGACGGAGCGGATCTCGTTGGGCGTCGCGCCGGTTTCCCGCAGGTAGTGTTTGAACCGTTCGGCGAAGAAACCGGCAACCGGCTCGCCTCCGGAGCAGAGTTCAGCCAGGCCGTTGACGGACAGATCCCACCCGGCGTCGCCGACGATCCGAAATACGCCGCTTCCGGCCCGTCGCAAACCCAAGGGATCGCGAGATCCGGTCGGTATCTCGCCGACTCCGATCAGGCTCGCGATGCTGTCCAGTTTGTCGGCCGTCGCAACCACCCGGCCTGCAGCGCTCTCCGGGAGCGAATCGCCCGCGCCCGCGGGCCGGTAGTGCTCGTACACCGCCTGCGCCACGGCACCAGGCTGTCCCTCCGCACGAAGCATGAGCCCGCCGACCTGGCCCTGGAGTTCCGGGAATTCGCCGACCGTACCGGTGAGTAGGTCATTCTTGCACAGCCGCGCGGCGGCCGCCGCCTGATCGATCGTGGTGGCATCGAGTCCGATGGTTTCGCCGAGTCGTCGGGCGAGCGCCTCCACTCGCGTGGCCTTGTCGGCAAAGTTTCCGACCTTCGCATGGAATACCATGCCGGCCAGGTCGGGCGAGCGCGTCTCCAACGGCCGGCGCCGGTCCTCGCGCCAGAAGAACCGAGCATCCTCGAGCCGGCCGCCGACGACCCACTCGTTGCCACGGCGGATATGTCCGTTCGGATCGTCGTCGGTGTTGGTCACGGCCAGGAACGCCGGTAGCGCACGGCCGTCTCGGTCGACCAGAGAGAAACATTTCTGATGGTGCCGCAGGGTCGTCGACAGGAGTTCGGTCGGAAGTTCGAGGAAGTTCTCGTCGAAATGCCCGAGCACGACTCCCGGCCACTCCACCAGGTCAGCCACCTCATCGAGCAGACGCGGATCCTCGACCAACGCACCGCCGGCCTGCGTGGCCGCATCGGCGAGCAGGGCGGCAATCCGCTTGCGCCGTTTCGCGGGCTCGACCACGACCCCGGCACGTTCGAGCGCCGTGATGTAGTTCTGTGGCGACTTGATCGTGACCGTTCCGGCGGAGCGAAAACGGTGGCCGGCCGAAAGGTTGCCCGATGCGATCCCGAACAGCGACAACTCCAGGGTCTTCTTGCCGTGGAGCGCGACGACCCAGTGCACTGGCCGGACCCAGCGATGCGTTCCCTCGGCCCAGCGCATGCTCTTGGGGAACGGCATCGAGCCGACACGGGCGGGCAACTGATCGGCGATGACGGCACCGATCGTCCTGCCTTTCCGTCGCCGTTCGTAGCCGACGTAGCTACCACGATCGGTCTCGATACGCGTGAGTCGCTCCGGGTCGATCCCCTGCTTGCGCGCGAATCCGACCGCCGCAGGGGCGGGGCTGCCGTCGTCCCTGAAGGCGATCTTCGCCGGTGGACCGAGAATCTGCTCGTCACGGTCCTCCTGCCGCCCCGCGACCGTCTCGACACACACGGCGAGGCGCCGAGGTCCGCCCCAGGAAACGGCGGGGCCGTGTTCGAGTCGTGCCTCGTCCAGGATCTCCACCACGCAGCGTTCCAGCTCCCGTGAGGCGCCGGAGATCATCCGCGCGGGGATTTCCTCACAACCGATTTCAAGCAGCAGCGTGGCCCGGGTCACTCTCACCGTCCGCCCCCCCCGGTGCGCGCCAGCAACGGAAAACCGTCATCCTCGCGTTTGGCCAGCCAGGCATCCGCGCAGCGGCAGGCCAAGCGGCGCACGCGCTGGATGTTGGCGGTACGTTCGGTCACGCTGAACGCGCCGCGCGCGTCGAGTACGTTGAACACATGGGAACACTTCAGCGCCGCTTCATAGGCCGGGAGGATCACCGGTGTAGGGATGCGCTGGTCGTCGACGGTGCGTTCATGCCCGAGTAAGCGTCCGGCTTCGGCTTCCCAACGATTGAACTGGTCGCGGAAAAAGGCGGTGTCGGCCTGCTCGAAGGAGTAGATGGAATGTTCGACCTCCTCCGCGTGCCGCACGTCACCGTAGGTCAGCGTCTCGTTCCACGGGATCTCGTAAACGTTGCGGATGTCGTTGAGGTACATGCAAATCCGCTCGAGGCCGTAGGTCAGTTCGACGGAAATCGGATAGAGCTCCCGCCCGCCGCTCTGCTGGAAGTACGTGAACTGGGAAATCTCCATCCCATCCATCACGACTTGCCAACCCACGCCGGCGGCGCCCAATGTCGGCGCCTCCCAGTTGTCTTCCTCGAAGCGAATGTCATGCACACCGGGATCGACGCCGAATGCCTTGAGCGATTCCAGGTAGATCTCCTGAACGTCCAACGGGGCGGGTTTGAGGACGACCTGGAACTGGTAGTGCTTGTACAACCGCATCGGGTTGTCGCCGTAACGCCCGTCGACAGGCCGTCGCGACGGTTGGCAGTACGCGACCCTCCAGGGCTCGGGACCAAGCACGCGAAAGAACGTGTCGGGGTGCATCGTCCCGGCGCCGATCTCGATGTCGTAGGGCTGCTGCAACACGCAGCCCTGCTCGCACCAGAAGCGCTGAATCGAAAGCAGCAGGTCTTGGAACGTCATGAGCGGCCCTCGGCGCCTCCCGCAAACATCCGGACGTGGCGGTAACTCTTGAAGCGGCGCTCCGAGAACCCCTCGAGCCCGTTTCGGAACAAACTTTCCAGCCGTCCTCCGGGTCGCGCGACGCCGCGTGAAGGTGGCAACCTGTCGGGCGGGGTGTGCTGCAAGCGGTCGATCCAAAGCGCTTCATGCCGGCTCAGGCGCGTCGACGACTCCGCGGTTTCGCAGCCGCAGCTCTCGCAGCGGAAGCCGCCGCCGGGATGGAACTCCCGGGCTTTCCCCCGTTCGATCGAACGTCCGCAGGAAGCACATTCCTCCGGGTCGCCAAGCAGGCCGTGCAGACGCAGCGTCCAGAATTCAAAATAACGCAGCAACAGCACGGCCTCTCCGCCCGCATCCAAGGCATTCAACACCGCTCCGAACAAACGGAACTCGCGCTCGTCTCCGGCGCCCTCCGCGCCGAACGCCTCACCCACCTCGGCCATCACCGCGCACACGGATTGCAACGCCGGATCCGCCTGCATCGCGGCGTAGCTGCGCCGTGCATCCAGACTCTCGATGCGATGCAACTCCCGTCCGGCCTTGACCGACCAGGTAGCTTCGACATGCGTCATCGGCTCCAACAACCCACCGAACCGTTTGCGGCTACATCGCCCCGAGCGTGCGACGCCGCGCACGCAGCCGTGAGAGCGGGCGAGGAAGCTTACAATGAGATCCGCATCCCCAAGCGGTTGCGTCCTCAAGACGAATGCTTCATCGACTTGTTGCATGGTGCTTCGAGGGCGAAATGATAGCAGACCCGGGGCTCGGGCAGGGCCGTTAACCCAGACCGATATCTCGCAAGATTCCCTCGTCCTCGCGCCAGTCCTGGCGGACCTTGACCCAGAGTTCCAGGAACACCTGCCGACCCAGCAAGCGCTCGATCTCGACGCGGGCCGCGCTGCCTACGGTCTTCAATACCGAACCTTGTCTACCGATGACGATTTTCTTCTGCGACTCTCGGTCGACCAGTACTGTGGCGCCGATCCGCGTGAGTCGCGGATCGGAGTCGTTCCAACTCTCGATCACGACGGCGGTTGCATGCGGCAACTCTTCGCGCGTGTTGCGGACGAGTTGCTCGCGAACCATCTCCGCGACCAGTTGCCGCTGACTCTGGTCGGTCAGGAAATCGTCGTCGAATAAGGGCGGACCCTCGGGTACCAGGCGCAGTAGGATCTCCAGCAGTTCGTCGCAACCTTCGCCGCTGGTGGCGCAGATCGGCACGATTTCCGAGAACGCCGACCAGCCGGCGATCTCTTCTATCAGGGGAAGCAGTTTCAGTTTGCGCCCCACACGGTCGGTCTTGTTCAACACCGCCACCTTGGGCATATCGAGTTTGCGCAGCAGATCGGCGACTTCGCGGTCGCCGTGGCCGATGCCGAGTGACGCGTCGATCAACCACGCCACGCAATCGACTTCCCCGAGCGTCTGGCGGGTGAGCGCCATCATGCGACGGTTCATGCGGTGACGTGGCCGGTGCCAGCCGGGCGTGTCGACGAACGCGATCTGCCCTCGGCCGTCGAGATGGCGGACGCCCGTGATCCTGTGGCGGGTGGTCTGAGCGACGTCTGCGACGGCGGCGATCCTGACGCCGACGAGACGGTTGAGCAAAGTCGATTTCCCGACATTGGTCCAGCCGATCAACGCAACGGTCCCTGCCCGGGTCGAACTCATGAAGGCAGCCGGTCCGGATCCTTGCGGGCGCTCAGCCGTACACGTTGCACGTGTTTTCGATCGGCTTTCAGGACCTCGACGTTCAACCCGTTCGTGTGAACGCGGTCGCCGACCACCGGCACACGGCCGAAGGCGGACACGACCATTCCACCGACCGTGTCAAAATCCCGGTCTTCGAATTCGATGTCGAAGACCTGTTCAACCTCCTTGACGTGCACGACGGCGTTGACGATCCACGAACCGTTGGGCTCGGCGCTCATCATCAATTCCTCTTTCTCGTGTTCGTCGCGGATGTCGCCGACAATTTCCTCCAGAAGATCTTCCAGCGTAACGAGCCCGGCGACACCCCCGTACTCGTCCACCACGATCGCCATGTGGGTTCGCCGACGCATCTCCGGGAGCAGTTCCGCCGCGGACAACGACTCGGGGACGAACGGCACCGGGCGCACGTACGGCTTGACGCTGCACGCATCATCGCCCGCATCCCACGCGCGAAACAGATCTCTCGTATGCAGGATGCCGACGATGTTGTCGATCGACCCCTCGAACGCGGGCAGACGGGAATGTCCGGCCTCGAGGAACAAACGCCGCGCGTCGCGCACGGTCGTTGAGACGACGAGTCCCACGATCTCGGTGCGTGGTGTCATCAACTCGCGAACCACGGTTTCGTCGAGATCGACGATCCCACGTACCATGCGGCTCTCCTCGGCTTCGAGCAACCCCTCACGCTCTCCGACCTCGATCAGGGCGTCGACTTCCTCGTCCAACTCTTCCTCTCGTTGCTCGTCGGTCTGGCCGTTGGCTCCGCACCAATCGAGCCAGGCCTTGAGCGGCACGATGACCGGGTACAGAAGGATGCGGGCGATGCGGATGATCCACGCGGAGGCCCGCAGCGCGGGTTTCGGTTTCCATTCGGCAATGCCGCGCGCTACGACGTGGTCCGCCGCGAACGTGCCCACCAAGGCAGCCAACGCGATCACCCACGGCCAGGAAAACATCGATTCGAACGGTGCCACCAGAAGACCGGCAAGGACTGCCGCGGTCAACAGGGTCAAGGGCCGCAACAACGAGGCGGCAAGCAGGTGGGCGGACGTCGGGTCGGCCAGGCCCTGCACGAAGGCGAACTTCTCGCCGTGGTCCTTGCCGAGACGCCGGAGCGCCACGTGGCTCAGCGCCGAAGCCGAAGCGAGTGCCACGCTGAGCCCGAAATGGAGCAGCAAGCAAAGCAATGCGCCGCCGCCCAGCAGGAGCGTGGTCCCGAGTTCGCTCACTGTTCGGCTCCGGCATCGATCAACTCGCGCTGCAGCCGTCGCTGAAGCCGCATCATGCACCCGTCATCGGTCTCATGGTCGTAACCGAGAAGGTGGAGGTAACCGTGGAGCACGAGCGTCTGGAGTTCTTTTCGCAGCGAGTGGCCGTGGAGGCCGGCTTCCCGTTTGGCGCTGGAAGCGGAGATCACGACGTCCCCGAGGTACAGGTTCCCGTCCGGGTCGGGTTCCCCGTCGCCGGAAAACGAAAGGACATCGGTCACGCGGTCTGTGCAGCGAAATTCACGATTGAGTTGGCGGATACGACGGTCCGAGACGAGGCAGACGCTCCACGCGTTCGCGGTACCGGGCGGAACGTGCCGGGTGAGGCGCCCGAGGAATCGCTCGAGGGCCGTGCGATCGATGGCGACCTTCCTTTGACGGTTGAGCAGCGTGGTTTCCAACGCGATCACCCGGCCGCTCCGTCGGCCGATTCGGCCTTGGCATCGGCCTTGGCATCGGCCTTGGGCCGGTTGCCGAAATCGAACCCCGGATAATCCACCCTGTGGTGATACATGCCGACCAGCGAGCGGTGGAACGCCTTCTGAATGCGTTCGAGGTCGGCGAACGTGAGATCACAGTGATCCAACTGACCGTCCAACACGATTGAATTGGTGATCTTGGAGATCATCTCCTGCAGCCGATTGGCGGTCGGCTCGTCGATGGACCGCGCCGCGGCCTCGACCGAGTCGGCGAGCATGAAGATCGCGGCTTCTCGGGTCTGCGGCTTGGGACCCGGATACCGGAAGTCCTCTTCCTTGACCGGACCGAGCCCGGGATCCGCCGTCGCTTTGGCCTTCTCGTAAAAGTAGCCCATCAGCTTCGTCCCGTGATGTTGCGGGATGATGTCGACGATTTGCTCGGGTAACCCGGCCTCGCGCGCGAGTTTGACCCCGTCTTTTACGTGCGAGGCGATGACCAGCGCGGACATTGAAGGCGTCAGCCGGTCGTGCGGGTTTCGGCCGTGCTGATTCTCGACGTAGTACTCCGGATGGTTGATCTTTCCGATGTCGTGGTACACCGCGGCGACGCGGCAGAAAAGTGTATTCGCGCCGACTGCGCGCGCGCCCTCTTGGGCCAGTGTGCCGACAACCAGCGAGTGGTTGTACGAACCCGGTGCCTTGACGGCGAGTTGTTGGAGCAAGGGATTGTCGACGTTCGAAAGCTCGAGCAGCCGCACGTCGGTCAAAACGTGGAACAACGATTCCAGTAACGGCAGCAAAAACGAGATCAAGAGCCCCACACCGACGGCTCCGCCGACGAAGGCCAGTCCGGCGCTGTACAGCTCGCGCGCAAGCGAGTCCACGTCACCACGCAACACCTCGATGGCCAACGCAAGGAACGCGCCGGCGCCCCCGACGACGAACCCGGCACGCAGAACGGCCGTGCGCTCCCGGTAGGCCGAGATCGCGTACACTCCGGAGAGTTGGACGAGCATGGCCCAGACCATGGCGTAAAAATCGTTGCCGTTGAGTGCACCGAAAAGCACTGAAGCGAACGCCGTGTACACGGTGGCGATCCGGCCGTTCGACAGCAGCGCGATCATGATCGCGCCCGCGCCGAGCGGAATCAGGTAGGTGTAGGCATCGAGTTGATTGAACGGCTCGCTGAGGTTCTCGATCGCTTCCCGTGCGACCCACTGGATCGCACGGGTCAGGAACATCATCGAGATCAGCATCAAGACCAACAGCGCGTGCAGATGCTTGTGCTTGCCATAGTTCCGATGGTGGTAACCGGCGTAGCGGTAGAGAAAAAACGCGAGCAGACTGAGCACCAGCAGGATCGAGGCCCAGCCCTGCCAGCCAAGCCCGCCCTGAGTCGCCTCGCGGGCGGCATCGATGCGCTCCAAGGTTCCGGCGTTCAAGCGCTCCCCTTTTTTCGCCAGCATATGGCCGCGGGGCAGCCGTACGGTCACCGGGGGCACGCCCTCGACGGCAGCGCGTTGGCGCTGTTGTGTTTGACCCGAGTCGAACACCACATTGGCATCGACGAACGAGGCGGCGAACTCGGTCAGAGCCAGTTCCTCGGCCGCACGCAGGTCCAGCCGTCCGGCGAGTTCGCGGCGAAGATCCTCTCTCGCAGCAGCGACGTCGACGATCGCCCCGTAGTCGGTCAGGATTTCTTCGCGTCGCGACGGGAGATGGATCAACGCGATCGATGCTGCGCGCTCCAGCATGGCCTTGTTGCCGACCACGAGCCCGCGCATTGACCAGCCAACCGCCTCGCTTAGCGAGCGCTGAAGTTCGCGCGAGAAACGCAGGCGGGACAACGGAGCCAGCGCGGCACCTGGGAGGCCGTCGCCGAGCGCGTTCTTGAGCAGGGCCGCGCGGGCCGCGGCATCCAAATCGTCGCCCTCGGCGAGCCGCTGTCGACCTTCCTCGAACAGCGAAATCATCTCGTCGACCAATTGGCCCGCGCGTTCGGAGTTGTGTTCGTACACGTCGGCGACGGCGAGGCGTCGGTGTTCGCGTCGCTCGTCGGTGAGTTTGGCATCGACGACGAGCAATTCCTCCGGGGCCACGATGTCGTAGGGGGCGATCTCGCCCAGGGCGAACGGCGCGATCGTCTTACCGCATCGCTGGTTTCCAAGCAGCAGGAGCGACACCAGGACGAGCGCGAGGCTCCAACCGACATCCGCACCGAGCAAGTGGTCCATGGCCTGGCGGAGTTGCGTCCGGACGCGCAACGCGAGACTCAACTTCCGCGTGGCCTGGCTCTTCTTCCTCTTGCCCCCCGGGCCACGTGATGAAGATGTGTCCGTCATTGAAGCCGAGTGGTCCTGTCTTTCGCCGGAACTGATTTCGCCGCGTTCGACTCCATGGACTCATGGTGTCGATCGTAGGCCCGGACGATGCGTTGCACGAGCGGGTGGCGCACGACGTCATTTTCATCGAATTCAATGAATTCAATGCCGCGGATGTCGTCGACGATGTGCCGCGCCTCGACGAGGCCCGAGCCCTTACGCGAGGGCAGGTCGATTTGCGTCACGTCTCCGGTGACCACGGCCTTCGAGCCGAAGCCGATGCGGGTGAGGAACATCTTCATCTGTTCCGAGGTCGTATTCTGCGCCTCATCCAGGATCATCACGGCGTGATCGAGCGTGCGACCCCGCATGAAAGCCAGCGGGGCGACCTCGATCGTGCCCTGCTCCAGCATGCGCTCGGCGTTTCGCGGCTCCAGCATATCGTAGAGCGCGTCGTAGAGCGGGCGCAGATAGGGGTCGACCTTGGCCGCGAGGTCGCCGGGAAGGAACCCTAGGTTCTCCCCCGCCTCGACGGCAGGCCGTGTCAGGATGATGCGCTTGACTCGCTTTTTATCCAGCAGGGACACCGCCATCGCGACGGCGAGGTACGTCTTCCCGGTCCCGGCGGGGCCGATTCCGAAGACCAGGTCATTGTCCCGGATCGACTCGATGTAGCGGCGCTGATTTCGCGAGCGGGCGATGATGGTCTTCCCCGAGGGCGTCTCGATTCGAGTGTCGACGAAATGCCTCACGAGCCGCGTATCGGGCTCTCGGCATTTCAACTGAATCGCCGTCTTGAGATCCGACCGGCTCAGTTGCAAGCCGCGATCGTGAAGTGTGGCCAGTTCTTCAAGCAGCGCGACCACCTCACCGACGCGCTCAGGGGCACCGTTTTCGTCGTGCGTGACCGAAATCTCGGACCCGCGGGCGGCGAGTTTGACGTGAAACCTATCTTCGATAAGACGGAGCGCTTCTTCGTAGTGGCCGGAGATCGATCGGATCACTCGGGCGTCCAAGGTGATGGTTCTCATGGGTCAGGCGCCTAGTGCGCGGGTGGAGCGATCCGCGAGTCGAAACAGCCGGCCGGGTCGACCCGCCGGCGATTTCCGCGCCGTTCTCAGCCCTCCTCCTGTCAGCGGGACGACGGCGACGCCGCCTCCCTCCTGGGGATGGATAACTCCCGCCCGGGAAAAATCAAGCCCTGGATCACGTTATCACAACGTCTTTTGAGGGGTCAACGCTCGCTACGACAGCCTCAATCCTCACTATTTATGCCGGATCCCGCCAGTTTTAGACCCAATTCGCTGAGTTGGGCAGCGTCCACCGAGGCTGGAGATTCGGTCATCAAACAGGAGGCACGGGTCGTCTTGGGGAAGGCGATGACCGAGCGGATCGAATCGGCACCCACCAGCATCGCGCAGATCCGATCGAATCCCAGCGCAATCCCACCGTGTGGGGGGGCGCCGGATTCCAGCGCGCGCCGTAGGTAGCCGAATTTCTCGTCCGCCTCCGCCGGACCGATGCCGAGTGCCTTGAAGACCAGATCCTGCACGTCCCGCCGGTGGATACGGATGCTCCCACCGCCGATTTCGGTGCCGTTCAGCACCAGGTCGTAGGCCTGCGACCGCACTTTCCCCGGCGAGGTTTCCAGCAGGGCCACCTCGTCCCAGTTCGGCGCTGTGAACGGATGGTGGATCGCGACGAACCGATCTGCCTCGTCGTCCCGCTCGAACAGCGGGAACTGGTCGACCCAGAGAAGGTTCCAGGCGTTTTCCGGGATCAGATCGCGTTGCTTGGCGATCCGTAGGCGGAGTTGGCCGAGGACCCGGTTGCACACGTCGCGTTCGTCGGCGACGATCAATGCCGCATCGCCGTCTGAGCCGCCGAGTGCGCGCAGGATCTCGAGGCAGCGTTCCTCGCCCAGAACCTTGCGGGCTGAGGACTGCACCTTGTGCTCGTTTTCCTTGATCCACACCAGACCCTTGGCGCCTGCCGTCTGGGCCCAGGCCGTCCAAACGTCGATCTGCTTGCGGCTGGCAGCGCCGCCGCCGGGAACCGTGATCCCTCGCACCGCACCGGCCGGGTCGGCCAGCGGACCGTCGAAGACGCGGAAACCGGTGCCCTCGGCCGCCGTCCCGACGTCCTTGAGTTCCATCCCGAAACGCGTGTCTGGCCGGTCGATTCCGAATCGATCGACGGCCTCGTCGTAGGCCATACGCGGGAAGGGTCGAGGAATCTCGACGCCGACTTCGGCGAACATTCCCACCATCAACGGTTCGATCAACTCGTACACTTGCTGCGGCTTCACGAAGGACATCTCGATGTCGATCTGCGTAAACTCGGGCTGGCGATCGGCGCGCAAATCCTCGTCGCGGAAACACCGGGCAAACTGGTAATAGCGTTCGAAACCCGCCACCATCAAGAGTTGCTTGAATAGTTGCGGCGACTGCGGTAGGGCGTAGAACTCCCCCGGATGTACGCGGCTCGGGACCAGGTAATCGCGCGCGCCTTCCGGCGTCGAACGCGTGAGTATCGGGGTCTCGATCTCGACGAAACCGTCGGCGTCCAGCGCTGCCCGAGCTGTTTTCGCCAGCCGGTGACGTGTGCGTAGCGCTTGCTGCAATCGCGGACGGCGTAGGTCCACGTAGCGATACTTGAGACGTTGTTCCTCGTTGACTTCGTGCTCGTCGGTGATCTGGATCGGGAGATTGTCCGCACGGTTGTGGATGACGATACGTTCCGCTCGAAGCTCGATAAGACCGGTTGGATGGTCGGGGTTCGGTGCTTCGCGCGGCACCACTCGGCCGCGCACACCAATCACGTACTCGGCTCTCAGCGTTTCCGCATCGGCGTGCACCAACGCGTCCAGCGAGGGGTCGAAAACGACTTGGAGCCGACCGGTCACGTCGCGCAGTTCGATGAAGATCAATTGCCCGAGATCACGCCGCCGGTGGACCCAGCCGGTCAGCACGACTTCGCGCGCACCGGCGGCGTCCGCCTCGGTCAGTTCGCCGCACCCGGCGGTGCGGATCAGGAGCTCAGTGTCAGGCGCCGCCATCTTCTTTCGTCCTCAGGCGGGCGACTAGTCCCGCTTCGTCTAACCGTTCCTGTTTTCCGCTGCGCAGGTCCTTGAGACCGTAGTGTCCGCTCTTCAGCTCATCCTGGCCGACAAACAATGCGAACCGCGCGTCGACGCGGTCGGCGCGTTTGAGTTGGGCGCCCATCGGCCGATCCGACATGGGTATCTGAACGGAAACTCCCTGGCCGCGCAAGCGCTGCGCCAGACCGATGGCCGCGTGGTGTCCTTCCGTACCGAGGGCAATCAGACTCACGTCGATTGTGCTCGCTGGGAGGATTTCGTCGGGGATCAGCATCACGGTCCGTTCCATGCCCATCGCAAAACCGAAGCCGGGGACGTCCTGGCCGCCGAGTTCCCGAACCAATCCGTCGTAACGCCCACCGCCGAGGATCGCGTTCTGCGCACCGAGACCGGCCGCGGTAATCTCGAATACCGTGCGCCGGTAGTAGTCAAGGCCGCGAACCAACCGGGCGTCTTCCACGTACGGCACGCCCAAGGTATCCAGGTGTTGCTTGACTGAGGAAAAATGTGCGTCGCACGGCGCGCACAGAAAAGCCCCCATGGTCGGAGCATCGATGAGCATTTGTCGATCCGCTTCGACCTTGCAGTCGAATACCCGCAACGGATTCTCGTCGGCGCGCCGACGGCAATCCTCACACATGTCGGCTACCCGCGAGAGTAGCCACTCGCGCAACGCCTCGCGATACTTCGGCCGGCAGTTGACATCTCCAACCGTCCCGAGCTGGAGTTCGATCGATTCAATTCGGAGCCGCTTCAACAGGCCCCAGACCATCTCGATCGTCTCGGCTTCGATCAGCGCTTCCTCGCCACCGAGGACTTCGACGCCGATCTGATGGAACTGTCGCTGCCGTCCTTTTTGCGGACGTTCGTAACGGAACATCGGGCCGATGTAGAACAGACGCTCGGGGTAGCCGGCTGCAATCCCGCGGTGTCGCGAGTGCTCGATGAACGCCCGTACGACCGGCGCCGTGCTCTCGGGCCGGAGACTGATCGATGTGTCGCCCCGCGTGATCGTGTACATCTCCTTGCGAACGATGTCCGACGACGCGCCGACCGAGCGCGCGAATAGGTCGGTCGTTTCGAGGAGTGGCGTACGGATCTCACGAAACCCGTAATGGGCAAAGCGCTCTCGCGTCGTGGCCTCGAGGAACTGCCAGCGGCCGACCTCCTCGGGAAGGATGTCATGCATGCCGCGGAGGACTCGGTATTGGCGGCTCATGGAGGCCGTCTTAACACACCCGCATTTCGAGGGCAAACGGCTGCCGCAAAACGGGTTCGGCGAATCCGCGCCGCACCGTTTACCATGGAACCATGGGTGCGCGCTGCAAACAGGTCCTCGTGTTCGGCTGCGCCCTGGCGTGGCTCGCCGTGATGGCGAACGGCGTCGCGGGTCAGACCACATCGGGCGGAACCGTTTTTCAGAATCAGTTCCCCGATCCGGTGCGGTACCAACCTCCGCTCCCCGACGCGCCCGAACTGCGACTCGTGATGGTGACCGAGATCGATCTCCGCGGTCCGCTCATCTCGGGGCCCCGATGGGTCGGCAACCAGGTCGAGGTTCGCACCGCTTGGGGCGTCGTGCGTGTGGCGTGGACGGCCGAGTCGATTCCGGCCCTCGTCGATGCCGCCACGGCGGGCGCACCGGTGGAGGAGGCGTTGGCCTGGGCCATGAGCCCGGATGGGATCTACCGCGCCAAACCGGTCGGTGACCGATTGTTGCTCGTCCAAAAGGCGTGCCGCGGATGCAACAGTGGCTGGCGCCGCCGCTGGCGGCTGCAGGTTCCCGGTTTGGCACCCACGCTTCCCATCGTGACCGCGAAACGCGTGTACTACGGATCGGCGGATAACCGGGTCTACGGGGTCAAACGGAAGAATGGTCATCGCCTTTGGGTCACCGCGCTCGACGGGCGCGTGCTCCGCCCGCTCGCACTCTGGGTCGATCCCACTGCGTCGACGCCGGGCATCGCGGCGATTCTCGCGGTTCCCGAGCCCGGAAGGGAAATGGTTGTCCTCGACGCGTTCAGCGGCAGCCCGTTGCTCCGCTACCGGCTGGCGGGTGAGGGCGACAAGGTGGTCGGCGAGCCGCTCACGACGCCCGAGGGATACGTCGTCCTGGCCCGGCAGGGCTACACCGAGGACGATGCCGGGTTGATCGTGCTCAAGTTGGTGCATCCTGCCCAGGAATCGGACCCCGGG
>Ga0209988_10001042_pt1 | contig 17854 bp, 14 predicted proteins | sample N075metaG_FD_183115 | JGI IMG/M metagenome (GOLD analysis project Ga0209988, IMG submission 183115) | Deep subsurface microbial communities from Kermadec Trench to uncover new lineages of life (NeLLi) - N075 metaG (SPAdes) (version 2) | ecosystem: Environmental > Aquatic > Marine > Ocean trench... | reverse complement strand
AAATTCTTCATCTGTTTGATTCCGATTTGATTCAGGCATCTCCGGGTACTCCATTCGAGCCAGTGATGACGTAATTTGCGCCAGTTGATGATCAGTATCATAATAAAAACCAGCAATGTTAAGGCAACCGGCAGAGTGAATTCGCTTGTCCATAACTGGTCTATGTAGTATTCAATATTCATCGGGCGGGATAATATAGATTCGATAATAAAATGCCACGCAAATAAGTCATTATCAATATACTAGTTCAATTTAGTATAAATTAACGGTTCAGCCGTTTAACCAATGTGGCCGACAGTCGTCGGTACCGGTATCATCGCAAGATGTCTGACGCCTGGTATCACATCAAGAGGAGCTTTGAATAACATGACGATATCTAATACACGGCCATCCCTGATGTTGAAACAGCTTTTCGACCGGGAGAGCTGTACTTACAGTTATTTACTGGTAGATGCGGAATCCCAGGAAGGAGCGATCATCGATCCTGTGCGCGAATTGTTTGATCGGGATATCGAGATAATCAACGAGCTGGGCATTGAGTTGCTCTATTCGATAGAAACTCACGCTCATGCCGACCATGTAACATCGGCCGGAAAGATTCGCCAGACGACCGGTGCCAGAATAGTGTTTGGAGAAGCATCGGGAATCCAGGCCATCGATATATCGATAAAAGACGGTGAAGAACTTGCTCTCGGAAATTACAAAATTAAAGCCATTGCAACACCAGGGCACACCGCCGCCTGTACCAGTTACTTCGTAGACGGTATGGTGTTCACCGGTGACACGCTGTTAATAAGAGGCTGCGGGAGAACTGATTTTCAGGGTGGTGATCCAGCGGTTTTGTACGATAGTATCACCGATAGGTTATTCCCCCTCGGGGATCAAGTACGAGTTTATCCCGCGCACGACTATAACGGCAGGATATCCTCCACTATAGGAGAAGAGAAACGCTGGAATTCCCGCCTCGGGGGAAATCGCCCCAAACAGGAATTTATCGACCTGATGAATAATTTGAACCTGGACTTGCCGAAAAAAATTAACGAAGCAGTACCAGCCAACATGAGTATTGGGGTTAACTTCGATCCAAATCGTTATTTGCTGCATGAATTTGATATGAATAACTTGCATGACGTATGGCAGTCACTCCCGGAGCAAAGTCTGATTGTGGATAACCGAACCCCGGAAGAGTATGCAAAGGCGCATGTTCCAGGTAGTCGAAATATTCCGTTTGGCACCGAAAACGAGCATATTGATTTATTGAATCAATACCAGCAGGTTTATGTTTACTGTCGGTCAGGGCGTCGTGCCCAGACCGCGTTTACTAGCTTGAGCATGCAAGGGCTGGATCACCTGGTTTGTATTAGTCACAGTGGTATGCCAAACTGGATCGATGCGGGTTATCCGGTGGAAACGTGACATAATATTAAGCAGTTAATTTGGCCTCGAATCATTAATTATCCACCCTGAAATATAATGCAGGTTCTATAATTACTGCTGGTTTAGCAAGTAGATAAATTACGGTTGACCTGATCGTATCAGCCAGGAATTGAATACTGCCTCCAGGCCAATAATGGCGATAAAGCGATAGTAGTTAGATATTCACTTGCCTGCTACAAGCCAGCTTTATTTAATAGTGAATAAAGACCACCTCCGCTCATCGTGATACCTTCTGATTGCGCTTCACTGACACTCATATTTGTTACACCATTTCTGACCGTATTTACCTGATACCGCTAGGCCTGGATAGATATCTTAATTTTTTATTAATTAAAGAAACGATAACACAAGCCTTGCCATTTGGGCTGAACCGCCGCCTTCACCCAGATTTTCGCGGACTGTCAAAAGGCCGTTCGTTATTCGTTTACGATAATCCCTGTCATCGATAATTTTGATCATTTCCCGACTGACATTATCAACTGTTGCGTCATTTTGCAGAAACTCCTGGACCACGGATTTTTCCGCAACGATATTGACCAGTCCTACATGTGGAATCGTAATTAGGCGGCTTATTACCGCGTACGATATCCCCGACATTTTATAGACAATACACATCGGTACCCCGAGTAACGCTATTTGGAGAGTTACAGTGCCAGAGCAGGAAATAATACTGTCACAGCAGGTGATCAGGTCGTAGATATTATCCCGGCTAACCTTGATATCAAGCTGTGACTGATCGCAGCGCCGTTTAATAACATCAAGGTCTAATGCCGCGGCGACGGGAAGCACAAATTGCAGTTGTTGTTTTGTCTCTGACATTTGCCTGGCTGTAGCAAGCATCAATGGTAAGAGTCGGTCAATTTCGCTATTTCGGCTTCCGGGAAACAGACCAATCACTGTTGTGTCTTGACCCAATCCCAATTGTGGCCTGACCACATCAGGTGAACGAGAACTAGTAACCTTATCCACCAGTGGATGTCCGACAAAACTTACCGGAATATTGGCCCGTTCGTAGTAGGCCTTTTCAAATTTGAATATCACCGCCATATGATCGATCAGGCGTCCAATTTTATGGATTCGCCTGGGGCGCCATGCCCATACCTGGGGACTGATATAAAATAAAACCCTGATGCCAAGCTCGCGGGCGTGACGCGCCATTTTCAGATTAAATTCTGGATAGTCGACCAACACCAGTAGATCGGGGCGCGTTTTGTCAAGCTGCTGTTTGACTATCGCCATCGCGCGTTTGATATCACTCCAGTGTTTTAGCACCTCGATCAAACCCATTACCGCGATTGTCGATGAGTCGAAAAACACCTCGACACCCGCTTTCTGCATTTCGGTAGTGCCCATGCCGCTGATGAAAATATCCGGGTTTAATTGTCTGATGTGGCTAACGAATTCGGCCGCATGAGCATCGCCGGAAGCTTCGCCGACCAGTATCATAATGTGTGGGTCAGGCACAGGCGTTCAATATCGCTTCACAAACGGTCTCGACCTGTTGTTCGGCCATCTCGGGGAATATCGGAAACGATAGACAACGCTGAGAGATATCATCGGTAACCGGTAGTGCCGGGGTATTGGTATCGGTAAATGCCTGCTGTCGGTGCAATGGGATCGGGTAATAGATGGCGCAGGCAATTTTTTGGGAGAGTACCGAATCTCGTAGTTGATCACGATTGTCAGCTAATAATGTGTATTGACAAAACACATGATCCCGGTCATCAGGAATCGCTGGAAGCTCTAGTTCAGTATCCGCTAGCAGCCGATTATAAGTCTGTGCTACTCGTAAGCGATTTTGATTGAATTCATCAATATGCTTCAGTTTAATACGCAGAATCACCGCCTGCAATTCATCCAGCCTGCTGTTGTAACCGATTACATCGTGGTGGTATCGGTGGCTGCTGCCGTGATTACGATAAATTCGAATTTGCTCAGCAACTTCATCATCATTTGTGGATATCAGCCCCCCGTCGCCATAACAGCCAAGATTCTTGCTAGGGTAAAAACTAAACGCCCCCGCTTGGCCAAGGGCGCCGGTCATTCGTCCACGGTATCGACTGCCAAACGATTGAGCACAATCTTCTATGATCAGCAAGTCATGTTGCTCCGCAATAGCCAGTAATTCATCCATGTCTGTGGCCCGGCCAAACAGATGTACTGGCAGTATTCCCCGGGTCCTGTCAGTAACAGCGGCGTTAACTTTCTGTGGATCGATATTCAAAGTATCGGCCTGAATATCGACAAATACCGGTCTTGCGCCGAGGTATCGAATGGCTTCGCCGGTGGCGGCAAATGTGAATGCCGTGGTAATAATTTCGTCACCGGGTTTAATTCCCGCGGTAAGCAAGGCCAGGTGTAATGCATCGGTACCAGACGCGCAGCCAAGCGCGTGCCTGACTTCGAGGTAGTCAGCCGTTTCCTGCTCAAAGGCCTCGACATTTGGGCCAAGTATAAAACATGACTCGGATAGCGATTGTAGTATTGCAGGGTCAATTTCAGATTTCAGATTTTCGTATTGACTCTTCAAATCAACCATGGGTATGTTCATATTGCGGCCTTAATTTGAGAAGTTATCTCTATCGCGGTTTCCAGGGCTCGTTTGCCGTCTTCGCCATTTACCTTTGGGCGTCCCCCGATCTTAATTGCCGCAATAAAATCCAGTATTTCGAGGTTCAACGCGTCATTATCGCCATAGCTGCGTTCTTCATGGGTGATATTCTTAAACCCGGCCTCGTTATCGGTTTTCCCCTTGCGGTTTATCGATAATATTTTCTGCAGGAGATCGGCTGAAATATACATATCTTTTTGGAATATGCGTAGTTTTTGCTCATGTTTCTGGCTGATTCGACTCGCGGTAACATTTGCTACACAATCGTTTTCGAATTCTATACGCGCATTTGCTATATCGATGCTATCTGATAATACCGAAAGCCCACTGGCGGAAATATGCTTAACAGGACTGTCAATCAGGTTCAGGATGATGTCGATATCATGAATCATTAAATCCAGGATTACGCTAATATCGGTCGACCTCGAGGTAAAAGGAGCAAGACGCGTGGACTCGATAAACTGTGGTTCCTTTAGCAATTCGCCTATATCCATCATCACACTGTTGAATCTTACGATATGTCCGACCTGTAGCACGAGCCGATTTTTTTGGGCGATTTCGATCAGTGTGGATGCTTCCTCGATCGTTTCAGTGATCGGTTTTTCTATCAAACAGTGAATTCCTGCTTCCAGAATATCTCGTGCAATTTTATAATGCAGGCTGGTTGGGACAGTGAGACTGACCGCGTCGACCTGGGACAGTATGTCATGGTAGTCGCTAACTGCTCGAGCCCCATGTTTTTGAGCGATTTGCTCTGCGTTTTCCGGGTTGTTGTCGACGACCGCCAGCAATTTGCAATCGGCTGAGGCAGCATATTTGTCAGCATGCCATTTTCCTAAATGGCCAACACCGATAACAGCGATCTTGAGTGTCTTAGACATAGCGAAATTGATAATTATTATTCTGCACATTATATATGGGTGATATGATAGATGTGAAGCTCATCGCCGGCGTTGATGAAGCCGGGAGAGGGCCGCTTGCCGGTTCAGTAGTCGCCGCCGCGGTAATACTGGATTACCCTCATTCAATTATCGGGCTCACCGATTCCAAGAAGCTATCTGCGGCAAAACGAGGCACACTCGAAAAGCAAATTAAACAAAGTGCGATTGCCTGGGCAATCGGTGAAGCCAGTTGTACCGAAATCGATAAGATCAATATTTTACAGGCAAGTTTGCTGGCGATGAAAAGGGCGATCTTACAGTTGAGTCCAATGCCAGGGCAGGCATTGATTGATGGTAATCGAGTACCCGATATTCCTGGTTTAGCAATGCGGGCTATCGTTAAGGGAGACCTGTATGAACCCTGTATTTCAGCTGCATCGATACTCGCGAAACAATATCGAGATCGCCAAATGGTGAAACTTCACCAGCAATATCCTCAGTATCAGTTTGCCCAACACAAGGGTTACCCGACACGATTACATCGTTCTTTACTCAAACAATATGGAGCTTCACCAGTGCATCGTGTCAGCTTTAAGCCGGTTCGAGACCTGTCATAAATGGCAAACCAGTTTGTCCATTTGCACCTGCACTCCGAGTATTCGTTACTCGATAGCACCTTGCGACTCAAACCCCTGGTAACCGAAACCAGAAACCGGGGCATGGGAGCGATTGCGCTCACTGACCAGTCGAACTTATTTGCGTTGGTTAAATTGTTCAAGGCCGCAACCAGCGGTGGCTTGAAACCAATTTTTGGCGCAGACGTCTGGATCCGTCATCCAGATCGCAGGGATTCCCTCAGTCGACTGGTTTTATTATGTCAGAATGATATCGGCTACCTGAATTTGAAACGCCTGGTGTCGCGCTCTTACCTGGAGGGTCAGCTAGTCGACCGACCGACGATTGATATCGAGTGGCTGGAACATGCTTCTGAAGGACTCATTGCGCTCTCGGCCTGTCTCGATGGTGATATTGGCCGGGCGCTAAAAATGCAGAACCAGACCCTGGCGAGTAACTGTTTGCAGCAATGGGTTGGTGTATTCGGTGATCGCTTTTTTCTCGAGCTGCAACGTACCGGACGCCCATATGAAGAAGATTATATTCATCTGGCAATAGAATTTTCGACACAGTATCAGGTACCGGTAGTCGCGACCAACGAGGTCTGTTTTCTTGATGCCAGCGATTTCGATGCGCATGAAGTCCGGGTCTGCATCTGTACCGGGTTCACCCTCGCGGACGAACGACGCCCGAAAAACTACTCGCCGCAGCAGTATTTGCGCAGCAGCGATGAAATGATCGAACTATTTACCGATATTCCCGAGGCAATCGAAAATACGGTCAATATAGCAAAAGCCTGCAATGTCAGGTTGCGGTTGGATGAGAACTTTCTACCCGAATTTCCAGTACCCGAGGGGCATACTACCGATAGCTTTTTCCGTCTTGTCTCGGAGCAGGGACTGGAGAGACGCCTGGCATTTTTGCAGGAACAGTGTGTCGAGGGCGAGTCGATCGATGGTAAAACCTATCTGGACAGGCTTAACTTCGAACTCGATGTCATCATTCAGATGGGGTTTCCCGGTTATTTTTTGATCGTCATGGACTTCATCGACTGGGCCAAAAAACACGATATACCGGTGGGCCCTGGGCGTGGCTCCGGTGCAGGTTCCCTGGTGGCTTACGCGCTCAATATCACCGACCTGGATCCACTCGAATACGAACTACTGTTCGAAAGGTTTCTGAATCCGGAACGTGTCTCCATGCCCGATTTTGATATCGATTTCTGTATGGATAGACGCGATGAAGTGATCGAGTACGTTGTCGATCACTATGGAAGAAACCAGGTTTCGCAAATTATTACCTATGGCACGATGGCTGCAAAAGCGGTTATTCGAGACGTCGGACGAGTAATGTCCCATCCCTACGGTTTCGTTGACCGAATCGCCAAGCTCATTCCATTCGAGGTCGGGATTACACTGGAAAAAGCGCTCGACCAGGAAGAAGTGCTGCGTGAACTCTATGAGCAGGATGAAGAAGTGACGATGTTAATTGACATGGCATTGTCACTCGAAGGCTTAACCCGTAATGTCGGTAAACATGCCGGGGGTGTGGTGATAGCGCCGAGTGATCTGACCGATTTCACACCGATATACTGTGAACAGGGAGGCTCGGGCCTGGTCTCCCAGTTCGATAAGGATGATGTTGAAGCAATCGGCCTGGTCAAATTTGATTTCCTTGGCTTGCGAACACTGACCATCATCGACTGGGCGGTAAAATCGATCAACCAACGAAGACCATCACAATCACTGGATATAAAGAGAATCCCGCTGGACGACGAGGCAACTTTTAAGCTATTGCGGGCTTACCAGACTACCGCAGTATTTCAGCTTGAATCCCGGGGTATGAAAGACCTGATTCGACGCCTTGGGCCGGACACCTTCGAGGAGATAATCGCGCTGGTGGCACTGTTCAGACCTGGGCCATTGCAGTCTGGAATGGTCGACGATTTTGTCAACCGTAAGCACGGTCGCTCAGTAGTCGAATATCCACACCCGGCCCTGGAAGCGATCCTGAAACCTACTTATGGCGTCATCCTGTATCAGGAACAGGTGATGCAGATTGCGCAGGTGCTGGCCGGCTACACGCTCGGAGGCGCAGACATGCTGCGTCGTGCGATGGGTAAGAAAAAGCCGGAGGAAATGGAAAAGCAACGGGTGATATTTATCGAGGGTGCAGTCGCGAATGATGTCAATCGAGGTAACGCTACCTATATTTTCGATCTGATGGAGAAATTCGCAGGCTATGGATTTAACAAGTCCCACTCCGCCGCCTATGCGCTGATATCCTATCAAACCGCGTGGCTAAAGACACATCACCCGGCAGAATTTATGGCAGCTGTATTATCCGCCGACCTCGATAATACTGACAAAATAGTTACCCTGATCGATGAGTGTCGAAATATGCAGCTCACCATTTTACCGCCCGATATCAACCAGTCAGATTACCGCTTTACGCCCGGCGACGACGGCCTGATATTCTACGGGCTGGGCGCGATCAAAGGCGTCGGGCAGGCAGCGATTGAGACCATAATCGACAACAGGAAAGACCGGGCATATCAATCGCTCGATGATTTCTGTGCGCGGGTTGACTCGACGCGTTCCAACCGAAAAGTAATCGAGGCGTTAATCAAGGCAGGGGCAATGGATTGTTTTTCGGACAACCGCGCAGCACTGATGGATCACCTGCATTACGCATTGCAATCAGCGGAACAGCAGCAGCATAACCTCGATGCTGGCATGACCGATATGTTTGCCTCGATCTCTACCGACGAACTAGTCAAACCCCTGCCGGAATACGAAGCCTGGGATGAAAAGACTCGGCTGATACTGGAAAAAGAGGCACTGGGGTTATTTCTCACCGGGCATCCCTTATTGCTGGTTGAAAGAGAGGTTCAACAAATATCGCCCACCAATCTCGCCCATTGGCTGGATAAACTAAATACCGGCGTATCATCGACCGGCAACTATCGGCAAAAAGTACAGCAGACGCGGATATGCGGCCTGTTGGTCGACATTCGCTATAAAAATGGGCCCAATGGGCGCGAAGCCTTTGTCACGCTCGATGATCGAAGCGCCAGAATTGAAGTTCGAGTGGTTTCCAAAATGCTTCAGGAAATTGAAGATATTGTGCAAAAAGATTTGATCTGGGTAGTCGATGGGGGAATAGCTTACGACGATTTTAACAACGGTATCAAAATTCGAGCGGCCAGAGTACAGCTGCTGGAAAACTATCGATTCGCGCATGCCAGCGCACTGCATATTACATTGAATGGAAGCATCACTAAGGAGCTCGAGGCATTGATCAGCGATCTCGATAGCTACCGCTCACAAAATGCGCTGCCGGTAGTATTTCATCTTCAACATGAGGATTACCTTTTCGAGCTCAAAACCAACGGTCAATGGTCAGTGGCGCCTTCGGAGCAATGCCTGTTATCGCTGGAAAAGTACCTGGACAAGAGCGACTTTTATCTCGAGTATCGCTAGGGTCCGGCGGCATTGCACGGTAATCGATGGCCGGGTTAATTTAGATTTTCATAGCGGGCGTTAATAATCTGAATAATATGCCCGGCCTCGGCTTCATCTAACCCCAATCCAATTTTCGCAATGCCTGGTTCATAGTCAAAGGTAATAGTGCCCCCGGACAATCCCCAAAATTCCATGCCACCACCCACTTCAAGCGATGTGGGAGAAAGGTCACTGACGCGTAAATTACTGATATATTTAGTCTGGTAGATTTTTGACCTTGAAAACAGACCATATTCTCTGGAGCGCTTCAGCTCACTGTCACTAATTCTGATAATTTCCCGACCCTTGTTGTTCCATAGCCATACCAGGATTGCGAGCATTCCACTGAAGGTCCATCCGCAGGCAAAAAAAACAATATAAGCGTCCGGAGTTTGGCCATCGATACTTAAAAGCCTGCTGATGATTACTGCTTCACCGTATACCCAGGCTAGTAGCCAAAATGCCAGGAAATAGTTGACAAAAAGACTCTTCTTCGCGGGGATAATTACCTCTATCCCCTCAGGATATACACTAATTATCGAACGGCCTTTTATCAGGCTTACTATCCTCGCAAAAAGTAAAGACCCGGCTCCATTGTGCCATAAACCTGATGTACATGGGTCAAAATTGGCCAGGTCAGCCCCCGGCGCTAGCCCGCATATTGCATGATGGGAACGAAGCTCAGGGGAAATATGGCAAACAATGTTGGTTGATCGCCCGCCGATGCATAGCCGTAGCTACGCATCAAGGGGGATCGATCAAGATTGACAGCCAGATTTTTCCTGACTTTGTTCAGGTACAAACCGTAATTTCCGTTTCTTACAATTTTTGTGTCCAGTTATTTGCATTACTAATAAAAGAAATAAGTTGTCACCGCCTTCGTGCAATATGCGGGCTGGTTTAAAGAATTTCGTCTGCAATAACCTCGGCGATACGGTGAGTCCATCTTAGGGGAATAAGATTTTTCAACTCCGTCGACATTGCGAAGTCGGGAATAAAAACCCGATCGAGTAACCTTTGTACCGTTTCGGGGTGTGAAGTACCAATGTTGATTTCCTGGTTGATATGCAAGCTTATTTTATCAAAGTTAGCCGATCCCAGGCAGGCCCATCCGTCGTATACTGCTGCCTTGAGATGCGTCATGCCCGGGTAGGAATATACACGAATACCATTCTTTAGCATGGTATTGATAGTCGATTCGTTACTCAGTTTCATCGCGGCGTTATCATTACCTGAGGAAACGATTACACGAACGTCAACACCACGGCGACGGGCTTTAGCGAGTTCGTAGAGAATAATGTCGTCAGAGAAATAGGCGTTTTGTATGTAGATACGGTTTCTCGCGCGCCGGATCGCTGCAATCTGGGTACGATTTATTTCCGAGTTCTGGATGGATGTTGAAATTACTCTGACTGGATATCCAGGTGAATCGGATTCGCGTTTATATCCACGTAACGCGCGGGCGGCCATTGCAAAATCACCCAAAACGCCTGACTTGGCCCAGGTTTTATCAAATTCATACTGGAGTTTGTTGACGACCGGTCCGGAAACTTCCATCATCATATCGTGCCAATCGTAACGGTATTCGCGGCCGATATTCATACCACCGAGAAATGCCAGTTTATCGTCGATGATAGTGGTTTTAACATGGTCACCGGTGAACCAGGGATTGCTTTGAATTCGTACCCGGACTTTCGACTCGTGCTTCAAATATTCAGTGATTGACGATGGCAATTTGATGTCGTTCGGCATCGATTCGGAGTCGACGTGGGTTGCGACGAGATCACCCAGTCCGTCTATCAGTATCTTGATCTCCACTTGCTGCGATTTTTGTTTGAGAATATTCGCAAATTCAAGGCCAACATCATCATTGTCAAAAATGTAAGTACGGATATCGATCGTGTTTTCAGCCTCGTCGAAAGCGTCCGCTAATCGGGAAAAATATTCTTCTCCGTCGATCAGGAATTTAATTTTTCCGAGGCTAGATTTAGATCCGGTGATTTCGTCGAGTTCGCGCTCCCAGTTTTCCAGATCCATGGCTGGTACATCAGCGACTGGCGGAATTGGCTTGAGTTCGAGGGTTGGAAACTGGACCCTATTAATAGCAGAACGGTGGAGAAAGCCTCCAACAGACTTAATCGCCAATCCATAGTAGGCTTTGGTAAATGAAAAAGGTCGAATAATCGGGTCGATCAATGTTGTCTCCACGAGTAGAGTTGCTCCCTGGACCAGGAATGTACCTGGTCGCGAGACGGTTAAAATTTTATTCGAATTTGTATGTTTTTCGTACTGTGGCTGATTCGATGACTCGAACTGGATCTCAGGCTGAATCTGGGTTTCCTTCAGCGAAGTGGCACCCACACCAGGTTTTAGTGTGCCACAGGCTGTGAGCATAAACGGTAGTACAAGTAGTAATGCTACCGATAATATAATTCTTATTTGATCCTTCATAACAACCCCTATCTGTCCGTAATATAGTCTGGTGAGAAATACTGCAACCTGTCCATGTAGGCGACAGGCGTGATAACAAGAATGGTCAAGCTTTCTATAACTTTCAACAAGTTATTGAAAAGTATCAGGATATTAACCTGCAGGGATCGTATATTAATACCGGGACTCGATTTCAGGCCAGGTTTATACAGCACTGTTACAAAAAGGGACTAAAAATGCTGCTCTCAACACTGCTAGGAGATGCTGGGCGGGGCCACTTGTAAGCCTACACCTACACAACTAAGCGGCCTGGTCTATATCGATTTATGCGATGAACCGGTATGGTTATTACTAAGGAACCTCTGATCAATTCATGAATGAACGCGTTGTACCCAAAATGACCAATTCCCATGTTGTGAAACTTAGCAATAGCCCTGCTATTACTTGCGTTCCACGCCTTGAACTTGATCATTTTGAATCACAACCCGATTCACCCAGAATTAATCAGAGGTTCCCTAACTAATATGGAAATCGATAGGTTAAACATGAAATACAAATTGACTCTACACTCATTCATGCTTGCGGCCCTTCTTTTCGGAACCCCGGGTATTGCTAAGGCCAGCGAATCTGATCCATGGACCTATGCCTATATTCCACTAGCAGATTCTGCGACCCTGATCAACGATAAACTTGGAGACCTGATTCAGACAGTTATCGATAAAACCAATTCCAGGTATTCGAATAGCCTGCCGCCCGAAGATACGGAATTAGAGTTCAGGTTTTTTACCGAGTTTAGATCAAGCCATATTCGTGATGTAGCCTGGGGGGTATTTGAACGTTGCATCGGCACCAATAGTTGTCCAGGGTGGCCTCATTTCGAACGTATCCAGATGTACCCCGAAGAGAGCGTCTATCATGAGGGTAATTGGCGCTATATACCCTCGCGGTTCCATCTCGCCTCGATTATCAAGGTATGTGGTATACGCATGGGTGCTGACAAGATCACCCATCTATTCGACGATGGATTTCATTACTTCAATGCGATTCGAAGCAAGCGCAAAAATTATGATCTGGAAGATATAAAGAACCTGTCGCTGGCTTTCGAGCGCAGCTATATGGGAACACGGCTGACAGGTATCTTCAGCTATGCAGACGTCGAGGCGAATCTGGCAGGCGTCCAGTTTTATAGAGATTTTTTCGGTGGACCGACTCCGATGATAGGGCGTAATGCAAATGGCTTCCTGACGCTGATGAGAAGCCCTGATATCTGCGATTATGTCTCGGACCAGTTCGACGAACGCAATCTACCAAACGAATATACCTATAGCCTGATCAAAACAGCTAAAGCTCGTAACCGCTCCCTCGGTCTGATTAAAATTATTGAACAACGAGAGAATCAATCTGAAGCCTTGGCGTTGAAACTAAATCAACAGGAGTTGGCCATACAAACCGAGTCGATTTTGGCAAGGCGTATACCTATGACCCGTTGGCAAACGGATTTTCCAAAACTACGTTTGGTTGGGCACGCTACCGGATATATGACTCAATTCATGTTTGACCCGGATTTCCGTCGTGCTTCGATAATTTTTGGCTTTAACCCGCTTAAACCTGGAAATTTAAATGACCGAAAACCAATAGTAATGCAGCGTGTCGGAATTAACCCGGATGCACCTTCGAGGTCCGAAATATGATAGTCAGCAGGATTTTTTGCGATACTAATAGCCCCCTGCAGCAGAGTGAGCCAGTTGTAATCCGGGTATTTGTAGTCAATCGCGGTTAATTTCTTTGTTCCACTACCGGGTTGACAATTTTTGGCAATTTTATGATAATTCATATTGGGAGAGTCTCACTAATAACCAATCACGAAGACAATTTAGTTATCATAAGCTAATGGATTTTCGATGGGAGGATATAATGAAAAATAGATTCCGCATTGCACACAAACCGAAGTTCACCGATCAGCGGGATATCGATACCTGGCATAGACTGAAAATTTATCTGGATAAACATGGAGATGCGATCTTTTTTGATATAGTAATACGTTGCAGCACGCATGATCACCCATCGGGTGGTGAAGGATTTGTTAAATATTGCATCAAGAATGGCTGGCTGGTAAAAGTAAAACTTGATAACAATATGTATTCACCCTGGAGAGCGCTCGAAGGAAATCAGGTAGTTGAAAATAGTGATATAACCCTGAATCGAGGAATCTCGTAGATCGATCTTGGATACAGGCTAGCTTGTCAATAAAATCAAGACGGAGCTGATCCTAGATTAAAAACCTGACCCTGACAGGAGTGTTAGGGAATCAACTGCGGGGTTAGCTCAGTTGGCAGAGCGTCAGCTTCCCAAGCTGAATGTCGCGAGTTCGATTCTCGTACCCCGCTCCATTTATCAAATAATAGAGTGCTTAGACCCCCCCTGAAAGGTTCAATCTATTTGGTAATTCGACCAGTAAGCCTTTGCTTCAGGAGTAAGGGTTGCAGATTCACTAATTTCTTTTAATACAGCTCTCCTTTTTACATCTATTTCATTTAAAAAGCTCTGCGCCAAATCAACATATTTATCTTTTAGACGATCATTCATTTCATTTTTAGAGCCGGTCAATATGCCATTAAATTCCCATAATGGGGTGTTAGTGATTGCTGTGATCTTATGTCCACTGGAACTAAATTCATCACTGCCCCGCCACCGTACCTCCAAATCATATGTTACCGCACACAATCCTCCGCCTGCCTCCCCGCCAATGCTTGAAAGGAATATTTGAAATGTAACGGTAACTGCTTCACCAGCTATCTTGTAACCACTTCGCTTTAACACCGTTTGAACGGCAGTTTTCACAGTCTTGGCGTTAGTCCAACACCCATCTTTAACGCTATCAAGAGTCTTTACTTGAAACTCGACTCCCTTATTCAGATTCATCCAGCTTGAGGAATTTTCCCAAATAATTGTGTTGGTAATTTCTTCTGCCTTGGTAGCTGGTGCAAGGCTAATAGTTACTACTAAAGCAAATAGTCTCCAATAATTTCTCATTCTTCACCGCCTCCCGTCAATCGTAATTGTTCTTATAATACTCGCCCATCCTTGGCCATTGCCAGGAAACTATGCCTAATTATTCAGGGATGTGATATCGAACAGGTTGCGGCTAGTTTAGATAACGCGGCACTATTCAAGATATTAGTTGAAGCAAAATTATTTTTTCATCACTGTTTGTTACCGCATCCATTGCCGTTTTAAAAGCCAGTACGTTTTTATCGTGATTAGCGAGCAATTTTTCCAACTCCAGGTTTTCCGCGATACTGGGTACGCCACCAGATTTGTATTTAGTTTCGATTACTTCCAAACAGCCAAAATGTGCTGCCTTACTATTACCCATATCGAGAAAGGCCTGGTAAGCTATTTTCGCTTCTTCACTTAAATCGTCTACGGATTGCATGATTTATATCAATATTCTGTTGCTCTGAATTAATTGTAGGTAATGGTGTGAATGGCAACTCAAAACTGACCCACTTGGATTATTCTCGTCCTTTCAATACTATACAGTACCAATAATAAGTATTAGCCCTAGATCAGCAATCCCTGTAGTTCCTTGTCACACACTCGCGAGCTAGTTCCTCCGCTTTCTTTATTTGGGCTGGTGTCATTTCATTTCAAACCATGTCGCGATCTACCACCGCAATTTTAATTCCTTGTGAAGCAGATATATTTAACCACATGTAAGCGCGGCTATAGTCCCAGGTGACGCCATACCCTCACTAGTACATATAACTGAGATTACATTGATCGATTCCATAACCCAAGGAAAAGTCGTCAACTCGAAATGAAGAACCAGGAAGTATTACTCTTCACTAAACTGTCCGTGGAGCGTGGGTAAAACCCGTATGAGGTTCTAGGGTTTCAGAATTTTGAAGAAATCCTGTATTTAGTAGTTTTTGAAGAGTGTTCCGTACACCAGTCCGTACACTATGGGACTTGTACTGATTAAAAAGCCCCAACTATCAATTAGTTAAGGCTATTTAGTGGTGGAGACGGCGACTACCGCATAACTATTATAACTTATTGAAAAGTAAAGTAAAAATCATTTGTAGATAATCCAGTTGCCCCCAAAGTTGCCCCCAAGTACATCGTTTAACTTCGGTCCATATCTCACAAGATATAGCACAAATCGTGATTATTCTGGTTCCCAAAACGTAGGTACTCCGTAGGTTAAATTTTCCACTGAGGGAACACAACTGGCGTCTTAAAATGATAATAGAGACACCTACCTCGATATTTTTACCCGGGGCCATATGGGTGCATCTATTGAATATCCATAAATTGACCCATATATAAACTGGTATGAACATTACAAGTACAAAATTTACGATAGGGCAGGTTGTTCGCCACCGTGAACACCCGTTCCGGGGTGTTATCGTGGACGTCGACCCGGAGTTCAGCAATACCGAGGAATGGTGGCAGTCAATCCCAGAAGAAGCTCGGCCACGAAAAGATCAGCCTTTCTACCACTTGCTGGCTGAGGACGAAGAAGTAGCTTATCTCGCTTACGTGTCGGAACAGAATCTACTGATAGATGAATCCGGCAAGCCCCTTAATAATCCGCAAGTTGCCGAGATGTTCGGTGAGTTTCAGGGTGATAGTTACGCGACCCCGTATAGCTATCGGAACTAAAAAAACACTTGATCAGCGTATTACCTAGCTGATAATTCTTTAGCTGTAATAGTTGGCAGATGATAATGCAGACAGTGCCTGATTCGGTAGAAGTTGATTGGCCGCTTTCACCCGAAGCGGCCATTCGAGAGACCTGAATCGTACCTCCTCGGTAGTCTCTGATCGGCACTCTCCGGTCATTGAGTATAAGTGTTGTGTCTGTAGGATTTCGACTGGAGCGATGATTGCCGGGTGGGATTTTCACCCACTGGGAAACGCCGCCTTATCACGGCGCACGCACATTCCGGTAATTGAAGTAAATGCATCAATCAGTTGAATAGCGCCATGAACAGACCTCCGATGCCTCAGCAGTCTGCAATCCGGTATTGTCAAGTTAACTGATTTAAGGGTGTAACAAAGGCAGAATGGTAGCCCTAAATCATTGATTTCCTATTGTGGGGTAGGGATATTTCGTCTTAAAAAAAGGACAAAATTTAGATTAACTTGACAGTATCCCAGTCAACATTTGATCTCGGCACGCTTCCCGGCATTAGTCGGGTATCGTGCAAGGCAACCCCCCAACCACCCCCAAAAGGGGAATAGATTGGGGGTTCTGTCTACGGCTTAGATCACAAAGAAATGGCTTACCATCCCGGCTTGGGCATGGGCGGGAACGCCGCACCCTATCTCATAACTGCCAGTTTTGAGGGGTGTGAAGGTCCACTGCGCCATACCACCGGGTCTGAGTTCGATCTCCTTGACTCCGTAATAGAAGGTTGAATTCCCGACGGAACGCGCCAGATTGCGCGGCGGGGCGCGCCGGAACCCCATTCGATAGACCTCGCCACCCTGCACTTCGATCTTGGCGGTCTGTACAGCAACGCCGAACTGCGGTACCGACAGATAGTGAGTGATGTTACTCGGGTTGTTGAGGACGAGCCTGTAGAGCTTACCCGCCTGCAGCTTCAGCTCGCTCGGAGTAATCGCAAGCTCACCACTTTTCGTACCAAGTTGCACGATCACCTCGATCGGTTCTTGTTTAACGGACTCAGCGGCCTGTGCGCCAGCTAACCCGGCCATCACGGCATACGCCGCCACGATTGTGATGATTAGTTGTTTTTTCATGGTCTTGCTCCATTCAGTAGAAATTTCTGACAATATGCACTCTCACCGACCGGTGAGAATTAAGAATATAAATACCAGATTGAGGGTTAAGCCTCCTTGATCTAAATCAACTAACCGAGAAAATACATGGCATAATTTTCAAGCCCACTCAGGTGTATATCTCCACCTGAGGCTAGGTAGGTACTGTCAAGTTAATGAATGGGATTGGGCTGAAGCGCCGCAAAAAGCAAAGTTCTACGGTGAATTACGGTTACGTTTTTAAAAGAGTCCATATGCCTATCCCAACAAAACCGATGCCAGCAATGTAATGCAACTGCTTTTCGCTTATGAATTGGGAAATAACGCTCCCAGCGAACACACCAATTCCCGATGCAACGATTAGTGCTAGTGAAGCCCCGACAAATACAGTGAACTTGTTCACTTCTTTATCTGCGGCAAACAGTAATGTAGCTAATTGAGTTTTATCGCCAAGCTCTGCGATAAAAACTGCGGTGAAAACAGTGAAGAGTACTTTATATTCCAATATCTATATTCTCTTTTGATGGCCTAACAGGTAAGTCGAATACAAAAAGGGTACTGAGGATAAACGATGTTTTTATACCCGT
>Ga0209988_10001041_pt1 | contig 17854 bp, 17 predicted proteins | sample N075metaG_FD_183115 | JGI IMG/M metagenome (GOLD analysis project Ga0209988, IMG submission 183115) | Deep subsurface microbial communities from Kermadec Trench to uncover new lineages of life (NeLLi) - N075 metaG (SPAdes) (version 2) | ecosystem: Environmental > Aquatic > Marine > Ocean trench... | reverse complement strand
ACATCTTCTCCCTGCCAGCCGTGGCGCTGGCAAGCCGGCGGCACGACCTCAGGTTCCCGTTCAATTTTCGCGCCGGGCTCTGGTTGTGGAAGGCGCTCTACCTCGAGAGGGGGCCGTTGGCGGCCCATCCTGGGCGCTCCCGGCAATGGAACAGGGGGGCGTATCTGGTCAGGGCCGTGGCCCATTGCGCGCAATGCCACACCCCCCGGACCGCCCTGGGCGGCCTTAGACGCGGGCTTTGGATGGCGGGCAACAGCGAGGGACCGGATGGCGAACCCGTGCCCAATATCACACCGGATGGTAAAACGGGCATCGGTAAATGGAGCCGTGAGGAAATAGTTGATGCGCTTGAATTCGGCATGCTGCCCGATGGCGACGAGTTCGAATCCCTCATGGCCGATGTGGTGGAGTACGGGACCTCCAAGTTGACTGATTCCGACCGTCTTGCCATCGCCGTCTACCTTAAATCCATAGCCGCCATCACCAACATTCCCCGCGCCAAACCGGGATCGGGTGCCAAAAAGAAATAGGCGCGGTGCCGGCGCCGTTGCGCGGGCCGGGGCGAAAAGCTACGTTACGCGCATCGGGCTCGATGCCGCTGGTTGTTTGTGGTCGGCGCGGCCTCGGGCGTAGCAAGGGAAAATGGCTGGTGTGAACCGGGCTCTCCTCATCGCTGTCATCGGCGCCGCCGTCCTGGCCGCGACATTGGTATTGAACCTCTACATTCTCCCGGGTCCGAACGAGGCCGGCCGGCAGGCGGGTGAAACGCCCCCTGGGCAGGGCACGGCCGGTGGCGGCGCGCCAGGCGGCGGCTTTATCGGGCTTCCCACGCCTAAGAGAACTGAGCCCAACGATTTTCGCGCGCCGAAGATGGTGGGGCGCGGCAGGCTGCCGACTTTCGATATCGTCCGCATCAGCCCCGACGGAAACGCGGTGATCGCCGGCCGCGCGGTTCCCGGTGCCGAAGTTACCGTGCTCGACGGGGGAAAGCCGATCGGCAAGGTGATCGCCGATGCCCGGGGCGAATGGGTGCTTGTCCCGGCTCGACCGCTTGGCGCGGGGGCGCGAAAGTTGAGCCTGCGCGCCAAATTGCCCGATGGAACGGTTCTCGAATCGGCGGCAGAGGTCGTCCTGGTGGTGCCGGAGCCCGGTCGCGACGTGGCCGGACGCAAGGTGGATGGGCCGCGCGGCGCCATCGCTCTTCGGGTTCCCAAATCGCCCCCGGGGAAGGCCAGGGCGGGCCTGCAACCCTCTACCGTTCTGCAAAGGCCTGCCGGCCTAGGACGCGTTATAGGCCGCAAGGGCGAGAAAGGCGTGCTCACGGTCGACAGCATCGACTATGACGCACGCGGGCGGGTGTGGATCGGCGGAACCGCTAGTCCCGGCGCCCGGGTGCGGATCTATCTCGATAATAAACCGCTGGGCGATGCCGTGGCCGATTCCCGCGGGCGATGGTCGTTCCGGCCCCAAAAGCCGTTGAAGCCGGGGTCCTACAGGCTGCGGGCGGACGAACTGGATACCGGCGGCCGCGTCGCCCGGCGGATCGAAATACCGTTCAGCCGCGCCGACGCCATCGTCGATCTGCCGGCCAGTGGGATCGCCGTGGTCCAGCCCGGCAACAGCCTGTGGCGAATCGCCCGGGGCACCTATGGCAGCGGGCTCCAATACACCGTGATCTACGAAGCCAACAAAGACCAGATCCGCGATCCAGACCTCATCTATCCCGGCCAGATCTTCACCCTGCCCAAGAGGGCGCCGGTCAACTAGTTGCTTTTCGCTAGCCGCTCGATATCGAGGGGAAGGGGGGCCTGTCTCGGCGCCGGCGGTGGCTGCTTAGGCGGCGCGTTGCGAACCCGATTGCGGGATGGCTTGGGCGAGGCCGGGTAGGTGGTCGGCAAGCGATCGGAGAACGGGATTGAATTCGAACAACATTTTGACCATCGACGAGATCAGCCGTGTCGCCGTCACGGGAGTATCCAACAGGGTGGTTCCCCGCACGAAAATCGATTGGTCCCGGTCCATGGCCACGCCTTCGGGGCATTTGCCGTTGAAACTATTGACGATCTCGAGAAGGCGTTCGCGCTTCTCCCGCGATTCCGCGGTATAGGGAACGACGCCGACTTCGATGAGAAGTTGCAATTCCGCCTGGTCCTCCCCGGGCCTCATTTCACCCCTGACCGGCAGTTCGCCATAGGTGAAGATGAAATGGCAGGCATTTCCGTCGAGTTCGTCGATGATGTCGCCGGACAATGGCAGATCGCCCACGTCGATCATGAACGCAGTTGCGTTGGCCTGGTAAATCTGCACGGCCACGCGTTGCGATGTTCCGTCGTCGAGACGAGGAGTGAGAGGTGGGTTCATGACCCCTGTCTATCATGCCTGGCTTTATAACTTCTTAACCGTACGCCGGTACCTCGGGGCCGCGGTTTTGTTCCGTTCCATTGCCGGCCGCCGTGCGACGCTTGGGAATTGGGGGAACCTCCCCGTTGCGCTTAGCAAGCCACCCGCTATAGGTTAAACTTGCTTTTCCAGTCTCGACCACCCGAAGGCTTATTCATGCAGCTGCCCGTGCATCGCGAAGGTTTGCCCATCATCGCCGGCTTCCTGCTGGCCACCGCCCTTTTGTGGTTTCTCTGGGCGCCTCTTGGGTTGCTCGGCGGGGTGCTCAGTGGATGGTGCATATGGTTCTTCAGGGACCCCAACCGGGTGCCGCCGGATACCTCCGGGGTGATACTTGCCCCCGCCGACGGCCGTCTGCTGCCGATCGTCGAGATGCCGCCTCCCGCCGAATTGGCCATGGGAAACGCGCCCAGAATCCGCATCAGCATTTTCATGAATATCTTCAACGTCCATGTGAACCGGATTCCCGCGGACGGCACCATCATCGACACCCATTACCGGCCGGGCCGTTTTTTCAATGCGTCCTTCGACAAGGCGAGCGAGCATAACGAGCGCCTTTCCGCGCGGATGAGGCTCGACACCGGCGAAGAACTCGCATTCGTTCAGATCGCAGGCTTGATAGCACGCCGCATTCGCAGCACCCTTGGGCGCGGCGAGACCGTTCACCGGGGCGCGCGATTCGGGCTCATTCGCTTCGGCAGCCGTGTCGATGTCTATCTTCCTCCGGATGCGGAGGTTTGTGTTTCGGAGGGCCAGCATATGACGGCGGGGGAAACGGTGATCGCCCGCCTGAGCGGGCGCAATGCACCCGTCGCGCCGGGCTCATCCGATAGCGATGAAGGTACCGCCCGATGACGCGAAGACCCCGGAAGCGCGTGGTGGCGCAAACCCGGGCCCGGCTCAGCGGCTTGCATTTCAACCGGTTGATACCCAATATCCTGACCGTTCTTGCGTTGTGCGCCGGGCTCACCGCCATCCTTTACGGCTATCAGGGTAAGTGGAAATTCGCCGTTCTCGCCGTGGTGGTCGCCGCCGTTCTCGATGCCCTGGATGGTCGTGTGGCGCGACTATTGGGCGGCTCCACGAAGTTCGGCGCGGAACTGGATTCGCTGTCGGATTTCGTGAGCTTCGGGGTTGCCCCGGCCTTGTTGGTGTTCTTGTGGAGCCTCCAAGGCGCCCAGGAAACCGGTTGGGTGATTACCCTTGTCTTCACGGTCTGCGCGGCCCTGCGTCTTGCCCGCTTCAATACCCGTCTTGGGGTTTCGGACATGCCGGCCTGGGCCTCGAACTTCTTCACCGGCGTGCCCGTACCGGCCGGCGGCGGACTCGTCCTGCTGCCGATGATCCTCAGTTTTGCCCTTGAAATTCCCAGCCTCGCTCACCCGTTGGTGAACATCCCGGTCATGGTCTGCGTTTCCGGTCTGATGATCAGCCGGATCCCCACCTACGCCATGAAGCAGGTCCGGGTTCCCCATCGTTTGGTCCTGCCCTTCCTTTTACTGGTTGGGCTGATTGCGGCCCTGCTGGCGATGGCCACCTGGTTCACGATTTCGGCTTTCCTTTTCGCCTATCTGGTCTCCATTCCCTTTTCGGTCAGGTCCTACCGCAGGCTGGCCAACACGGCGGCGCGCGAAGGCGCGGGTAGGGCGGCCGCGAAAAATGGGGACGAGGAAGAAGTCCAGGACGCCGACCGCGTGTTCGAGGACTTCGCCGACGATGTGTCGCGCGGTATCGGCCCCGAAGACGACGACGTTGATGACCGTTAAACCCTTGTCCCGGGATACCCCCAGTGGACGGGCGGCGCCGCGGCTTACAGGTCGCGGACGTTCTCGGGATAGAGTTCGTCGACGCTGACAAGCCTGTGGCTGGCCCCTTGTTCATGGCAGAACCGGACGAACGCCTCCAGGGTGGGCCGGTTGGCCTCGACGCCGTAGGGCCAGAAATCATCACCGAACATGTCCCGGGCCTTCTCGGCATAGGCGAAGCACCAGGGGATCGGAAATCGGCAGATATTTCCATCCAACGCGCGCTCAAGGCTGCGATTTTTTGCTTCGGTGAAGGCGCCGAACAAGCTGGGTCCAATCCAGGGATTTTCGTCGTAGATATCCTTCCGAAGGGCGACCGTATGCATCATGGGAAAGATCTGGCTTTTTTTCCAATAGGCCTCTTCCAGGGGTTGGAATTCGGCGATCAGGCGGCGAATGCGGGGGTCGCGCGCCTGAAAAAGGTCCGGCGGGTGGGCGCAAATGACCGCGTCCAGGTCCCCCGCCAGCAACATATCCATCAGCGAACGGTCCATAACTTCCTCGTAAGCCACCCCTTGGGGAATGATGCCCTTGACCTGGCTCCAGTTGGCAAGATCGTTGATGCCCGCCCGGAACCAGTGAATATCACTGAGCGGGATGCCGATGTCGTGCATCAGCCATGCGCGGACGTAGACGATGGCCGTTTGCACCCATTCCGGAATGCCCACCCTTTTCCCGGCCAACTCTTGGGCGGTCGTCAGGGGGCTATCCGTGGTCACATAGATCGCGTGCTGACGGAAGAACCTGGAGGGGAACACGGGGATGCCCGTGAGGTTGTCATCGCCCTGGGAGATGAGAGACACGAAACGCGCCATGGACATTTCCGAGACATGCCATTCGCGATGCTCGGTAAATCGGGAAAAGATATCTTCAACCGGCAGATCGATATGGTTGATCGCTATTCCCGGGGCCGTGACCTTGCCATCGATGAAGTCACGGATGTGGTCGTAATCGCTGATGGCGATGTCGAGCTGTAAGTCTCCCATGATCTATCCTTTGTGGTGGTCTTGAACGGCGCATCGCGTTCGCGGGATCAGGACTCGCGCATTGCGGTGACCTCCACTTCCACCAGCTTGCCCTCCGCTGAATAGCCCTCGACAAAACGAATTTCGAATCGTTGCGGCATAACCGGAACCGCTTCCGAAAACAAGCCCCGGAGGCGATCCGGGGCTTGGCTTGCGTGAAGGTAGCACGTGGTCTGGACCACCTGCTTCCAGCTGCTGCCGGCTTCCGCCAGATACGCGGTGATGCGCGGCAGGATATCGGTCTTCAACTGAACTTCGAGGCTGGGCAATACGGCGGTTTGTCCGGACAACACCATCAGTGGCCCACAGGTGAGATAGCGACAGGGAAGGCGCGGGGGTTCGTTTTCACGGATGGCCTTCTCGAGACCCGGGCCGGGCCTCCGCGCGATCAGGTCCATGGCGACCTTGGCGCCGGAGGCGAATAGCGCCGGCGCGATGTAGCTCGACGTTGCCGCGCGGGCGGGCCCCGCAAGGGTTTCCCCGCGGACATCGCTGGCCTCGTCGCGGGCGGCTCGGTCGCGTCCGAAAAGCCGGCTCCTCAAGCTATCCGCCAGGGTTAGGCCATGGTCGCCGAGAACATCGGCAAAGGCGGCGAACAGGCTTTCGGTCCCAACTCTTGCCGTAGTCCCGGGTTCGCATTCCGCCGAGAGTTCGATGAATTCCATCCCCAGCCAGTTGGTGACGCCGATATGCATGGTTTCGGTCTCCCGCCAATGTTGTTGCCCGAGTATGCCCCTGAGGCGGCCTCGGAGCACAGGGAAAGTGTGACCTCATCCTGAAAATTTCCCGGATTCCGCACATTTATCAAGATCTTGGAAAATAACCTTTCCTCAACACTCTCCGATTACGGTCTCACCGGTCAATTGGATCGATCACGCTGGCGGGGGGCGGCGAACCTGTGCCCCCAGGATACGGCCGCCCGGGAATCCCCGGCGGCGATTGCCGCGGAATCGGATACGGAAAGAGGAAGCGCATAATGTATTTGCTGGGAGACATTCTGGTTGCCAAGGGTTTGATTTCGGCTTCCGACGTTGAACGGGCGCTGGAACACCAGCATGCCAACGGCGGCCGGTTCGGGGATTGTCTTGTCGCTCTCGGTATCGTCACCGAGGACCAGATCAATGAAGTCTTGAGCGAAACCCCCGAGGCGCCGCGCAAACTCGAGGAGATGGACGTGGAGCCCATGCTCCTTCTCCAACTGATGATCAAGGGCATCCATCAGGAGAGTTTCGAGACCCCTTCGCAGATCACCGATGCCATGTGTCTGCCCAATTCCATCATCAACGAACTGCTGCAGGACTCCGTCGAACGCAAGCTGACCGAAATCGTCGGTCAAGCGGCCAACAACGTAAATTCCGCGTTGGCGGAAATGCGCTACCAACTGACCCAGTTGGGACGCGATTGGGCCAACGAATCCCTCGACCAAAGCCAGTATTTCGGGCCCGCACCGATAAGCCTGGAGGCCTATCAGGACCGCGTCGCCCTGCAGCGCATCACCAATGAATGGGTGAGCCGCGATGACATGAAGGAAGCCTTCAAGCATCTGGTCATTCCCGACCGCTTCCTCGACCGCCTGGGCCCGGCCATCAATTCATGCACCGCGCTGCTGCTCTATGGGCCCGCCGGCAACGGCAAGACATCGATCGCCGAGGTCATCGGCGAGATCTTCCGCAACGTGGTCTATATCCCCCATTGTTTCGAGGTCGACGGCCAGATCATCAAGGTCTTCGATCCCAGCGTCCATAAACCCATCAAGGGGGCCAATGCCGGGACCGCGGGGCGGGCGACCATCCACCGCGAACATCTCGACAAGCGCTGGGTGCCCTGCCACCGGCCGTTGGTGATCACCGGCGGCGAGTTGACCCTGGACATGCTGGATCTCAAATTCAGCATGATCTCCAAGTTCTACGAGGCGCCGCTGCAGATCAAGGCGCTCAACGGCATCTTCGTGATCGACGATTTCGGCCGCCAAAGGGCGAAGCCCGTGGACATCCTCAACCGTTGGATCATGCCGCTGAACAATCGGGTGGATTACCTCAGCCTGCATACCGGCAAGTCGTTCCAGGTGCCCTTCGACGAGCTGGTGATCTTCTCCACCAACATGCATCCCAACGACCTGATGGATCGCGCCTTCCTCAGGCGCATCACCTACAAGCTGGAGACCGTCGAGCCATCGGAAGAGCTGTTCCGCCAGGTCTTCGATAATGTCGCCCGCAAAGAGGGGCTGGAGCTGAGCGAGGAAATCTATCGCCAGGTGCTCGACGACATTCGCGCCAATGATGAGCCGCTGGCCTATTTCCACCCCCAATTCATCGTTTCCCAGGTGCTGTCGTCGTGCAAGTTCGAAGGGATCACGCCGCAGTTCACGCCCGAAATCGTCCATGACGCCATGCTCAATCTCTTCGTCAGGAGCGAAGCCGCCACACCCGATGCGCTGAAAAAGGCCGCGACGGAGATCGAGCAAACCAGACCCATGCGCCAGACCGCCTGACGCCCTTGGGCGGCGCCGAGCCGCCGATTTCAAAGCGTCGGTGCTTGGCCCTCCCGGGTTCGGGCGCGGCGTCCCCACGCGACCTTCCATTCTTTTGTAAACTCCGTTGCCAGGGGCGCGGCGCGAACATCGTTGTGCGTTCGGCGTTCCATGCCGTAGTCTTGGACCAACCATGTCTCGTGACGGGAATAAGCCGACAATCGGGAGAAACCGACTATGACACGCACGTCCGAAGAATTCAGGGAAGCCATCCTCGACCTTTTGCAAGCCATGCGATGGGACACGCCGACGCTTTTGGAGGATTATCTTCGCAACCACCTGACCCGTGAAGGCGCCTTGGTCTATGGCCTGGAGCACTGTGTCTTCGCGGCTAATTTTCCGCGGTGGCTGGCCAATATCACCGGCAATTGCCCCCATCTCGACGTCCGGAAATATCTCATCGAGAATATGTATGTGGAGGAGGTGAAGGACCCCACCATCCCCACCGGGCATTACGAAAGCCTCGTCGATTTTGCCGAGGAGCTGGGCGCCGACAGGGATTTCGTGCTCGGCTATACCGGTGCCCCGGTCACCAAGATGCGGATCAGCTATTGCGACTGGGTGAGCCGCACCAAGCCGTGGCTGGAGGCCTTCGCCGCCATCGCCGGCAACGAAGTAGCCCGCGGCAAGGCGATGATCGAACGCATCGGAGAACGGGCGCGCACCTCGCGACGCACGTTTGAATCATTGGGATTGTCGGAGAAGGCTTTGGCCCATTGGGATGCGGCGGAACAAGCCGATGGCGGAGAAGGCGGCCATGGCGACGCGCCGCTCGGTTTCCTCGATAAGTATGCCACCACCCAAGAGGCCCAGGATGCCTGCCTCGCGGCGATGGCCGAACGCCAGGAGGTGAACCGCATATGGTCGGATCAGGTGGGCGTTTGGGCGTTCGAGGCTTCGGGCTTGACCCCGCCGTCGATCGACAAGCGCCAGCCCAGACCCATGCCGGTTCTGGCCGCATGATCCCCTTTGCGGCAGGGGGGTGAGCGGGCCTTGGCTGAGCCGTCGCCCGTTGCCGTGGTGACAGGCGGTGCCAGCGGCATCGGCCTCGCCATCGCGTGCCATTTGGCGGGCGAAGGCATGGAGGTCATTGCCGTGGACCGCGATGGCGAGGCTTGCGCACGGGTCCGGGCGGCACCGGCCGAGGGGCCCGGCCGGGTGCAGGTGGTCGAGGGGGATATCGGCACCCCCGAGGGTGCCGCGCTTGCCATCGACACCGCCATCAAGGCCTTTGGCCGGTTGGACCTTTTGTGCAACAACGCCGCCGTGCATCCCCGGGAACTGATCGAGGATCACGATCTTGAAACCTGGCGCGAGACATTTAGGGTCAATGTCGACGGCACCATGTTGTGCAGCCAGCGGGCGCTCCCCCATATGAAGGATCAAGGGCGCGGCGCCATCGTCAATATCGGTTCCATCAGCGGTACGGCGCCCTATGCGACGGGTGGAGCATACGCCGCGTCCAAGGCGGCCATCGCCATACTGACCAAGGTGCTGGCCATCGAAGCGGCACCCTACGGCGTGACGGTCAATTGCATTGCCCCGGGTGCCATCGAACACCGCCCCGGGGCGGAAGCCCAGGATCGGTCCCCGCCTACCCATATCCCCATCGGCCGGCGCGGCACGCCCGCCGATGTCGCCCATCTGGTCTCCTATCTCGCCTCCGAGGCGGCGGGCTACCTTACCGGCGCCGTGATCGTGCTCGATGGTGGGGCGACGGCGGGGCGTGTGCGGCGCTAGCGCCGCAATTTATTGAAATTCCAAGAAAGGTTCGACTGGAGAGCTGCCGTGAACGATATTCCGCCGATTCCGTCCAAGGCGGCGACCACCGTCAATGATCTCTTGGATAATTGCGCCTGTGTGCAGGCAGGCCAGAACGTCTTGATCCTGGCCGCCAATGACGGGCTCAGGGGGGGCGCCAATATCGTCGATGAGGCGACGGTGGGCTGGATCGAGGCGGGCGTGCGGGAACGGGGCGCCGATGCGAGGGTCATGTGGGTCGACATGCCGGAACGCCAAACGGTGATCTGGCCCGGCATCGCGACCCGGGACACGGTCTGGCGCATTCCCGCCGAGGTGAAGGCGGCCATGAAGGAGGCGGACCTTCTCATCAGCCATGTTTTCGACCTGTCATCGGAAGAGCACATCAAGGAATTGCCCGAGATCCTGCGTGAGATCGAGCTGCCCATGGTGCGCAACATGGCGTCCACGGCGCCGTTGTTGATGACCGACTGGGCGCGCACGCCCCATGACCTTATCGCCGAAATCCGCTATCGCATGGGAGAGCTGATCGTCGCCGGCGAACCCTGGGAATTGACGCACCCCAACGGCACCCACTTGCGGGGCGTGGTGGGGCCGGGGCCGCGGACGCGGCCGACCTATGTTTATTGGCGCAGGGACGGGTTCTACCGTCCGTTTCCAGACGGCATTTACCCCGCCGTCAATCCGGTCGATTGCGAGGGCATTTACATATTCGACCGCATGATGCCGATCTGGGCGCACAACATCGGCGTGCCGCCGCTGTTCAGCCAGCCGGTCACCATCACGGTGGAACAGAACCACGTGGCCAAGGTAGAAGGCGGAACCGAAGCGGAAACCCTACGCGGTTTCCTGAGCGCGCTCGCCAAGGCGTTGGGAGAAGACCACGCTTATGAAATTCGCGCGCCCCATGGCGGTGTCCATCCCTCGGCCCTTGTGACCCCTGCCGAATGCCCCGACGCGGACTACCGCGAGTTCATTGCCTCGTTCCATCCTTCGAGCCTGCACATGCATTTGGGCCAGGGCGGGCGCAACAAGGATTTCCCCTATAGCCTGCATACCGCCTGCGAAATCCGCGGCGGCACGCTGACCGTCGGTGCCTTCAAGGTCCATGATGGCGGGCGCATGGCGGTGCTCGACCATCCGAGCGTGCTGGACGTCGCCGCACGCACACCTGATCTCCCGGGCGTGGCGGGAATCTCCGCGCTATCCGCTTGATGGTTTGCGGCGCCGCGCCGGGCTAGGCGACGACCTTGCGATAGAGATGCCAGGTCGAATGGCCGAGCACCGGGATCACCACGGCGAGCCCGACGAACACAGGCAAGGATCCAAGGAATAAGAGAACGGCGATGATGAGGCCCCATATCGCCATGGTCACCGGGTTGGCGAAAACCACCCGTGCCGAGGTTTTGGCCGCGGTCAGGGCGCTGACCTTGCGGTCCAGCAGCAGCGGGAACGACACCACGGAGATGCAGAGCACCAGGACGGCGAACAGAAAGCCTACGCTGGTGCCGACGATCATCAATTCCACGCCTTTGGCCGTGGCCAAGATCTGTTGGATGAAGTCGCCGATCTCGACCGCTATGCCGCCGCTGAAGACCGACCGGTAGATCGCCTTCGCCGCCAACAGCCATGCCAGGAAGATCGCGACCATGGTGAGGCTGAGGATTGTGATGGCGCCGATCGACGGCGAGTGGAGGACTTTAAAGCCGTCCATCAGGGAAACCTCGAGCCCCTGTTCGCGCCGCCGGCTCATTTCATAGAGGCCCATGGCAATCAACGGGCCGACCAAGGCCAGGCCGGAAAAAAGCGGCCATACCATGGGCAGAATCTCATATCCGGCCCCAATCCTGGCGAAAATCAGGATCACCACGGGGTAAATCATGATGCACAGGATCAGGTGGCTGGGGTTGGCCTTGAAATCATCGTAGCCCTTGGCCAGGGCGTCCATCAGGTCCGTGACGCCGATCTTTCGGACCATGGGCTGTCCGGTGCTGGCGGCGGCATCCGCGGTTTCGGTAAAGGTATTTTCGTTGGACACGGTCGCGCCTCCTTGATTCTTTTTCCAAGCCGTCAAACCCCGGACGCGATCAAGGAGCCATTGGGCTGCGAGCGTCCGGATATCACGGTCAATGCCGTTATGGTCGGCATGGCGTATTTTCTCTTTGCGCTACGCGATAATCACTGCGACTGATTATCAAGGCGATGTATTGATGGCCATTGTCACCGATTCCGGAGTATCTGTACATATAAACCGCAAACAAACCGCAACAACAGATTGTTTGAGACCAAGGTTCCATGGGACGTTCGACGGTGGCCCGCGCCCATGGCGCCCGGCGCCCGGGCGCGTCGCCAAAGCCGCCCCGGGGGTGATCGCCCCGGCGCGTTTAAAATTCCTCGCAATCGTGGATTTGGTGTGTTAACTCCATGGCAAAATAACGCGCAGGAACAAGCCCGTCTTCGTATTGTGCCAGGAATCGGGCGGCTCAGTGAAACATGAATTTGCTTTCTTCTGGTGATTCGGTGGGTGCTAAGGAATTTTTCCTTAATCTTAATAAAGGGGTTGGAAGAATGTCCGGCGGCCCAATCAGGAAAGCAGCCGGCTTGTGCGAAGGCCTATCCTCCATTGCTGCCGGGAGATTTACCCGGTCGGGTGCCGCTTGCGGGTTTCGGGGCCGCGGTTAGCCATGGTGTTCCCCGGGGACTGGGTCAATCCGCATTGAAACAATCGGCCGTTCCGATGCCTGTCTGAGGCTTTTAGAGGTAAAAATGAAAAAGGGATTTGGTGTAGCTTTCATGCTGTTTTTGGTGACCGCCGGCACGGTCCTTTTCCACGTCTTCAGCCCCTGGTGGTGGACGCCGCTGGCTTCCAATTGGGGGTACATCGACGACACCATCATCCTCACCTTCTGGATCACCGGCGTGGTCTTTGTCGCGGTGCTCGGATTTACCGCCTATTGCGTCCTGCGCTTCTCCTACCAGGAGGGACGGCGGTCGGAATACAAACCGGAAAACAAGAAGGTGGAATGGTGGCTGACCGGTTTGACGTCATTGGGTGTCGTAGGAATGCTGACGCCGGGGCTGTTCGTCTGGAATGAATTCGTGTCGGTGCCCAAGGACGCGGCCGTGATCGAGGTGATGGGCCAGCAATGGCAATGGAGTTACCGTTTGCCGGGCAAGGACGGCGTGCTTGGCACCACCGATGTCCGCCAAGTGAACGACAAGAACCCGTTCGGCATCAACATGAAAGACCCCAAGGGCCGGGACGATGTCCTGATTTCCGGCGAAGACCTTCACCTTCCGCTGGATAAGCCGGTCAAGGTTTTGCTGCGGTCCTTGGATGTCCTCCACGACTTCTACGTCCCGCAATTCCGGGCCAAGATGGACATGGTGCCGGGCGTGGTGACCTATTTCTGGTTCACCCCAACCCGGACCGGGACCTTCGATGCCTTGTGCTTCGAATTATGCGGCGTCGGGCATTATGCCATGCGCTCCAAGGTGGTTGTGGAGAAGGAAGGCGCCTATCAGGCCTGGCTGAAAAAGCAGCAGACCTTCGCGCAATCCCTGCGCGCGGCCGAGAAGCAGTCCGGCGCGGAATCGAAGGTGGCTTCGGCCCAGGGTTCCGGGAATGCCGCGGGCGGCGGTTCCCCGCCCCTGGTTACCGGACGTTAATGTAAATGGATATAAATGAGAGAGTGAAGAGGGCGATTTAATGGCCGATATCGTACCCACCGCAGCGGAAGACATCCCATCCGCGGAAGTCGCGGAAGTAGACCTTTACCACGCGAAAAGCTGGTGGACCAAATATGTGTTCAGCCAGGACGCCAAAGTTATCGCCGTCCAGTATTCCTGCACGGCGATCGCCATCGGGCTGGTCGCCCTGGTGCTGTCGTGGCTCATGCGGTTGCAGTTGGGTTTTCCGGAGAGCTTCTCGTTCATCGACGCATCCGACTATTACCAGTTCATCACCATGCATGGCATGATCATGGTGATCTACCTGTTGACGGCCCTTTTCCTGGGCGGCTTCGGGAACTATCTCATCCCGTTGATGGTGGGCGCCCGCGACATGGTGTTCCCCTACGTCAACATGCTGAGCTTCTGGGTCTATCTGCTGGCCGTGGTGGTGTTGGTGGCGAGCTTCTTCGTGCCCGGCGGCCCCACCGGCGCGGGCTGGACCCTGTATCCCCCGCAAGCCATCCTTTCAGGCACCCCGGGGTCGGAATACGGCATCATATTGATGCTGGTGTCCCTTGCGCTGTTCATCATCGGCTTCACCATGGGCGGCCTGAATTACGTGGTCACGGTCCTGCAGGCCCGCACGCGGGGCATGACGCTGATGCGCATGCCGTTGACGGTCTGGGGCATTTTCGTGGCCACGATCCTGGCGCTGCTGGCTTTCCCGGCCCTGTTCGTCGGCGCTGTGATGATGCTTTTCGACCGCATTCTGGGGAGCAGCTTCTTCATGCCGGCCATCGTCGTAATGGGAGAGCAGCTGAGCTACGGCGGCGGCAGCCCGATCCTGTTTCAGCATCTGTTCTGGTTCTTCGGGCACCCGGAAGTTTACATCGTCGCCCTGCCGGCCTTCGGCATCGTTTCCGACCTTCTGAGCGTCCATGCGCGGCGGCACATCTTCGGATATCGGATGATGGTGTGGGCGATCGTGATTATCGGCGCGCTCAGCTTCGTGGTTTGGGCCCACCACATGTATGTCAGCGGCATGAACCCCTGGTTCGGTTTCTTCTTCGCCACCACCACCCTGATCATCGCCGTGCCGACCGCCTTGAAGGTCTACAATTGGACCTTGACGCTGTGGCGCGCCAACATCCAGCTCACCCTTCCGATGCTGTTCGCGTTGGCATTCATCGTCACCTTCGTGAACGGGGGCATCACCGGTTTGTTCCTCGGCAACGTGGTGGTGGACGTGCCGCTATCGGACACCATGTTCGTGGTGGCGCATTTCCACATGGTGATGGGGGTGGCGCCGCTCCTGGTGATTTTCGGCGCCATCTATCATTGGTATCCGTTGATGACCGGGCGGATGCTTGATGAAAAGCTGGGAAAATTCCACTTCTGGGTCACCTTCATCGGCACCTATATTATCTTCCTGCCGCTCCATTACTTGGGCATCCTGGGCGTGCCGCGGCGCTATTTTGAAATGGGGGATACCAGCTTTATCCCCGACTCGGCCCAGGATTTGAACGCCTTCGTCACCGTGGCGGCGCTGATCGTCGGATTTGCCCAATTGGTGTTCCTGTACAACCTGTTCAGGAGCCTGCGGCACGGCAAGATATCCGAGAGGAATCCCTGGAAAGCGGCGAGCCTTGAATGGCAGACCGCCGCCTATCCTCCCGGACACGGTAATTTCGGGGAGCACCTGCCCGTGGTCTACCGCTGGGCGTATGATTACGGGGTGCCGGGCGCGCCCGACGACTTTATCCCGCAGAACGTTCCCAACAACGCCGTCGCCGAGAGCCACGCCGAGGCGCCAAGCGCCGCCGATGACGCCGAGGCGCCGCGGACGTGAATTTCTTCCGGGAAATAACCCAGAAATCCTGGTTGCCCACCGACGGGCCGGGCGATGAAATTCGCGACCATGGCGCCTTCGCCTTGCCGCAGGCGACGGTTGGGCTGCGGGTGTTCCTGGTTGTGGCCACGGTTCTGTTCTTGCTGTTCGTCGTCGCTTACAGCGGCCGCATGGCGTTTCCCGACTGGCGCGCCATGCCGGAGCCTTGGTTGTTATGGCCCAACACCCTGGCGCTGATTCTCGGCAGCGTGGCGCTTCACGGGGCGAGCCTGAGCGCGCGCCGGGGACGGATGGACGAACTCAGAACCCGGTTGTGGGCGGCGGCGGCGTTGTCCATGGCCTTCCTGGTGGGCCAAGTCCTGGTTTGGCAGGAATTATTCGCCCTCGGGTATTTCGCGGCCGCCAACCCGGCCAACGCGTTCTTTTACTTGCTCACGGCGATTCATGGGCTCCACTTGTTGGGCGGGCTCGGCGTCTTGGCCTGGACCGTCACCAGGATTTACGGTGGCGTGGAGGCGGATCAGTTCAAGCAAAGCGTCAATTTGTGCGCCGTCTATTGGCATTTCTTGTTGGTGGTTTGGCTGGTCATGTTCGGCCTGCTGTCGTTTACGTAACGAGGTCTAAATACAAATGTCAGAAACTGCAGTGACAGAACCCGCAAGCGGTCCCTCCAGGCCCCAAGGCGTGGAGGGGTTGGTGGGTGATTGGGCTTCGGACCAGCGGGCGTTCAAGAACGTCCCCTGGGGCAAGGCCATGATGTGGATTTTCCTGGTCAGCGACACTTTCATTTTCAGCATCTTCTTGCTGTCCTACATGACGGTGCGGAGTTCGACCACGGTGGCCTGGCCCCACCCCAGCGAGGTTTTCGCGCTGAGCTTCGGTGGCGAGCCGATCCCCCTCATCCTGATCGCCATCATGACCTTCATCCTGATCACCTCCAGCGGCACCATGGTGCTGGCGGTCAACTACGGATACCGCAAGGATCGCGCCAAGACGGCCATGTTATTGCTGGCCACGGCGGCCTTCGGCGCCGCCTTCGTCGGCATGCAGGCGTTCGAGTGGACCAAGCTGATCGTCGAAGAAGGGGTGCGTCCCTGGTCCAACCCCATGGGGGCCGCCCAGTTCGGCTCGACCTTCTTCATGATCACCGGCTTCCACGGCTTCCACGTGTCCATCGGCGTATTGTTCCTGATCATCCTCGCGCGCAAGGTCTGGCGTGGCGACTACGACCGCGGCGAACGGGGCTTTTTCACCAGCCGCAAGGGCAATTACGAAATTGTCGAAACCATGGGCCTCTATTGGCATTTCGTCGATCTGGTCTGGGTTTTCATCTTCGCGTTTTTCTATCTTTGGTAGGGCAGTCACATGACAAGCACAGACACACACGTCGAGGGCCAACAACATCCTCTTGGCATTTATTTCAAGATCTGGGCATGGCTGTTCGTCCTCAGCACCTGCTCTTACATGGTCGACTACTTGAATGTTCAGGGGTATCTGCGGTGGACCTTGATCATCATCTTCATGCTGGCCAAGGCGGGGCTGATCGTCGCCGTCTTCATGCACATGATGTGGGAACGCCTGGCGTTGCTTTACGCCATCGCGACGCCGCCGGTATTGGTGCTGATCTTCACCGCCCTGATGTCGTCGGAAGCGGGCCACACCTTCCTGACCCGCACCATATTCTTCGCCACCGCTTCCTAGGCGTTCGAAACCCATCCCAGCGCGCTCGAAGGGGCGCCGCGCATGCGACGCGGGCCGCCCCTTTGCCGCTGGAAAAGCCTCCCCGCGCGTCATGGTGGGCAAGCTTGGACCGAATGATCTTGGTGGGTGCGCCTTGGCTGGGGGACCTGGATTCGAACCAGGGCTAAGCGGGTCAGAGCCGCTAAAACAGAGTTTTCCCAAAGCCGCCGCCAGTCACGGTTTTTCCCAACGGAAGGCGAAAAACCCTGCAATACCAATATCCATAGCCCGTCCCACCCTGTTCCAATTCATTCCTTGCGTTTCAGTAAGGCCCGCGTATAGTTGCACCTATAACTGCACCTATAGCCAGCGGGGTAAAATTCTCATGGCCAGGGAAAGCAACCAAAACCGCACTTTTGGGTTCACGGATCGGGCCTTGAGGGGACTGCCAACCCCACCAAAGCCGCAACAACTTGATTACTTCGACGCCACCACGCGGGGCCTGGGTCTTCGTATCTCCTACGGCGGTCGGCGGACCTTCTTCCTGTTGTATTCCGACGAAAGGAAGAAGCGTCAGCGGCTTTCCTTGGGAGAATACGGCCAGCTTGAAAACGGCAAGCTGTCTCTCGCGGAGGCCCGGAAGCGCGCCAAGATACAGTTGGGAGCCGTCGCCCAGGCCCACAACCCCGCAGCCGAGGCGCGGGCACAGCGGCAGGCCCCAACAGTGGAAGCCCTCGCCGCCGATTTCATCGTCATGCAGCGCCGCCTGGGCAGGAAGTCCGCCGACGCCCAGGAACGAATGCTGGCCCTCAATGTCATTCCCGAGATTGGCAACGCGAAGGGGCGCGACGTGAGCCGCGCGGATATAAGTCGGATCATGGACGCCATGACGGAAAGGGGTGCCCCGATCCAGGCAAACCGAGTCCATGAGGTTGTCCGGGCAATGTTCACCTTCGCAATCGAGGAAGAAATTTACGGCATTGAACACAACCCCGCCGCCACCCTTGGCAGGCACCGCAACCCCGAGCGAGGGCGGGAGCGGTGGCTTTCCCTTGAGGAACTCGGGCGCTATTGGAACTCCCTCGAAGATGAACCGGCGGGGGCCGCCGACGCCTTGAGGCTTTGCCTTTTG